>ERZ1032009.328-NODE-328-length-10983-cov-17.584553_pt1 | contig 10983 bp, 8 predicted proteins | sample MGYA00516700_ERZ1032009 | MGnify/ENA primary metagenome ERZ1032009 (study PRJEB33719, sample SAMN04261292) | wastewater metagenome | biome: rural village; feature: human; material: feces | host: Homo sapiens | place: El Salvador | collected 2013-01-14 ...
AAAGGCCTTCAAAAGAAGGATTTCATACAGCATTGACTACCTCATGGGAGTTTTATACCCAACACGAGGCTGCTTGGTCAAAATAATTTAGTGAACCCTAATTATTAGTGCACTTTTGTTTCCTTCAAACTCTAATGGCCGTTTAGCCTTCAACGTATCATGACCTGAGCAAATGGCCCCTACACATCCCCATTTATCGCAAGCAGAGTTAATTACAACAAATATGGTTGGGAAAAGTTGCAAGTTTGCCTTTTATTTTATAATTTTACAGCAGAATAGAGTTGTAGGGTGCTGGAGCAGTACTGTTCCCCACACTTTTGTTTTCTACTTAACAACCATATCCGTATGATTCGGATTAACCTTAACCGCATGAGATGAGACCTGTTATCTCACATTTATACGAAGCCCCCGAAACCCATCGCTGGATCATCCAAACCAACGAGGAGCACAGCCATGGCGTGGCCTTGCTGGCCTCGCAGTTTGCAGGCGCGTTCGGCATGAGCGAATGGGGCAAAGTGTTGGGCTTGCTCCACGACAAGGGCAAAGAAACAAACGCTTTCCAACAACACATCAGAAAGGAAAGCGGACTCAACCCCGATATGAAAGTTGAGGGCGATTACCATCATGCCTACATTGGAGGCATCTTGGCACGGCGATGCTACGGCAAGAGCTTCGATTCGTTTTTCGCCAATCCCATCGTGTCGCACCACACGGGTTTGCACGACTCTGACGAACTGCCCCACATTCTCCAAAAGCCTATTCCTTCGGAGGTGGACGTCAGTGTCAAGAAGGAAAAACTGAACAAACCCCCATTTCAAGTTCAGGCTCCCGATTTACATCATTTGTCGCGCATGTTGTTCTCTTGTCTGGTCGACGCCGACTACCTCGACACCGAGGCGTTCATGGACAAAGAGTCGGCCACATTGCGACAGAGCAAGGCCACCCTAAACGACCTGCTGCCACGGCTCGACCATTATCTTTCAAACCTAAAGGCGCAGGCCAACGACACACCTGTGAACCACATAAGAAACCAGGTGCAACAACAATGTTTGTCCATGGCCAATTCTCCTTGCGGTTTCTATAGCCTGACGGTGCCCACAGGCGGAGGCAAAACCCTATCGTCCTTGCTGTGGGCCATGAGGCACGCCATAAGCCATGGCCAACGGCGAATTATCATTGCCATACCCTACACCAGCATCATTGTGCAAACAGCCGCTATACTACGCGCCATTTTTGGCGACGCCAATGTGTTGGAGCACCATAGCAACGTAGACCCTGAACAGATAGCCGACCCCACGCTCCGCGAAAAGACAAGGCTGGCCACCGAAAACTGGGATTATCCCATTGTGGTGACCACCAACGTGCAACTGTTTGAATCGATGTTCAGCAACAAGCCCTCCGTATGCCGTAAGCTCCACAACATAGCCAACAGCGTCGTCGTGCTCGACGAGGTGCAAACGCTACCCACGAATTACCTACAGCCCATCGTGGATGCCCTGAAAACGTACCACAAGCTTTTCCACACCTCCTTCCTTTTCACCACAGCAAGCCAACCTGTGCTTAGCGGGCTCATCGAGGGGTGCAACCCCAATGCGTCGTTCTGTGGCATCGACTCTGTCAAGGAGATCATCCCCACCGACTTTAAGTTGCACGACAAGCTCAGAAGGGTGCAACTGGACATCGACAACGAAGGCCACACATACGATGAAATGGCTGAAAGGCTATGCCGCCACAAAAGGGTGCTTTGCATTGTCAACACACGCAGAGACGCCAAGCAACTGTATGAGCGCCTACCCCAAGAAGGCATAACGCTGCATCTCTCCAAAATGATGTGTCCGGCTCACATTAGCCAAACCCTCAAGGTCGTTAAGGAAGCACTCTGCGACGAAGCCAACGAGGTGGTGCGTGTGGTAGCCACCCAATTGATAGAAGCTGGAGTCGACATCGATTTTCCCGTGGTCTATAGGCAAGAGGCGGGATTAGACTCCCTGTTGCAAGCTGCCGGACGATGCAACCGAGAAGGCAAAAGGGAACTGAGCACAACCTACGTCTTCTCGTTGGCAAAAGAGCACAACCTGCCCAAAGGCGACATACAGGACGCCAACAACGCCCGGCTCAACCTGGGCAACCAGCCCGACTGGTTTGCGCCATCCACCATGAGCGCTTACTTCAAACAATTATACGGGAGAAAAAACAGCTTCGACGTAAGCGACATGAAGCATTATCTTTATTCTCCCAAAGACATATACTTCGAAACGGCCGCGAAAAAGTTCCAGCTGATCGACGACAATGGCACAAATGTTGTAGTGTGTTGGGGAAACAGCATGGAGCTCGTTCAACAACTGTTGGAGCACGGACCTTCATACTCCCTTGTGAAGAAACTGTCGAAATACATGGTGAACGTTAACCCCACCGACTTCAAGGCGCTGATCGACATGGGAGTGGTCAGCGAGAAATGGGAGGGCTTCTATGTTATAGACTACAAGCAACAATATGACGAACACATTGGGCTGCGTACCGACAACAACTGGGCTAATGAAATACAAATAATATAACGACATACACAACATGGAATACACTGACAAAGAATACTGCCTGGAGGTCTGGGGCTACATGGCTTGCTTTACCCGACCCGAGCTGAAAGTGGAACGTGTAAGCTACGATGTAATTACCCCATCGGCCGCACGGGCCATCTTCGAAGCGATTTTTTGGAAACCGGCCATCCACTGGCAGATAACCAAGATCGAGGTGCTGAACCCCATCAAATGGACATCGGTGAGAAGAAACGAAGTGGGAGCCGTGGCAAGCAAGTCGGTGATCTACATCGAGGACAAACGACAACAGAAAAACTCGTTGTTGCTCAAGGATGTGCGCTACCGCATTTGGGCCAAGATGGAATACCGACCCGTGGCAAAGCGAAAAGCCGAAGGCAACTTGTTCGCCCATGAGCCCGGCAAAGACGAGAACCCCATGAAGTATTATCAGATGTTTGAGCGCAGGGCCAGCAAGGGACAGTGTTTCAACCAACCCTATCTTGGCACACGCGAGTTCTCTGCGTCGTTCCGATGGGTGGATGCCGAAACGGAACAGCTCCAACCTGCCATTTCGGAAGAGCAAGGGGGCACAAAAGACTTGGGGATCATGCTCTACGACATGGACTATACCGACACGAAAAGCCCACAACCGATGTTCTACCGCCCACAAATGAACGAGGGCGTTATCATTGTTCCACCCATTAACAGCGAGGAGATCCTGAGATGATACTAAAAGCATTGTACGAATATTATGAAAGGTGCGGCAACCTACCAGCGCCTGGATTGGAGGAGAAAGAAATAGGGTTTCTTTTGGTACTCTCTAAAGAGGGACGGTTCTTGCGTTTTGAAGACTGTCGCATGGGTAAAAACCAAGTCAAGACTTTCTTGGTAAAAAAACATATTGGGCGCTCCAGTGCCGTTGCCGCCAATTACCTGTACGACAACAGCACCTACGTGCTCGGATACGCCGACATGGATAAGGATGTCGAGAAGAACAAAGACGACGATAAAAAGCTGAAGGAAACGCTCGCAAAGCGCAACTCCAAGGAAAAAGAATGTTTGAAAGCCTTTACAGATAAGGTAAACGACATTTGCCAAGCCTGTCCCAACAGCGAAGACCTAAAAGCCATTTGCCAATTCTACAAACAAGACAAGGCCGACATTCTCAATGCCATCTCACAAGACCCATTGTGGGGCGACATCAAGAAAAACTTATCCAAGAAATATTCGACGTTCTCGTTTAGAATAGACGGAGAACGGAAAATAACCGCTGAGAAAAGGGAGCTCTTGCAGTTGGACGCTGCCGAAGAGGACAACGCGGAAGACGGCTTGTGCCTCATAACGGGCCAACACAAGCCCATTGTGGACACCACAACAGCCACGATGATACCCGGTAGCCAAGCGACCGCCAAACTCGTGGCATTTCAAGTCAACTCGGGCTACGACTCTTATGGCAAGAAGAAATGTGGAAACGCACCCATATCCAAAGACGCGGAGTTTGCCTATACAACCGCCCTCAACGCCATGCTGCAAAAAGGCTCGCGCAACAAGTTCGGTGTGGGCAACCGAACCTTTGTGTTTTGGGCGTCGTCGAACTCGAACGCCGCCAAACAAACCGAAGAATGCGCTTTCGACCTGCTGGGCTTTGCCGAAGAGGAAACCGACGACCCCAACGCCAAGATCGAACAAGTGCGCAAGGTGTTTGGGGCCATTTACACCGGGCACATGGCAACCTCGCTAGACGAGCGGTTCTACATCCTTGGACTTGCACCAAACTCGGCACGAATAGCCGTGGTGTATTGGTCGGAATGCTCATTGAGAGAATTTGCGGGAATGATCCTTCGCCATTTCGAGGATATGGAAATAGCCGACACACGCAAAGACAAGAAACCCTACATGGGCGTCAAGGACATGCTTTCGGCCGTTACGCTTAGCGGAAAACAATCGGAAGCCACACCCAACCTCCCAGAGGCGGTGGTGCGCAGTGTGTTCCAAGGCATTCCATACCCGTCCACCCTGTTCTCGGCTTGCATCCGACGCATAAGGGCTGAGTCGGGCAACAAGGACAAGAACGCAACGCGCATTGCGCGAATGGCCATTATCAAGGCCTACCTCAACCGAATAGATAAAAACAACAAAATAAACATCATGTTAGACAAGAACAACACCAACCCAGGCTACCTCTGCGGCCGACTCTTCGCGGTTCTCGACAGGATCCAAGAAGACGCCAACAACATCAGCAGCATTCGTGAGAGATACATGAACGCGGCCAGCGCCACACCCGCAACGGTTTTCGCCACCATCCTCAACCTCTCCACCCACCACATGGAGAAACTGGCCAACGACGGCAAGAAGGTCTTCTATGAAAAGATCAAGCAGGAAATCATCGACAAGATTCCGTCCTCAGGATTCCCCACACACCTCGACCTGCAAGACCAAGGCAGGTTCTTCGTTGGCTACTACCATCAGCGACAAGACTTCTTTACCAAGAAAGAGACTGACAACAACTAAACTTATAACCCTTAAGCAATTATCATTATGGCTGAATTAAATAACAGAATCGATTTCATGTACTTGTTTGATGTTCAAGACGGCAACCCCAACGGCGACCCCGATGCCGGAAACCTGCCTCGCGTAGACGCAGAAACTGGCATGGGACTCGTAACCGACGTTTGCCTGAAACGCAAAGTGCGCAACTACGTACAGGTGGCCAAGAATCTCGCAGACGGCTACGACATTTTCATCAAGGAAAAAGCAGTGCTCAACAATGAGATCGACAAGGCATACGACGACACCGAGGTAAAGAACGCCAAGGACAAGACGGGAGCCGCCCGCCGCTTCATGTGCAAGCACTATTACGACATTCGCACTTTCGGAGCCGTCATGTCGACGGGCAAGAATGCCGGACAAGTGAGAGGCCCTATCCAGCTGACCTTCGCACGCTCGGTCGACCCCGTGGCCACGGCAGAACACTCCGTCACACGCATGGCAGTTGCCACAGAAAAAGAAGCTGAGAAGCAGAGCGGCGACAACCGAACCATGGGACGCAAGGCTACCATTCCCTATGGCCTCTATGTATGCCACGGCTTCATTTCGGCCAACCTGGCCAAGCAAACAGGCTTCAACGAAGACGACCTGCAGCTCTTCTTCGAGGCCATGAAGAACATGTTCGACCTGGACCGCTCTGCCGCACGCGGCCTGATGAGCGCACAGAAACTCATCGTATTCCGTCACAGTTCGGAACTGGGCAACGCACCTGCCAACAAGCTCTTCGATCGAGTGAAGGTGGAGAAGGTAACCAACGACGCACCACGCACCTTCAGCGACTACAAGGTAACCGTCGACACCGATGATCTCCCCAACGGGGTAACGGTTGAGGAACTCATCTAAGCTCCAACCATGTACGCCGAAGACGATATGCTCATGCTGTCGGGGATTCAACATTTCATGTTTTGTCCCCGGCAATGGGCGTTGATTCATATCGAGCAACAATGGGCCGACAACAAACTGACGGCAGAAGGGCAACTCTTACACAAAAACGTCGACAACCCCTTCTACCGCCAAAAGAACGGCAACATCATAACGCTCAGGTCGCTGCACGTGGCCTCGAAGACATTGGGGCTCTACGGAATAACCGACGCCGTGGAACTCCACCCCACCGACTCGCCGCAAGACGCCATAACCCACCATCGTTACAAAGGCCATTGGAAACCCTTCCCCGTGGAATACAAACGGGGGCACAGCAAGCCCGACGAAAGGGATGAGGTGCAACTGGCCGCACAGGTCATGTGCCTTGAGGAAATGTATGGCATCAACATCCCATACGGAGCGCTATATTACGACGAGGTAAGACGAAGAGAGACCGTGGCGATATCCGAGGCCCTTCGGCACACCACGCTGCAATGCGCCAAAGAGATGCACCGCATATTCCAAACGGGAATGGTGCCGAAAGCCGACAGGCAACGCCATTGCAAAAAGTGCTCGCTGGTAGACATCTGCCTGCCAGAGGTGGGAGGCTGTACCAAAGTGTCAACCTATTTAAAACAAAACCTGTATGAGGATATTACTTAACACCCTCTACGTTACAACGCCCGACGCGTATCTCAGCAAGGACGGCCTCAACGTAGTGATCTCCGTCAAGCAAAACGAAATATTCCGCATCCCAATCCACAACATAGAGCAAATCGTCACCTTCGGATACGTTGGAGCCAGTCCCGGGCTGATGAAGCTATGCGCCGACTGCGGCGTGTCCCTCACCTTCCTGTCGCCCCAAGGACGGTTTGTAAGCCGATCGCAAGGACCCACCAAGGGCAACGTGCTATTGAGGAAAGCCCAGTATAAGTGCTCCGACGAGCCCCCCTATGCCCTGCACCTTAGCCGTCTGTTCATTGGAGGCAAGGTACAAAACTATCGCAACATCCTGCGCCGATTCATACGCGACAACGGAGACGACAACGACGTGGGGCGTGTGGCCGCTGAACTTCTCAGATGCAACAGGCTCATACTCAACGCCGGATCCATCGACCGCGTGAGAGGTATCGAGGGCGAAGCTGCAAGCCTCTATTTTGGCGTGTTCTCCAAATTGCTGCTCAACCAAAAAGACGACTTCGTGTTCAATGGGCGCAATCGGCGACCACCCAAGGACGCCATCAATGCCATGCTGTCGTTCGTCTATACGCTGATTGGCAACGACATGACCGCCGCACTGGAAACGGTAGGGCTCGACCCTTACGTGGGCTTCCTGCACACCCTCAGGCCAGGACGCGCTTCGCTGGCCCTCGACATGATGGAGGAGCTGCGCGCCTACCTGGGCGACCGATTGGTGCTGTCGCTCATCAACAAACGGCAGATAACCATCAAGGAATTTTTGAAACAAGGCGACGAGGGAATCGTCATGACCGACTCGGGACGAAGAATCATACTCTCAGCATGGCAAAACAGAAAGAAGGAACAAATAACACATCCCTACCTCAACGAAAGGGTGAGCATCGGACTGCTGCCTTATATACAAGCCACACTGCTTGCACGATTCATTCGACAGGAACTGGACGATTACCCAGTGTTTTTAATCAGATAACTTATGTTTGTGCTAATTACATACGACGTGAACATCACGTCGCCACAAGGAGCGAAAAGGCTGCGAAACGTGGCCAAGGCATGTATGAACTATGGGAAGCGGGTGCAAAACTCCGTGTTCGAGTGTGTGGTGACCGAAGCCCAATTCATCATGCTGAAAGCTCAGCTGAAAGCAGCCATCGACATGCAGCAAGACAGCGTGAGATGCTATCGGTTGGGCACCAACTGGAAACAAAAGGTCGACATCATAGGGAAAGACAACGGCGTCGACTTTACTGGCGAACTCATCATTTAACCCCAATCGGCCATTAGAAAACATGCCGTGAAAAAGCATCTATGACATCCTAATAATCCCATTTCTACCGAATGGCCGATTGGGGTTAAACAATGAGGGTGCGAACCCTAAGCGTTGCACAAAAGTCCAGGAGATTCGCACACGCTATCTCTCAGCAAGTTACGTCGCACCCCATACCACAAGCATTATTTTACCGTCAAACCACAAAATCTCTCGCATTTTTCATAACTTTGCACTGTGATATTCAGACATTTACTGAATACGGTCGCGCCCCACGTGGGCGCGTGGATTGAAACAATTTCGGTGACAACCCACTAACCGATGATGATGTCGCGCCCCACGTGGGCGCGTGGATTGAAACATTGTCTTCAATTTTACAACGTTACGGCAACGCGGGTCGCGCCCCACGTGGGCGCGTGGATTGAAACTTAGAAGTTTGTTGAACAATGTTTGCCATAACTAGTCGCGCCCCACGTGGGCGCGTGGATTGAAACGTCTGGCTTCTCTTGTTGGGCGTGATAGTTATGTCGCGCCCCACGTGGGCGCGTGGATTGAAACTTACACAATTCGCGGAACTCCTCCTCACTCTCTGTCGCGCCCCACGTGGGCGCGTGGATTGAAACGACAGAGTGTTAACACACTTGGTATGGCTTGCATAGTCGCGCCCCACGTGGGCGCGTGGATTGAAACACCAAAAATCTTTATTCGTGACAGCTCATTATGTCGCGCCCCACGTGGGCGCGTGGATTGAAACTGCGACTACCTTATAGAGTTCTTTAGTATTGAGGGTCGCGCCCCACGTGGGCGCGTGGATTGAAACATAATCTGTTATATTAACAGACTTTGCGGCCTTTGTCGCGCCCCACGTGGGCGCGTGGATTGAAACAATATTACAGGGGGGGGAAGGAACGCCGCAAAGGGTCGCGCCCCACGTGGGCGCGTGGATTGAAACTCACTCGCTTGATGTAAAACACCGCTTCGCCCTGTCGCGCCCCACGTGGGCGCGTGGATTGAAACAAAAACGACAGAAGATTATGAGAGTACCGAAAGAGTCGCGCCCCACGTGGGCGCGTGGATTGAAACCCATTCGAGAGCCACCACGCGGCAGTGATGGTCGTCGCGCCCCACGTGGGCGCGTGGATTGAAACTCCATTCCGAATACATTCTTCGGAGTACTACCCGTCGCGCCCCACGTGGGCGCGTGGATTGAAACCATGGAGACAAGACAGCGCGTTATCAGGGCCTCGTCGCGCCCCACGTGGGCGCGTGGATTGAAACAACGCACATGGACGCGAAGCGATGTATAAGCGTGTCGCGCCCCACGTGGGCGCGTGGATTGAAACGGTATGCAATCATCAACACGAAGAGGTAGAAGCAGGTCGCGCCCCACGTGGGCGCGTGGATTGAAACTCATATCGTTGTAGAATAGAGATGACTTCATCATGTCGCGCCCCACGTGGGCGCGTGGATTGAAACACGAGCTTTGGCCGCAGCAGCATCGGCGGCAGCAGTCGCGCCCCACGTGGGCGCGTGGATTGAAACATTAGCTGGTAACCCTAACTTGGTTCAACAATAGTCGCGCCCCACGTGGGCGCGTGGATTGAAACGTAAGCGTCGAGGCACGCCGCCCACGCCGCGTTGTCGCGCCCCACGTGGGCGCGTGGATTGAAACTACGTCTTCAAGAGGATAATTCGACTCTTTAAGTCGCGCCCCACGTGGGCGCGTGGATTGAAACAGGAAAGGCACGGAATCCACAATTTAAGATACGGTCGCGCCCCACGTGGGCGCGTGGATTGAAACTTTATCCGCGTCCCGCGCAGCGGGCGCGACGAAGGTCGCGCCCCACGTGGGCGCGTGGATTGAAACCGCGGCGTTGGTGGCCGGACGGCTGCGACATCAGAGGTCGCGCCCCACGTGGGCGCGTGGATTGAAACTGGAAACGGAACAACCTGAACATCTACGCCGAGTCGCGCCCCACGTGGGCGCGTGGATTGAAACCGTAGTGCCCATATCTTACTACACTATCATACCAGTCGCGCCCCACGTGGGCGCGTGGATTGAAACTCGAAGCCGTGACAGACCTCACGGTTTGCCACGGTCGCGCCCCACGTGGGCGCGTGGATTGAAACATGTTGATTGCTGTTGTTTTTAATTGATGATGCAGTCGCGCCCCACGTGGGCGCGTGGATTGAAACCAACATAGGAAGAAAAATCTGCTTGCCAGTATGTCGCGCCCCACGTGGGCGCGTGGATTGAAACTTAACGGCGTACGCTCTCGCATCTTCGACGACGTGTCGCGCCCCACGTGGGCGCGTGGATTGAAACTCCCTGGCAACGTCATATGGAACATGTCTAACGGTCGCGCCCCACGTGGGCGCGTGGATTGAAACATAAATAGTTAAGAATGTCAACTGTGTGCCAGGTGTCGCGCCCCACGTGGGCGCGTGGATTGAAACACCTTGGGAACGTTCGTACGAGCTTTGCCGAGCGTCGCGCCCCACGTGGGCGCGTGGATTGAAACAAAATGATGAAAGCCGCTACCCATCACGGGCAGCGTCGCGCCCCACGTGGGCGCGTGGATTGAAACCGGAAGAGGACAAATGCTTTTTTGATGCGCTGAGTCGCGCCCCACGTGGGCGCGTGGATTGAAACTATGGAGCTGTGCGATACTGCTGACGAGGTAAAGTCGCGCCCCACGTGGGCGCGTGGATTGAAACTGATGACAAGTCATCACTTAACTTCGATAGTTAGTCGCGCCCCACGTGGGCGCGTGGATTGAAACGTTGGGCGGCTGCTATCAGTCCAAAAGGCGGCGGTCGCGCCCCACGTGGGCGCGTGGATTGAAACTCCGAAACAGCAGCTTGTAACTTATAAGTTGCAGTCGCGCCCCACGTGGGCGCGTGGATTGAAACTGAAGTTGCATCATACGTTCAGACCAAGCATTTTGGTCGCGCCCCACGTGGGCGCGTGGATTGAAACATAATTAAGACCTGTGCGGCCTTTTCAGCACTCCAGTCGCGCCCCACGTGGGCGCGTGGATTGAAACGGGCTCGGTCGGGTTCACCGGCACCAGCATG
>ERZ1032009.331-NODE-331-length-10911-cov-4.968036_pt1 | contig 10911 bp, 9 predicted proteins | sample MGYA00516700_ERZ1032009 | MGnify/ENA primary metagenome ERZ1032009 (study PRJEB33719, sample SAMN04261292) | wastewater metagenome | biome: rural village; feature: human; material: feces | host: Homo sapiens | place: El Salvador | collected 2013-01-14 ...
CATTATTCCGATTTTCCAGCGCAATCAGGACAAACCTTATAGCGAAGCACAGCGTCGTCTTCTCTATGCAACTCGGCTTCGCCATGCTCTGTGCCGGTTCCGTTCGCGCCAAAAATACCATGAACATGAAACTATTACCGGTGATTTAGCACCTAAAAACCGCCTTGAGCGCGAAAAGGTCAAAAAAGAGATCATTCGTGGTTTTAAAGATGGTCAAGCTCAAGGTGTTGATATCTTCCAGTACGCATTCAATAAGTTGAACCGCGATTACACTGGCATGATCAAATTCCATGAATTTGTAATGGCGGGTAAGTTGACTATGCCGGCTTTTGCTAGTCAAACACTTGCTGTTGCATCTACAGGCAATTCTCTATCTTTAGATCAAAACTTATTAACTATCACTCAGTTGCCATCCTTCAATAGCAATATTGATACGTGGAAATCTTGGATTACTCCAATCAAGGCTAAACCAGGTGAAGTTCAAATTCGCGTGAATAAAGCCGAAGATTAAAAATAGGTTTTGGGCTAAAAGATGAAGATTACATTAAGTGAATCATTGGATACCGCATCATCTTCTGCTCAAACTGCCGTTGTTAATGCAGCAGAGGTTATATCCTCTGCTAACGGTTTGAATAAAGATGGTGAATATCTAGGCGAAACTCATATTGCAAGCCATCGTAATTATGAGGTGGCTTTAAAGACCCCTGAGGGTGATAACCTCTACAAGATTAACAACAGTGGTCTGTACGCTGTAGATTGGAAATCTGAATATCAAGACCCAGATCGGTTTGAAACATCAGATCATGTTGACGCTTTATTCCGTGAAATTCAGCATCAAGACGTATCTGATATTTACATTTCAGAGTTATATCCAATCATCATCAAAAAGAACGGTGATTTATACGGTATTACACGCCGTACAATTGACCGTGGTGAAGCCGATTTCATTCTGCTGCACATTACTCGTGCCAGTGCGGTATCAGAGCTTAATGGTGGTAAGCCAGTAAACTCGTGCTTTACCATGCTTGATGTTGATAAGACCAAAAAGACAAAAATGGGCGCACCGGCTCGTGTGAGCTTTCGTGTAAACGCATCTGCAATCACAATTGCCGGGCGTGAAAGCTTCCAGGTTGTAATGCGAGCCATCCCATCTGAACCTTTGCACTATACAAAAATTGGTTTAGATAAAGAGTTTGTCTACTCTTGTTGCCCTACTAACGGCATCGTAATTATTGCCGGTGAAACAGGGTCAGGAAAAACCACAACGATTGCTTCTATCATTCGTGAAATCCTAGAGGGTGACACCCTGATTAAAGGGAATATTCTTACTCACGAAGAGCCGATTGAGTTTAACTATGATTCGATCTTTAGTAAGCATTCGATCATCAATCAAAGCCAGATTCCAGAGAATTTCAAGTCGTTTAAAGATGCAAACCGCGAAGCTATGCGCCGTAAACCGGCTGCTGTATTGCTAGGTGAGTTGCGTGATGAAGAAACGATTGAAGCTGCTGTTGAACTTGCGCTTACAGGACACCCGGTATATGGAACCGTCCACTCTACAGAAGTCTCAACAATCATTCCGCGAATGGTGTCTCGATTCCCTGAATCAGCTCAAGTTCGCGCTTGCTTCGACTTAATTGACTGTGGACGAGTGTTTATTTCTCAGCGTCTTGTAAAAAACATCCAAACAAATCGACTGTTTGGTGTTCGTGAGTACCTATACCTTTCTGCTGATCTACGTGTGAAGTTGAAATCATTAGGCAATCCTATTGCGATCAACAATGAAATTACTCGCATCATGCACGAATCTGATGGTAAAGGGCATGCAAGCCTAAGCTTTGCCAAGCAAGCAGCAATCTTTCTGCAACAAGGAATTATTAACGACGATGGCTACCGCCGTCTGACTACATAAAAGGGGCATTTATGGCTGTAGATCATTGGTCGCAAATGCGACAACCGGTTCTCATGTTAGGGATGGATGCGACAATTCTTTTCCCTATTATGATCATCCTGTTCAGATTTCCTCACCTTAAATGGTGGCTAATCGCGCTTTCAATGATGCTTATAATTGTCATTATTACGCGATTCTTTAAATACCAATTCCGTTACGTTCCCGCAGGGCTGCGTAAATTTTTCTTTGGGGCAGATAAGCGCACCAAAAAAGCTAACCGTAACTTCAATTTCTAAATTGGTTTTATAATTCGGGTATCGAGATAAGTATGTCTACAAAAACTAACGCTGTGATTGAGGATGGTGTTATTTACCTCGTTGATGAACACGGCAACAAATCAGAATATGTCCATTTGCTAGGGATAGATGATGGACATTCCCATATTAAAATTTATGGTGGCTTACACCCACTGACTAACGAACCGATTATTTTTAAAATCCCATCAAAGGCTGCTATCGGTATCACTTTAACAAGTGACAAACAAGATAACGTCGATGGTCAGGTTGTGTCTGTTAATCAAAATAGTTTCACTGTATCCGATATCGTTACCCACCCTATTGATACTCGTACAGCCGACTATCCGTTAAGCGATTTCAATAAAGCATTAATTCACCAATGCTTATCCTTAGCTGAACGCGAAGGTATTTTGCCTATTACAGATCGCAGAGTATTTGCAGCCACAGGTTTACCAGTGGAGTTGTTTTATTCTGGTCCTGGACGCAATACTTCGCTAATTCAAAACAAAATTGATTTTCTAAAAAATGAAGATCAAGTCTACAACCACTTGGATGAACGCCAGGGCAAAAATCAGTTTAAGTTCATTGAACATGAAGTGTTCTGTGAAGCTCAAGCTGCATATTTTGATGCTTGCATGACTGATGAAGGCGGTTTAACCGAAATTGGTGCTGACTTATTAGAATTTGGCGCGGGTGTTCTGGATATCGGTGGTCGTACTACTGACTGTCTTGTTTCGGCTCCTGGTGGTCAAACTTTCTATCGTGAACGTACCAAAACCTTAGAGCTTGGTGTTTTAACCTTGTTCGATAATATCCGTGAGCGTATCAAACATAAGCTAGGTAACAATGCCACGATTAATAATAAGTTTCTGGAAAAAGCTATCCGAACAGGTCAATACGGTTTAACCGGTAACAGTATTGATGTGTCAGATATCATTGCCGAAGAAAAACTTACTATGGCTAACAATATCAAAAACTTCTCTGACAAGAATATCGGGGATGGTAATGATTTAGCCGGTGTGATTTGTGTAGGTGGTGGGGCTACTTTCCTGAAAAAAGAACTTCAAGAATGTATGCCAAACCTGATTTTTGTGGATGATAGCGAGTTCGCTAATGCGCGTGGCTTCTATAAGATGGCGCGACACATTTATGCACTACAAGAAAAAGCTGCATCCTAATAATTAATTCAAAGAGAGCATATCTATGAGCACTAAGCATCTTCGGTATTCGCTTTCTTTGTCTCGATTGCCAAATGACTGCTGTTCATTAGCTAAATCTATTTTGGCTAATGAACAAAGCAACAATGAAAGATCATTTCTAAATAGTTTGCTTGCGTATGGTTTTATGAATCGACGCGACAGAGATTGCAACTTCTTCACCACAAGCTTTGTAGGCAATACATCGAATGAAAGGCTACATCAATTTAGTATGCCGATCAGCGAAGAAAATAAAATTTTTGTCGATCACATTCTTAGTTTTAGGCAAGGAAAACTAAGAACCACTGAATACAACTATTTGTTATTTTGTGGTTTTAATGCTTTTGTTGAGACATGCAAAAGATATGTTTTTAGCGAAAAATATCTTTTGGTCAATCTGCAAAATGAGATAAAGAACGAAATTTATTTATCAGGATTGTACCCTTTTCTTCTAACCCTAATTAACCTGGTTGATATAAAGGAATCCGAAGAAAAGTATTATTTTGATATTTATAAAACTTCAATAAATGAAATGTTTAATGCCAACTTCCAAAGTTTCAGTGACTTTGTAAGTCGTACTTGCAAACAAGGCGATCAGTCAGACGCTATTGCAACGAAACAAAAGATGCCGGTTCCAGTGATTGAAACAGAAGTTATTAACCAGGCAGTAAATGAGAAAAAAGACCGAAATAGTAAAACAGCTCCAACCAAAGCTGTAAATACGTCCACCCCTCAAACTACTGATGATAAGCCGACTTCAACAGTTTCTAACTCTGCAACCGTGGTAGAGAAAACTCCAAAAGATGATGACAAGAGCAATAAAAGTGCCGGTCAAAAAGCAAATTCTTTTTGGAAAGGCTTTAATTTGCAGCAATGAGGTTAGGTAATGGCTCAAGGTGGCGCACCACAACCGAAACAAGATGACGGTATCGTGGTATTTTTATGCGTAGTCGGAATGCTGTCGTTTGTGACAATCGTTCTTTGGTTCCGCTTTCATACTGAATTAACAATAGCTACAATTTGGATTCGTGGCATATTCACCTCCCCTATCTGGGTACTCAATGTATTTTTGGCAAAGCTATTTGGTGGTGCTGTACCGGGGATTTATCATTTAGTCCAAACAACTGCTGAAATTTGCAACCCTGCCGGCTCATATAAATTCTGGGCGTGTACTCGTGACCCTTCTACAGTTTCATGGTCTGAAATCCAATTCGCAAGTTTCTGGTGGAATGGGATTTACGCGATTATTGCTGTCTTTTATTTGGGTAAAACCTTCTTCCGAATCCAGAATGAACATCCAAGCGGTAAATTTAATAGACCGCATAATCTGGAATCTTTCATTAAAGAAATGACCCCGATCTACCCTCACTTATCTGTTTTTGGTCCACTAAATCTGTTAGACCGAGACAATATGCGTGGTTGGTACAGAGGAATGGACAGTGTTCGTGAATTTGCTTTTAAGCATAAATTAATTAAAGGGATTCAGCACCGTAAAATTGACTATGTTGTAGAAGGAACAACTCAACAACATACTGATGAAACAGAGGTTATTCCTGTAGCTAACACTGAAAAGCTAACTGCACTTATGAAAAAGCAGTTAGGTGAGCTTTGGATTGATGTAGATCACTTGGAAGATGGTGAAATTATTATCTTGGCTTATTACATTGCTCGTGCAGCTTCCACACAAGAAACAATGGAAGATGAAGAGTTTTATGCAATCGCTAAAACAACCCAAGAAATTGAAGATATGTATTGGGGTATTGCAGCAATCGACCTTAAAAATAAGCCCGAATTTGCTTACGATGAAAAGGATGAATCAACATATATGTATGAGACACCTCATTCATTTGATTCTTTTCCAATCGACGACCTGAAAGATCACATCAAGGCTTATATTGAGTACCCGGTAATTAAAAAGCTTCTTAAAAAACATGCTTATGCTAGAACTTTTATTATTGATGTAATTTATGAAGCACGTAAATTAGGGGTACTAGCTCCAACTTCGATTCGTTGGTTAAAGCTATATGATCGTACCTTATGGGCTATGATTGAAAACGTAGGTCGTCCTTCCTTGTTCTCAGAATGTTTGGGTGCAAATGCTCATTATGTTGTTGAAAATATTATGGGTAGAGCAATGCACGAGCCTAACTTTGTAGTAGCTATTAAAGGTTGGGAGCATCAGCTTCAATTCTATTCCTACAATGAGCAATTCGCTGAGTTAAATGTTGGCACAATCAATGAAATGATCTTCAATGATAAAGGCGAAATTGCTGACGTTTCTCCATTCGATGTAACACGTTTTGATTCTTTAGGTACTAATGAAATTCAGCCGGAAGAATCACAAGCATCTTCACCAGTAGAAGAAAACATAAAGTTCTCTTAACTTTTTGTTTTTGTGTAAATTATTTGGGGCTGATAAATTTTTTTTTATCAGCTCTTTTTTCTTATTCAACGTGGTCAAAAACTGTTATTATTCAATTAACAGTATATCTGTTTGTTCCTGTATTTAACGGACTTTTATAGAATGAATAACTTAAAAATGAAGAACGCTTTATTAGCGTTGTCAGTGTCATTGTTTGCGTCAACTATTTATGCTGCTCCAAGTGCTGAACTGCAAAACCGTATGAAAGCTATGGGAACAGTTCAGAATCATCAAGTCATTGATGGTGGATTAACGGCATGGACTATATCTTCCAAGTCTGGAAAAGTTGCTGTTTTCTACACTACACCCGATGAAAAGGTATTAATTAAAGGCGACCTTTGGAAAACCGCAGATCGCAAAAATATCTCTGATAATATTAATTTAAAAGCACTTAACTATGCTTCTCCTGAATTTAAACAACGTGTACTAGGTAAAGCTACTCAAACTACAACAGCGAGTGGTAAACATGCCAATCAACCTGTACAGCAAAACTTTACTGCTGAAATCGTTGGCAAGTTTAATGGTCCAGTGCCAGAAATCATTAAATTATTAGATCAAGCTGCCGGTTATAAGGAAGGCAAAGGGAACGCAACAGATACGCTTTATGTATTCTATGACCCACGCTGCAAATGGTGTCACCAAGCTTATTACGAAACTCGTAAATACGTTGATAAAGGTTTCACAATTAAGTGGCTCCCTACCCTTGCGTTGGGGCAAAGCGAGAGCGGTTATCGAATGGCTGCATCCATTCTTCAATCACCTAAAGCTGATTCATTAGAAAAAATCTTTAACCGTGATGCGTCCTATCAAGTAGACCCAACTGCTAAAAGCCGGAAAAATATTGATACCAACCTTGAACACCTCCTTGCTTTAGTGGCGGGTTTTGATGGAAAAGGTGCGCGTGTATCAGTACCAACAGGTTTTTACGTCAATAAACGTACCGGGAAAATCAAAAAAGTTGATGCCCTCTCTGAATCCGTTAATTTAGAAATGGTTTTCGGTAAATAAAGGGGTTATCAATGAAGTCGAATCATCAGGTATTCCAACATTTACCACTCTTAAACTTCCAGTTAATTACTGAAAAGAATGAAAATGGTAATCCCATAGCAACAAAGCTCACTATTTTTGTTGATTCAGATGAAGATGATCTAAACCGAAATCTTACAGATATTTCTTTAGAGCATCCTCATGTTTATGACTTTTCATTGCAATTTGAGGGCTTTCAAAGCTTCTTAGGTGGTACAGAAAATGAAAAGTTGATCTCAGGTAAAGTTTTCTTAGTAGCTAAGGTCAACGACTTGAGTAAACGTCTCGATATTGCAGATCGCATGTCAGTTCAAGACAAATTGATCGAACTGGCTGCACCCAAATTACGTGTTTTACCTGTTAAAGCTGCAACTCCAAAACATCAAGCTATTTGGGCTTCACCAGAAGATATTGCGCGTCAAATTAAGAGCAATTGGCTTGATGTGTTTTCAAGTGCTCTAAGTGGATACCTGGTGCAAAGCTACAACTTGTTTAACGCTAAAAGTATTGCCGATGCAATTGAAGCTAATAACGAGCAAGCTGCCCTATTCAACACTTCCACTAATACTAATGCCAAAACAAACAGTGGTGATTCTCAAGAATCTTCACTATTCGGTAATTTAAACAGTAACCAGAGAAAAATCGCCTATTCAATTGGTGGTTTTACGGCTGTGTTTTTATTTGTTATTGCTGCAACCCTAGTGAAGTCAGTGTTCTTCCCTGGTAACTCTATAAACCAAGCTCAATTAGCTAATAACAACTTCCAGGTTCCAACAAATGTTATGAGCCTAGAGGAAGCAAAAAACGCCCAATTGCGCGAACTAGGAATCAACCCAGATGATCTTGCAGCCGATCTAGGTTGTTTTGTAGAAGAAAACTAAAGGTTAGCAACGTATGGCATCAAGTAAATATTCAGAAGAAGCTCTTGAAAAGCTGAATGATCTTCGGACACAAATTGACAATGACACCCTTGATTTGATCGCTCGACTATCTGCTTGGCGTTATTGTCTGGCATGGTTAAGTTCATTTAGTCGAGTGGTCAGTAAAGGTAATGGTTTAGAAGATATACAACTAAATATTGCTCAAAGAAATCAATTCGCTTTCTCATACAATAGAAGTAAGTCTGAACATTTTGGATTGATTATCCAGACACCAGATTACTTCTGGATGCGTGATATTAAGATTCAATCAGCCACTATTCTTGAAGATGGTGTGGTTTTATTCCTTAGCGAGCTTAAAACCAACGGCTTTTATGTAGCCGGTCTTGCTATCAAAATCCCATTCGCAGAAACGCACCGTGAAATACTTAAAGAAGCGAAGTTAAAAGCAAAACAATTATGGTTAATCCGCATGGATAACAAAAATGGCAATTTAACTTTTAATGAGATTCACCGCCAACCCTTCCCGATCACAGATAAGCCGTATAAAAGCGTAAAAGCCAAAAAGAGGTCTTTCTAATATGAATACAACCAACAATACTACTTTGAAAGCACTCGTAATTGGGTGTTTAACATGGGCTATGTGCCAAACTGGTTACACTGCATTTAAAGAAATCAGTACCGCCGGGAATGTGGCTCAAGCATCACATAATGCTCAAAACATTCAACGTACTTCTATTGAAAGTCCAGATTTCAATATTCAAGCCCCACAGAAATCTAGCGATATCTGGTCAAAAATCAGTGAAAGTACACGTTATAAATCTATCGGCAATGACGAGCAAATAGCCAATACCACAGCATCGAATAGCGAAGTTAAAGAGCTACGAGAAGAAGTTGCTCAAATGCGTATTGAAATGGCTCAAATGAAAAGCGATCTTCAAGCTCTACAAATTGAATCAATGCCAGGTTCAAAAATGTTAGCTAAAAACTAACGTAGAACGCCCTTTTAAGCCCTTCCGAGGGCTTTTTTCACTTCTATATGTATGAGTAGTCAACCATGCAAAAACAAGCCACAGAAGAACAATTAAGCGTTGTTGACCGGTATATTTCCGGTGAGAGTTTTAAAGTTATGGCTTTTGCCGGCGCGGGTAAAACAACGACATTAAAAATGATCAGTGATAAATCGCCTTCCAGAAAAGGTTTATATCTAGCATTCAATAAAAGATTAGCTGATGAAGCAAAAACAAAGTTTCCTAAAAATGTCCAGTGTGCAACCTTTCACTCCTTTGCTTTTCGCAATACCCCAAGATGGTTGACTGATAAACTTAAACGCCCACGAATATTACCTGGACATATTTCCGATAAATTTGGACTTAAACAAATAGAACTGAAAAATGGTTCTGACAAGTTTACATTGACACCAAACCAACAAAGTAGCCTTATCCTTAAAGCTATTAATGATTACTGTGATTACAGTGGAACTAATATTACTTATAAAAATGTTCTAGGTGTAATGCCAAATCATATACCTGAAATTTTGCATGCAGATATCGCAGATTATCTCACTCAATATGTTTATCAATTGTGGTGTGATTTCTTATCTGAAAAAGGTAGTTTTGCTATAAATCATAATATCTATTTTAAAGAATGGTGTTTGTCTAACCCTACTTTAAATTACGATTATTTACTGATTGATGAAGCTCAGGATTTATCAGCTACACAATTTAAAGTTCTTATTGGTCAGCAACAAACTCAAGCAGTGTACGTGGGAGATAGCTCGCAGCAAATTTATGAATGGAGGGGAGCTGTAAACAGTATGCAAAATCTGCCTTTAAAATCTGAATATTTAACTCAAAGTTTCAGGTTTGGTGAGAGCATAGCTACCGTATCAAATATTATTTTGCAACGTGCACTAAACGAAACTAGACCAATGCGAGGAAATAAATTAATTGATTCTAAAGTCTTTAATGACAAGAATATTGAAAATGCGAATGGTATTTTGTGTAGAACAAATGCTGTAGCATTTGCTAAATTTGTTGAATTAAGCTCGAAAAATATTCCGGCTAGAATTGCTTTTGAAACAAATACAATTTTGAAATTTACAGAAGATGCTCAGAAATTAAAAGCTAATATTCCAGTTGATAGCGGTGACTTAATGGGCTTTCAATCTTGGTTTGATTTACTTGATTATATTGAGCAAAGTGATGATGCAAACTTAAAAACACTGGTTAAAATTATTGATGAATATGGTCCAGAACAAATCAAATCTTTGATAAATAATTCGCAAAATATTCAATCAAATATTCTGGTAACAACAGCCCATAAAGCAAAAGGTCTTGAATTTGACCGCGTAAGTATCGAAGATGATTTTCAATATAAGTTAATTGGTAACGAGCTTCAAATGTCAAAAGAAGAAGCTAGACTGATCTATGTTGCTCTAACAAGAGCAAAGAAAAATCTTCATTTACAAGGTGTATTTGATTTAATTCAAGCACTGAAAAATCCAAATACCACAATTAAATTCAAGTGATTACAATGAAAGATAAAGGTCAAATTTTAAAAACGTGTATCGAGAGTTATGCGAACCCTAATGGTATTTTAGGATTGTTTGCCAAAAAAAACCCTCAAACTGCAAATCAAATACCTTGCCTTGTTGAGTTTTATACCCTTTTGGAACAAGTCTTATTAGATGATAAATCTTTATATGTTTCAGGCAATCCAGAGAACTATGAATACAAGCAAGGTGTTTATTTCTTCAAGGAAAAGATGATTGTTTGTCTCGATATTGAACCTAACACACTTCAATATCATACCTACTGGACTACTGGATTTATCAGGGAAAGTAAGCATTTTACTGAGTGTTCTGGTTCTTTTCTTTTTACTTTTGATTTTGTATCAAATGAAGATTTAAACACTTCGTTCATCCCTCATATCTACAGTTATTTTGTAATTGATAAGAGTTCAGAAGAGATTGTGCCTATTCTAAGCATGACATATTTAGAAGATTTTAGAGAGAATTTAGATTTTGTAACTGATGGCATCAACTACCTATATGAAACTTTCGGCTTTAAAGTTAATGCAGATAAAATAAAAAATGATTCTGATATACTTATTGTTATAGGTATTGGTGGTTCTTCATCGGTTACGAACGTTCCTTGCATGCGAATCGGTGCTTGCATACCATTACCTAAATATAACATAT
>ERZ1032009.332-NODE-332-length-10859-cov-5.403277_pt1 | contig 10859 bp, 12 predicted proteins | sample MGYA00516700_ERZ1032009 | MGnify/ENA primary metagenome ERZ1032009 (study PRJEB33719, sample SAMN04261292) | wastewater metagenome | biome: rural village; feature: human; material: feces | host: Homo sapiens | place: El Salvador | collected 2013-01-14 ...
CACAAAGGTACCAGATATTGAGGCTCGTGTCAAGGCGGGAAATAGAACGTTTACGGAATAGCGGGCGTCATCAGCGGAAAGATCAAACTGGAGTAGTGCTCCCTCTTGAGGAGCCTGCTCCTTTTTTTATGTTTTTTTGTTTCAGACCTATATAATGTTTTGATGCATCCACGCAGATGAGGACACCGTCGCCGTCACCCGGCAGACGGTCGGAAGGGAATGTGACTATACCATTGGCATATTGGCCGAGATATTGCAGGTTGCCTGTGGCAGCATCCATCCACCAGGCATTTTTCTTTGTGCCGGAGATACGTGTCAGGTCGACGGTTATAGGCGCGTGGCGGTAGTCGTAGAGGAGAAGGTAGTCGTTGCCGCGGGTGGCTATGAGGCGGTCATAGCGTTTGCCGTTCTCGCCGACGATGATGCTCTGGTCAGGGATACGACAGAAGTAAGGAAAAGCCAGCATCAAAGCCTTGACGTAACGCATCTGATTACGGCCTGGAGCGGCAAGGGCATCATACCAGTATGGTTCTTCGCCATCGGTGCCGTAGCCGGAATGGTCACCGGGACGGAGCATCTGCATGACGGAGTTATGGCCATAGGTATGGCCGCAGCTGCCAGCGAAGACACTCCAGTAGGCATAGCGCCGCACGTCACAGGCCTGCCACCGCGGCTCGTTGGGGTCATGGAGCCCTTGAGGGATATGCTCATAACTGGGCTCAGCGTCGAGGACAGGCTCCAGAGGTTTGTAAGCCCATGTGGAGTCGACATACATCCAGTTGTCCTCCTCGGTGCCGTAAGGGATGGGATAGTCCTTGCTGCCCATGCGCTGGCCATAACGACGGTGGCCGCTCTGAAAAACATGGAAATCGATCCACGCTGCCCGGCTCCACCAGCGGGCGGAGGTGTAACGGCCACGGGGATGGTAGGTCATGAGGTGCTGATGGTCGACAGACTTGATCGTCGTAGCTAGTGCTTCCCATACCTCGGGATGCACATCGCCCTGTATATCGCCGCCAATCATCCAGATGATATTCGTGCAGTCCTTGTAACGGTTGGCGAGGAACCGGCCGTAGGAGACGGCATCGTCCACACCCATCTTCCCGCTCTTCACGATGCTGCCCCACACGGGTACCGTCGCGACATAGATGCCATTCCTTCGTGCCGTTTTGACGATATAGTCCAGGTGGTCCCAGTAGCTGTATACCCCACTGTGATCGGCAGCTGACATATCGAAGCCGTTAGGGTTGCTCTTCTGTCCATAGACATTGACGGAGGGCACGGCATTAAGGACCTGCATCTGCACGACATTGAAGCCATCCTGGCGGCAATGCCTCAGGTAGCGCCTCACGCCAGCCCTGTCGAGGCGCTCGGGCAACAGCCAGCCAGTGTCGCCAAGCCAGAAGAACGGCTTGCCGTCCGTGGTCTGGAGGAAGCGGTGGTTGTCGGAGACGGCGAGTGTCTAGGTCTTTCCGCAGGCAGAAGTTGTGGGGAAGATCAACAGGAGGACAAGGACTAACCAGGAGAATGGTATACGCATAGCACAGGAAGTATTGCTTATCTCCGGAAGCTGAAGATGGTATGGGAATGAAACTCCTCTCCCGGCCGGAGAACAGTAGACGGAAACTCTGGGTGGTTCGGCGAGTCGGCAAAATGCATGGTCTCCAGACAGATGGCTGTCCGGCGCTGGTATACGATGCCGCCCTTGCCCGTCTCCGTGCCCTTCAGCCCATTGCCGGAGTATACCTGCAAGGCTGGCTCCGTGGTGTAGACGGTGAGACGCCGTCCGCTCCGTGGATCATAGAGGATGGCGGCGGGCTTGCTAAGATCCCCTGCATGACGCAGGGCGAAACAGTGGTCATAGCCACCTGTGATTTTCAGCTGACTGTCATCCCAGCCGATACGCTCGCCGATCATACGCGGTCGACGGAAGTCGAAGGCGGTGCGCGCCACCTTGCGGAACGTGCCGTCGACATTCTTCTTGCCGTCATAGCAGGCGATGCGGCGGCTGTCCACCCAGAGCTCCTCGTTGAGGATGTCAGTGCGGGCGTCACCAGAGAGGTTGAAGAAAGAGTGGTTACTGAGGTTCAACACGGTCGGCTTCGTCGGCATGGCCTTGAAGTCGATGTCCAGCGCATCAGCGCTAAGGGTGTAGGTGAGCGTCACGGTGAGCTCGCCGGGAAAGCCGTTCTCTCCATCGGGAGACACATACCTCAGCGTGACGCTGTTACGGCTTACACTCACCACATCCCACACTCTGTTGGCAAAGCCGGGCTTGCCGCCATGGGAGATATGGCCCTTGCCATCGTCCTGGAGGCGGTAGGTCTGGCCGTCAAGAGTGAACTGCGGACCCTTGATACGGCCGATGTAACGTCCTACGGTGGCGCCGAAGTTCTGTCCGCGCGTGACATAGCTGTGTAGGTTGTCATAGCCGAGGACGATATCGGTGAGGTGCCCATGGGCGTCGGGTTCCATGAGCGACACCAGACGGGCACCATAGTTCGTGACGCAGGCCTCAGTGCCATTGTCTGTCTTAAGCACGATGAGCCGTGTCGCACTGCCGTCTATAATGCTGTCGAAACGGGCAGGATCCAGCCCGGAGCGGGTAAGCGTCTGACCGATGGCTGTGGCAGTCATAAGCAGCATGGTGACGGTTAGGAAAAGAATGTGTTTCATGTCAGTCTTATATTTATATAAGGTGGATAGTGCAGATGACGTCATCTTCGGGTGATACGGAAGACGGCGCCGCCGTTGCTGCTAAGCTTTACCTTAAGCTGTCGACCGGCCTTCAGGTTCGTGGTCTTGTGAACAGCATCAGCAGGTGTATTGCCATCTGTCCAGCTCTCCACGGCATAGGTGCCGTCACCGAGCCAGCGCATATCGAGCATGACGGTACGTTTCTCGGAGTCATTCATCACGCCGACATACCATATATCGCCATGACGGCGCGCCAGGGCGACAAAGGTATCGGGCGTACCCTGCAGAAAACGGGTGTCATCCCATTCTGATGGCAGGGCACTGAGGAAGTCGGCTCCGACCTGCCCGAGGATATGCTTCGGATGGTCACAGACAACGGTGAACGGGCTCTCATAGATGATGAACTTCGAGAGTTCGGCGGCACGGGTGTTGGGAACTAGGGTAGGGGTCTGGGCTTTGTAGTCCTTGCGCGCCACGTTCAGGAACCCGCCGGGGGTATAGTCCATCGGTCCGGCCACCACACGGGTATAGGCGAGCTTCACATTATGCTCGGCAGTGAGGCCGTCGCCCCATTTGTTATACTCGTTGCCCATCACACCTTCGCGTGTCAGGAAGTTGGGATAGGTACGCTCGATGCCGTCGGGCTTATAGGCACCGTGAAGGTCGATCATCAGATGGTTTTTAGCTGCCTCGGCGACGATGCGGCGGTACCAGTTCACCATATATTGGTCCTCGCGGTCCATAAAATCGATCTTCACACCGGCGATACCCCACTTGTGATAGAGCGGGAAGGCCTTCTTGTAGGCATCATTGCGGTTCGCATCGCTGCTGTAGAGCCACAGCCACAACTGCACACCCTTCTGCTTCGCATAGCTGAGGATGGTCTGCCAGTCCAGCTGCGAGGCAGGCGTCGTGATGTCTGCCTCGGGCTTGTTGAACGGACCATACCACTGCCAGTCGATGAGCATATACGGCCAGTGCTCCTTGGCTGCTAGGTTGATATATTCCTTGATAACGGGAGTCTCCATCTTCACCTCGCCACTCCACCAGTGGTCCCAGGCGCAGAGACCCGGACGGATCCAGCTTGTGTCAGTCAACTGACAGGGCGGGTTCAGCGTGCGGATGATCTCGCTCTCCATGAACCGTCCCGCAGATTTACCGATGAGCACCACACGCCATGGAGTCCAGCAGTCATCGCCAAAGCGTGCCTTCACTCCGCTGTCCTCAGCCTCGCCAGGCCAGGGAGCCAGACATGTAGTCAGTCGCCCGCCGACATGGCGGATATGGAATCCGGGATAGTCATCGATATTGGCCTCGGTTATGGCGAGCCATGCGTCGGGGGAAACCTCGACGAGCAGGGGCAGGCCGGCGAGCATATCCTGCGTCATCGCTGACGCGGGCATCTTCACAAACTCTTTCTCCTGCGAAGAGACGAAATGCTCATGGTTGGCGACATAGGCCTGGCTACCCTCAGGGATACTGAACTCCGTCAGCTCACGGGTGATGGCGCGGTCGGTGAGCGTGGCATTGCCATAGAGGTGATAACGGAAGGCGACACCTTCGTCAAAGGCTTTCACCTCAAGCTGCATCTGACGACGGGCGTCGCCCGGCTCGGCAAAGGTCAGCAACATCCGGTTCCATGTTATGTCCACCACAGCATGGCGGTTCTTCACCACTGGCGTCCAGCGTTCGTGTTCTTCAGTAAATGTCTTCCGTTTGGCTACCGTCATGCCACGTCCCAAAAGAGCCTCGTCCTTGAGCTCGAAGCCGAGGACAGACGGGGTGATAAGCGTCTTGTCGTCATAGCTTACGGTGTAGGACAGTGTATCAGCGCATGTTACCGAAAAGCGGATATGCCCGTCTGGTGACATGATCTCCTGCGCGGAGACGCCCATGGCAGCAAGACAGCAAAAAACTGTCAACAGTATTCTCTTCATCTTAAGCATAAGGTTATGATCTTGAATCGATTTACTTTACTACCGGACGTTGCTCGGCTGTCCAGCGGAGGTAGCCGCCGGCCATGTCGAAGACCTTGAAGCCTTCGTCCTGCATCTTCGTTGCGGCGGCGTTGCTGCGGCGGCCACTGCGACAGTAGACATAGTAGGTGCGGCGCTTGTCCAGCGTGGGCAGGGCTTTGCTGAAAGCCTCCTGGTTCAACCAGTCGATGTTGATGGCTTTGGCCAGGTGACCTTCGGCGTACTCCGAGGGCCGACGGACATCGAGAATGACGGCGGTGGTGTCGCCTTCCACTGCGGTGATGAAAGCCTCGGGGACAAGCACCTTCACCTGGCTTTGTGCGTTGCAGCCCGTGAAGAGGCCGATGGCTGCTAGGGCTGAGAGAATAAAGTTCTTCATTTGCATATCGTTGGTGCGTTAATAATCGAATTTGTCACTGTCTCCGGGTGGCGGGAATGGCAACCTGCGATCCCCTATACCGGTCAGACGGATGTTGCCTTCGTCCAAGCAGTTATAGTAGTCGGTATAGGTGTATGGCAGATGCCTGAGATAGCAGTTTCTCACGACAAGCTTATACCAGCGTGCATAGACGGAATCTCTGCCCTGGCCGGCAGCGGCTATGTCGGGGTAAGCCTGTAGGAACTGCTTAGCATTGTCGTATGGACTAAGCTCCATCATGTTCCAGGCTTTGAAGTTGTAGTTGCTCAGGTGGGTAAGCGGAGCCATCATGTCATCACACATGGCGCCACAAAGCTTCGAGGTGTTGGACTTCACAGTAAGGATGGAACGTGGGCAGCCATTGGGTGACATGCAAGGGTTGATACGGATCTTTTCATATCCGAGTTTGTGCATCTCTTCAATGGTACGGCAATAGCGGATAAAGCGGTTCCATATGTAAGCGGAATGGATGGCCTTCAAAACAGCACGTGTCTTATCTGGAGACACCGGGCAGCCGGTTCTGTGCTCAACGCGTGAAAGGAAGGTGAAGAGGATGACCAGACAATAGAGGTCGTTGACTTCACCAAAGTCCATTTTATTGACCATGAAGTGATTCGACCAAAATGGATAGCTGTCGCAAATCGGAATGAAGTTGAGCAAGGTATCAATATCCAGGTTGTCTTTGTCTTCTACAGCAAGGGCTTTGTCCCATTGCTTTTCGGGATTCAGGTCTACTTCATGCCTGAACATCCTGACATCCTGCTTGTGACCAAGGAGGGTCAGCGACTCTTCCCAGAAGTAGGCTTCATAGACTTCTGCATCCTCTTTTGAGAAACAACAGAACGTTACCTTGCCCTTGAAGCCGTCCCTGATGCGGGCAAAGATGGTGTGCAGTGCGATACGTGCAGCGTCGTCCTTCGGGAAGTGGTAGACGCCCGTGCTGATGCAAGGGAAGGCGATTGTGGTGATGCCGTTCTGCTCAGCAAGGTCGAGAGCGGTGTTGTAGCAGGAGGCCAGTAACTCGGGTTCATGGCAATGACCATCATGCCATACTGGGCCGACTGTATGGATGACATGCCTGCAAGGGAGGTTGTAGGCAGCGGTGATCTTGCTCTGGCCGGTCTCACAGCCTCCGAGTGTGGCACACTCCTTCACGAGACCTTTGCCAGCGGCACGGTGGATGGCGCCGTCGACGCCACCGCCACCAAGGAGGGTTTTGTTGGCAGCGTTGACGATGGCATCGACTTGAAGTTTAGTGATGTCACCGGTGATAATCTCGATCTGTGGGCAGTAGGTGTTCATCGAGGGCTTTGGTGTACAGGTTATTTGAAGAGGGCTTTCAGGATGTCGCCCAGACCGAAGGTGGCCCGTCTGTAGACACGATTGTACACAGCTTTCTTCGGGTGAAGAATGCCCATACCCTTACGGCCGTAGCCTGGGATGATGGCTTTCTTGATGGCACGCTTGGCGCTGCCGGTGGATCTGGCGCTGAAACTGCGCTTTAAGGACGGTGTTCGCATTCCGTATTTCATAAGCTGTCCTTCTGATTTAAGTTCTTAACCATGTTGGCATCTTTGTCTTCGTATGATGGCATGAGCAAAGATAGGCAATTCTTGGTTATGTTCCAAAGATTTTCGGGGATTTTTGATTCCTTATTTTTGTGCTTGGGGGATTCGAGGAGATTTCTTACCTTTGTGGCGTAAAGCAGGTAAACACACCATCATGGTACTATAGATATTGGTAGGGACCGTTTAGTGCATGCCTGAGATTAAGTTTCGGGAGTTGCGTAAACGTCTGACAGACCTATAACAAGCAGGATGAGGTCTGTGACAGGCAATGGGGGTCATCTCTGTTGCCTGTCTTCTTTTTGTGCTTCGGTCTCTTAGCTGCTTACAGGTCGGCTGGCTGTTGTCCCTGGATGGCTCAACCGTTCTTTCAGTTTGGTATTGCGCTTGCTGACCGTGACATTGCCGATGGCATAGCTCAGAGCACGCTGCTGGCCGATGAGGATGCAGACTTTCTTTGCCCTGGTTATAGCTGTATAGATGAGATTACGCTGGAGCATGACATAACTCTTGAAGAGTACGGGCACGATGACGATCGGGTACTCGCTGCCCTGAGACTTGTGGATGTTGGTGGCATAGGCTAGGGTGAGCTCGTCGAACTCACTGACTTCATAGTCTACGAGCTTGCCGTCAAAAGAATCAGTCGCAACAGGGCTTTACGGGATGTAACAAACTTCGTATCCGTGCGCTGCATCAGGCTCACACGCTTCATATCAGCAAGAGTCACGGAGTCATAGTCTCTCAGCAAGTAGTCAATATTATCCTGTATCATACGCCTGAATTTTGATGTTACAAAGTTATTACATTATCACCAGCGCTGCATTTTTTTCAGCAGACAGGGTGTTTTCATCAGCAAACACCAAATTTTTAAAGAATAAGGGCAATTAATTGGTTATTTCCAATGACTCTTGCGGATTTTTCGTAAATTTGCAGTTGTGAGCAACAAAAAAGAATATATGAAGAAGATCATCCTCTTACTGCTTGTCATGCTCGTCACGACGGGCATGCAGGCACAGACGTTGAAGAAAGTCTATGACGAGACCATCGACCCGATGGAGCAGATCGACAAGGCGGTGGTGTCGGCGAAAGCCGAAGGGAAGCTCGTCGTATGTCAGGTGGGCGGAAACTGGTGCCCGTGGTGCCTGCGATTCGCGGACTTCATCACCCGTGACAGCACGATCAGCAAGGTGATAGCCGACAACTTCGTGTATATCCACGTGAACTATAATCCCCGAAAGCAGGAGGGAGAGGAACAGGTGGAGAAGGCAAAGCAGCTGATGAGGCGGCTCGGCGAGCCCGCACGCTTCGGCTTCCCGGTGTTCGTCGTGCTCGATGCTTCCGGAGAGGTCATCCATATCCAGGACTCGAGCTTCCTCGAAGAGGGACAGGGATATAACAAGGAGAAGGTGCTGCGGTTCTTCCGTAACTGGACACCGGCAGCCGTGAACAGATAACACGCCATGGAGTACAGGTATAAGATCGACATGGCAACGCCGGAGGATGTGGAGGCCATCGTGAACTTCCAGCTGGCGATGGCCCGGGAGTCGGAAGGCCTGGAGCTGGACTATGCCACGGTGCGCGAGGGCGTGAAGGCTGCCGTCAGCGACAGCGACAAGGCGACATACCTAGTGGCACGGGATGCGGACGGCACGGTGCTCGGCTCGATGATGCTCACCACAGAGTGGTCGGATTGGAACAACTGCGACTACTACTGGATACAGAGTGTGTATGTGCGGCCGGAGTCCCGCCATCAGGGAGTGTTCCGGGAGCTGTTTGGCTTTGCCAGGGCCATCGCAGAGGCTGAGGGCAATGGCACGCTGAGACTGTATGTCGACAAGGGAAACACCGCGGCGCAGGAGGTGTACCACCGGCTGGGCATGCGGGAGAGCCATTATCTTATCTATGAGCAGTAGGATATGCAAGGCCGTCATCGTCGGCGTGGTAATAGCCGTCACCGTGCTGTCGCTTATAACCCCGCCATACCCGGAGGACCAGTTGCTGCAACAGAGCGGGACAGTATTGCTGCTAGCACCACTGTTCTGGGATATCAGGCATGACCGTCTGTGGTGGTCATCATTCCTCGGTATCGCCCTGTTCACCATCCTGCATATCATCGGGGCGAGATGGATTTATTCCTTCGTCCCTTATGAGGAGTGGGTGAATACATTAGCGGGCATGGACCTAGACGGCATGCTCGGACTGAGACGAAACTGCTATGACCGGTTCGTACATCTCGCCTACGGCATCCTGCTCTTCCCTGTGATGCTACAGAGCGTCAGAAGGTGGGTAACGGCAAGGCAAGGAACGTCGGTGTTCGTCACCTGGCTGATGGTGCAGACAGGAAGCATGCTCTACGAGCTCTTCGAATGGGTGCTCACGCTGGTGCTGTCACCCGAAGCTGCAGACAACTTCAATGGTCAGCAAGGAGACATGTGGGACGCGCAAAAAGACATGGCAGCTGCGATGGTATCATCAACGTTGACAGCAGTGGCCTGCATGGCATTGCTATATCACCAGCGCCATAACCGCAAGACAATCCGTAGGTGATGGCTAAAGGACACTCCATGAGGAGGCTGGTGCCTTTGAAGGGAACAAATATCTTAGCGGCTTAAAGGCTTTGCGCAGCTAAGACATACTACACTAACAAAGAAACGAATATGAGTTATATGAGAATGGCAATATTTTCTGTCGTAGCCTGCGCGCTGATGCTCAGCGGATGCGCGACGACGGCAGACAGGCAACAGGAGAAGGCGCGCATAGCGGCACAGGTGGAACAGGCGCTTGCGGATAGGGCTTACGTCATAGACATCAATATGATGTACCCGCAGAGAGGACGCGCAGTGAACGTCACCGGTAATTATTCGCTGGAGATTCGCAACGACTCCCTGATCTCCTACCTGCCGTTCTTTGGCCGGGCATATAACGTGCCCTACGGTGGGGGTAAAGGTCTGAACTTCTCTGCGCCGTTGCGCCGCTATGCTGCCACGAGAGCCAAGGCGGACATGACCCGCGTCATGGCCGAGGTGGAGAATGACGAGGACAGCTACGTATATCAGATAGAGGTGTTCGACAACGGCAACGCCACCATCTACTTGCAGTCCCGGGAGCGCTAACCAATCAGCTACAATGGGAAAATAAAACTAAAAGAGTAACATGGAAAAGTTATCATTCGAGATCTGCGCCAATGGCGTAGAGAGCGCGCTGGCAGCACAGGAGGCTGGCGCTGACCGTGTGGAGCTCTGCGCGGGCATCCCCGAGGGTGGCACGACGCCATCGTATGGGGAGATCGCGCAGGCAAGGCTGCTGCTTAAGGCCACACGTCTCCATGTCATCATCCGACCTCGCGGCGGCGACTTCTCCTACAGCCAGCAGGAGCTGGACCGCATGGCCATGGACATCGACGTCTGCCGGGATCTTGGCGCAGACGGCGTGGTCATAGGCTGTCTGACCCCTGAGGGCGACGTCGACATGTCTGCATGCCGGATGCTGATGTCGCATGCCGGGAAGATGAGCGTGACGTTCCACCGCGCCTTCGACCGTTGTCCTCAGCCGGAGAGGGCGATGGAGGACATCATCAGTCTGGGCTGCAGCCGCATCCTGACATCCGGGCAACAGCCGACTGCCGAGAAGGGAATCCCCATGCTCCGCCATCTGCAGGAGCTGGCTGACGGAAGGATCATCATCATGGCAGGATGTGGTGTGAACGAGGACAACATCGCGCGAATCCGACAGGAGACGGGCGTGACGGAGTATCACTTCTCCGCAAGGGAAGGAGTTCCCAGCCCCTGTTCCTATATGCATGCTGCCGTCTATATGGGACGGGAAGATGCCCATGAGGACCTGCGGCCATTGACAACGGCACGGCGCGTCAGGACGACCATAGAGGCCTGCAAATTAGCTAATAATGAATGATAAGTAAAGAACTTTTACCAATGACAATTTACCAGAGACTGCAACGAACAATCGTCATCCTGCTGGCACTGCTGCCGCTCAGGGCGCTTGCCTACGAGCCCACGGACAGCATCATCAGGGCGCAGGAGACCTTCCGCGACAACAAGTTCGGCATCTTCATCCACTGGGGTATCTACTCCATGCTTGGCGATGGCGAATGGGTGATGCACAACAAGAAGCTCAACTATAACGAATACACTCATCTGGCGGATGGGTTCTATCCCTCGCGCTTCGATGCCGAGGAGTGGGTGA
>ERZ1032009.335-NODE-335-length-10794-cov-6.868889_pt1 | contig 10794 bp, 8 predicted proteins | sample MGYA00516700_ERZ1032009 | MGnify/ENA primary metagenome ERZ1032009 (study PRJEB33719, sample SAMN04261292) | wastewater metagenome | biome: rural village; feature: human; material: feces | host: Homo sapiens | place: El Salvador | collected 2013-01-14 ...
CCAGTAGGCGGATGGTACGTTCCTCCTTGTGTCCATCGCGCTGTGCCACCTGCACGCTGATGCCCTCCCGCAGATAGCCCATCATGTTGTGGTTGATCTGTCGGGGATCGGCCAGGCGCTCATAGTTGGTCAGGCAGGCCACGGCTTGGTCGAGCTCATCGTCGGAGAGACCGTCGACGATGTCGGTGGCGTCGTGGTTCAGCTGCCGGATCTTACGGCGCAGGGTGTCCACAGCGAGCACCTCGGTCATCGACTGCCGCCCGGGCCACGCCTGCGGCGTGGGGATGTTCGGGTCGCCAGCGTAGTGATGGTCGTAGTGGTGATGCTCCATGCACAACTCGCAGCATTGCCGCTCGATGTCGTCTTCATAGATATAGTTCTGCATAAGCCTAATCGTTCTTTCGTTAGTCTACACTCAGGTCACCACTCAGCAGGCGGGGAAGCAAGCGGTCGCGCTGAGCGGAAAGAAGAGAATTCTGATACTCTAGGGCCTCAATAGTATTATAAAATTTGTTGCAATGCTTAAAGAAGTCGAACAATGTTTCTCTTCTAGGTACAATTATAGTTTCCTTATTTAATAGTGGTGCTGTAATTTGTTGTTGAGCTGCACCTGTAGCAAAAAGCTGTGAACTCTTTAGGTACTGATAAAGATACAGTTCGTTCATTACTTGTGCCTTGGGAATTACAGCAAGTAGCCTAACGATAGGAGTGAAAGGTTTTCTTCTTAGGCATACAAAACCCACATTCCCGCGAGCTGACACCGTTACACAATTTTCAGTTACTCTAGCAGATGAGGTGTAGCCCATTAAACCTTTGTCGGTCTCTCCATTAGCATAGACGGGTATTGTGCAAGTAGATGTTGGCTGTTTTTCACAATCCACAGGTTTATCGCCTCCTACAATTATCGAGACGACTTCCCCTATTGCTACCTTTTCCCACCCTTCCGGCAGCCCATCTACAAACTTCGCCGTTTCGTATCCTGGGAACCGGAAGCGGACGAACCACTCCTTATAGAGCTCACGGGCCGAGGCTTCCAGCAAGGCAATGCGGCGGTTGTTCACCTCTATCAAGTCATCGTAGCGAGAAAGGATGGAGGCAAGCTTCTGCTGATCGATAAGGGATTCTGGTATTCGAATCTTTATTTTATGGAGATGATTTTGGTTTAATGTTGGAACTCCAGCACCTGCATTATAGTTCTCTAAGTGCATAATCTGGAGATAATAATAAACGAATCTGGGATCGTTCCCCTTAAAGTCTTTTACAAACAATGAGGTGTTTAGAGGCCAACACTTACCTCGTATGTACTGAACAGTCCCTAGACTCCCAGACCTACCAGTAACAACACCAGGTCCCTCTACTTTATAAGCATTATGATAGGCCTTGATATCAGTAGAGGCAACAACAGGATACTCACCCTCAACGATTTTGTCGTTGGGTAAGTCAAAGCCTCTGTTCAGCTTAACAAAGTCATCAAACTTTTCAGTAACCCACTTCATCCTACCACCTCCTCCAAGTCCTTATTGATCTCTTTCATGAGCCTGCTCACCTCTTCGTTGAGCCGTTTCAGTTCTTCATTGCGCTGTCGCATCTCGTTTTGGAACTCCTCCTTCGATAATCCGTCCTCCTCAATCACCACGCCGACATATCGTCCGGGGTTGAGCGAGTAGTCCTGCTCCTGAATGTCGGCCAGCGATGCCGCACGGCAAAGGCCCGTGACGTCATGGTACTCGCCCTCGGGGAAGCGGCTGACGAGCCACTCCCGCTGCGCCGTCATATAGTCGAGGTCCGCCTTTGCCGTGTCGAAGGCCGCCTGTGCCTGCCGCTGTGCCCGCTTCAGTGCCTGCGACGGCTTCAGCGCCTCCGCTGTGAAGGCTTTGTTGGCACGCTCCAGTTCCGCCTTTGCCTCGTTGTAGGCCGCCTGCCGCTCGGCAATGGCCGCATCATAGTGGCTGACGAGTTGTTCGTAATACTCCTTGTCGCCGAGGTAGAGATGTCGGATGCAGGCGAGGTTATGAATCTGCTCGTCGGTGAACTCCCGGTGGGCACGGTCAATCTGCCGATAGACGTTGCGGGCATCGATAAAGAGCACGTGCACGTCGTCGGCATGGGCACGGCCACGGTCGAAGAACCACAACGTGGCGGGCAGCGTGACGTTGTAGAACATGTTGCTCGGCAGGGCGAGCATGCCACTGATGATACCGCTCTCGATGAGGCGCCGGCGTATCTCTGCCTCGCTCTTGCCTGCATCACTGGCACTGTTGGCCATCACCAGTGCGGCCCGGCCATGGTCGTTGAGCGATGTGGCAAAGAGATTGATCCAGAGATAGTTGGCATTGGGTACAGTGTCCTTCTGTCCCTTCTTTGCCGACGCTTTCGTCTTGTTGTGTGGGATGCCAAACTCGTTGAAGCGTCGCTGTGGCGCCACGGTCTCCACGTTCACCCCATCGACGTTGAACGGTGGATTGGCCATCACGAAGTCGAAGTTGTGGTAGCTGTCGAAGGGATCGTTCTCGTAGCTGGAGCCGTTGAAGATCTCGTTGCGCAGACCATTGAGGAACATGTTCATACGCGCGATCTTCACCGTGTTCTCCTCCTTCTCCACGCCGTAGGCTTTCAGTTCGTTGCCTGCGCTATCGTGGCGACGGTACTCTGCCACAAACTTCGCGCTCTGCACGAACATGCCGCCCGAGCCGCACGCAGGGTCAAGAATCTTGCCCTCGTAGGGCTCAATCATCTCCACCATCAGCCGTACGACACTCGTCGGCGTATAATATTCGCCACCCTTGGCACCCTCCGATGCCGCAAACTTACCCAGGAAATACTCATACACCCTGCCGAAGACATCCCCAGAGAGGTCGTCGGGGATGTTGCTGATCACCTTCAGCAGTTGCATTGCCAGGCTCTGGTCCACACGTTTGTCGTCGCTGGTCTGCTTCAGCTTCTCATATTCCAGATCGGGCAGACAGCCCTGCAACTCGGGCCTCGACTGTTCGATGGCCCGCATGGCCCGTTGTATGGCGAGCACGATGTCGTCGGACAGCGAGAGCTTCAGCAGGTGGTCGTAGTCGGCCTCTGCGGGCAGGTAGTAGCCGCATTTCTCCACGGCGATGTCCTCCAGCGGCCGTTCGTTGCGACTGCCTTTTGCTGCATTGTATTCCGCTTCGATCTCTGCCTGATAGTGATGGTATTTCAGAGTGGCAAAGCGCAGGAAGATGAGGCCGAGCACCGGTGCAGTGTAGTCGTGCGCTCCAATCTTCGAATTGGCGCGCAACTGATCAGCGGCTTCCCACAGCCGGTTCTCCAAGGCTTTCAGTTGGTTCTTGTCCATAATGGTTTCTTTTGTTCATGTTGGTGTCAAGCCGCCTTCAGCAGCTCAGCGACTGTTCGATCACACTTTTGCGATATTCCTCCATCAGCGCCAGTTGGCGTCGCAAATGATCCTCTCGCCGGAGCAAGGCTTGGTTCTTGCTGATCATCGCCCGCTGACGATCCAGCGAAGGCAGGGGAATGCGGATGTGCATCAGCGTGGAGGACGAGACCCGATAGCGTCCGCCCAAGCTGGGAGCATAGCGTGCCACGTCGTGCACAAAACCGCGGGTCTGCGAGACGAGGGCAAGATAGTCGGGCAGGAGCTGTTCACTAGGCTTTGCCACGAGGATGGAACTGGGCACGCCCGGCAGCTGTTCGCCAGAGCGATAAGCCTGCATCTGTCCACCGATGGCGCGGATAAGGACATCGCCCTCCTGTGGCAGCTCATCGCCGCGGCGCATCGTCAGCAGCAATCCCAGGATGACCTTACCGGCAGGATGTTCTTCGGAGCTGCTGCCATATACTGGGTTCTCCTCAGAGACTATGGTCCCTGCCATGTCCGTGTATGCCATCTCCCGCAGCTCGGCCTCCACCTCTTCGGGCGTACGGAGAGTCGTCTTGTCGGCATCGTCAATATAGATAACATAGTTGCGGGCTGTCGCTTTCTCGTCAATATAGGCCTCAGCGGGTACATAGGGCGCAATGTCGGTTGCAAAATAGGCATTGAGGTCAACATCCGCAGGTGCCGGGACGGTGATCTTCCCCTGATTGGGCAGCATGACGGTGATCTCATTTTCGCCAATCATCCCATTGGTGATGACCTGCGAGCCATCCGTGTTCTCTAGCCGCTGATACAGGTCGAGGATGGTGGCAACATCATTATCGCGGACGTTGATGATCTGCACCTTTCCCCGGCGCTGCGGCTGCTTGTCCTTGTCGATCACCCACAGCACCACGTCGATCGCTGTGTTGCGAAGGGGATGATGCAGATAGATTAGGGCGTCGAGCATGTCATGCTCAACGAGGTACTTCCTCACGTGGTTCTCAGCAGCGTCTGGTGCACCCGTGATGAGCGCCGAATAGCTGGTGAGGAAGCAGGCACGGCCGCCCTCAGCCAGCTTGGAAATGATGTGCTGGATGAAGAGGAACTGGCTGTCGCCAATGCTGGGCAGCCCGGCAAAGAACCTTGTGCCAGACCGTTTGGCCTCAGTCTGAATGCTGCGATAGCTATCCTTCCATGACAACCCGAAGGGCAGACTGGCCACGACATAATCGAACCTAACATCGGGATACTGGTCGTCGCATAGTGTGTCACCCATCTTCACGCCTTGCAGCAGGTCGTTCTCACCCTTGACGATGGCCATGGCACGGGTGACGGCCATGGCCAGACTGTTCAGATCCTGTCCATACAGTCGGCTTCCCTGACCTACAGCCGCCTTAGCCATCAGTAACGAGTGGCAGGAGCCACAGGTGGGGTCGTAGATGGTGGCTGGTGCCTTCTGCCCATTTGCGACGAGCAGTTGCGCCAGCAGCGTGTCGACGATGCCCTCCTTGTCGTTCATGATCATGCCATCGGCATCGACCCTCATTGCCAGATGGAAGAGGATGTCGGCCAGCGTGTTGCCATCTACGTGCGCCTCGCTCATGTCGATGGTGTAGAAATAAGTGAAAACGGTGTAGAGCTGGCGATACTTGTTTAGTTGGAAGATGACCTTGTTGAAGTCCAAACCTGCAAAGATCTCCTTCATCAGGGGGCTGAAGCCATCGATGTATTCGCTGAACGTGCGGGGGAACTTTGACTCGTCAGCAGCCAGTGCTGCAAAGTCCAAGCCCGACTTATTATAGTAAGCCTTTCCGCCGGCCGCCTGTGTCAGCTCGGCGTGCAGCCCATTCTCGTCCACTCGCCCGAGGAGCTTTCTGTAGGCTGCCACCACCTTGCCATTACAGGGCAGCAACAAGGCGTCGACACGTCGGAGAAGGGTAAACAACAAGCAAACGTTGGCAATCATCTCGTCGCGGAAACCACCGCGCAGGATATCGGCCACCGACCAGATCTTGTCCCCCAGTTCCTGATATGTCATCTTGTTCTGTTTCATGCTGCAAAGTTACGAATCAACTGTGAATTTTATGTTCACTCTTCCGAATTATTTTGTATCAGTCGGTTTTTTATCCCAGTGAAAGGCTCCTGTTTACCATTGATGGTATACGGACTGGACCGAAACGAGTACTTATGGAACTTCTTCCTGTAGTCATCCGTCGTCTCAATAGGCATATCCGAATCGTCGTCAATGCCTTCACCGAAGATCGTCTTCACATGTACGTCTTGAGGGTAGGTTGCTTCTCCATTGTCATCGAAAGCATCAAAGGCATGTGTGCAATCGATGAGGGCATAGTTAGTCAGGATATATCGGTCATGTACCAGCCGGCATTCCTCTTTATTGTTTGTGCTGGTATCAACTGACATCACCTCCACCTGTATGGGGGTGCTGTAGTGCCTTAGGCTTCGTATCTCTTCTTTAATCATTTTGGAAATCACCGTGAAAGGACAGTTCTTCAACGTACGCTTTTCAAAAGGATTGTATTTGACACACTCAGCGTTGATCGCCACGATGACGTGGTATGCAGTCTTTGCATCGAATGTCGCTGGCAACAGGACGTCTAATATATTCCGGAGATTCCTCATCCCAGGGAAGGCAATCTTCCCGTCAGCACCTTCCCGTCCTCGAGAGAAGAGATACTGGTCGTTGATGAGCAGGGCATTGGAAGGCATGTTTTTCAGCACCGATAATATCTCTCGCCAGTCGTGAGAGCGGGTGCCAAGGTGCACTGTCTTGTGTATTTTTGAAAGCAAGTCGTCGTCAACAATGTTGTCTTCTCCCTGGCAGATCACCCCAAACTGATTCTGAATATTCTCAGCTGCCTGCTTTTTGAGAGCTGGGAAATAGATGGATACAGGGTGGTTAAGCACCACATCCCCTCTGCTCGAATGTATCTTCCTCATCACTCCCTCGGAATCTTCCTCCAGATCAATGTCATTATCCAACATGAGCTGGTTGAGCGTCTCAGCGTCAGCATCAACGTAAATCCTCACGAATGAATCAACGCGCAGCAGCTTATCCCAGCGGGGCATCAGGCGACGACTGCCCACCAGAGTCTCCAGAGCTTCTTGTGTAGCATATACCTCTAGCATTATTCCCCCTTTCTGATTGCGATGAGACGCATGTTCCACTTGCCGGCCTCATCAAAGAAACCAGGACCGAACGATTGATCGAAGCGGCCCGAACGCCGGTAGTTCATGGCCCGGGGGCCATCCACATCGAAGTAGTAAACGGAGAAGACATCCCCCGCCGCCTTATGGGGCATCGCAGCGAGATAATCTGCAGAGTGGTTGTAGGCGTTAGATTTCGGCGTCTTGTTCCGATTATCCTCTGCGACAAGCACCTGCGACCGACGGACGAGATACTCCGAGTGGGTCTCAATGATGTAGCGACCACCATAGGTGCGAGCAATATCAAGAAAGAAATCGGCCAGTCGACTCTGTAAGGCTGGGTGGAGGTTCTGCTCGGGCTCCTCAATAAAGATAATCGCCTCATTGCGGCGTGGATTCTTTTGGAAGCCCACGGTGGCATTGATGAGGCACGCAATGTGCATCATTAGAATGACAATCTGTATGGTGCCCATACCCATGTCGCCCAGATTAGTCCTGCGAGCGCCATCCTTGATGCTGACCTTATATGCTGTGCCCTCGATGCACTCTACAGAGAGACGGGTGCCAATCTCGAATATTTTCAGCCATTGACGCACAAATTTCATCACAGGCTGGTAGCCACTGATCTTATAGAACTGCTCAACGACCTTGGCATTGATGTCGTTAAGGTTACGGGTGTCGAACAGTGGAGCCTGACTGGCGGCATGCGCATAGAAGTAATCGATGGGCCACTGCAACCGCTGTGCTAAACCCGACCGTTGCATGTCAACAACCAGCATATCTTCAGACTTGCTGTCATCGTCATCGTACGAGATGAGGTCATCAAACAAGGAGAGGATAAGATTGTCCGTCTTGTCGGTCTTACAATGCAAGGGTATGACCCATGGCTCTGTGTCCGTCCGATCCATTGACTCATCAAAGATCGTCTGCTTATTCTGAAAGTCGAACGTGATGACAAACATAATGTCCTTGTCTTCATCGATGTCCTCATTCATGAAGGTGCATACAATCTTTTCCACATAGCCGTAGCTGCGATCGCCTCTGTCGGCATCACGATGTACAAACAGATCGAAGCGGGAGTCCCAGTCTTCATGGATGTCAACGCTGAAGGTGATGGTTCGTTCCGTTGCTGTGTCTGATAGTGCACGGTCGAACGTATCAATGTTGACGTGGGGAATATCAGCAAACTGAAACTTCGGCAGCTCGCCTTCCTTCACGGCTTTGGCATTCTTCAGGAAATTCATGACCAGCATTGCAGCCTTCACGAATGTCGATTTACCGCTGTTGTTGGCTCCAACCAAGATGTTGACGTCCCTTAGCTCAAGGATTGGGAAGTCGTTGAACCGTCTGAAATTCTTAAAACCTAACTTGTTCATATAGCGTTGACATGTATTTACAGTTGCAAAGTTACAAATCAAGTGTGAAAAAGATGTTCACGCTTACAAATATTTTCCATCATTGCACGGATTTCGGCCTCCATCTCTGCTTTCAAAGCCCGCGGCGAAAGAACATGCAGCCGGTGACCATACGAGAGTAACAGACTCCGTAGCTCGTAATTGGGTATGAGTCGCAGCCTAAGTCGGGTGGATGTGTCGCCTCGTTCCATAATGGTCTGTGAGGGATGGATAGGCTTGCTAGCTATATAGGGCATCAAGGTGTTGTCCACCTCTAGAAAGACATCCTCTACTTCCCCAACAATACCTGAGACACCAACGACATCATCAAAATAATCATCAAAGTCAATATCCTTATTAGGCACAAAGGTCTTGGTAACTGTCTTGACTCCCCTCACCCTGTCCAGTGCGACATTAGTAACTTTCTGCAATTCGTCATTGAGACCGAAAAGAAACCAACGATTATTGTATTGCTTCAGATAGTAGGGATGAAGAATGAATGTTATCAATGCCTTACCATAAGGCTCATAACGTATCTCAACCACTTGATGTCCTGTTGCGGCCCTGAACAATGGTGAGAAATATTCCATTCCGACAAGGTATGGGTTATGCTCAAAACCAACAATTGTATCCTGTTGCCCACGCAACTGAAAATTCTCTTCAAAGCGGGCTATGGCTTCGTCAACCCACTCAAAATGGGGCATGCCTTTGAAACGGGAGAGCAACCCCAGCGTGTCTGTGAGCAGACGGGCCTCCTTCTTCGTCATGGGCGCGTCACGGAAGTGAAAGGGACGACTATAGAAGATCCTTGTGCGATGACCAACCTTCTCCCGTTCTATAGGTGCATGATAGACAGTTTCCATCTGTACCAAATCCTTATAGATGGTTCGCTTTGTGATCGTTTGGTCAGGGAGGTCCTCTCCATAGACAGACAGCACGCAGGCCCGAATGAGATCCTCGATGAAATAATCTCGGCTATCATCACTCAGACATTTGTCAATGGCGTCGTAGCGGGCTAATGTATTCTTGTTGGCAGACATCTTGCAGACTATTTTATGATTCTGAGTCCAAAGATAAATAATTATCAGCAAAGAAACAAGGGCAAAGCTCATAAAATTAGGAAAAGCAAGGAACGGGGAAATTTTTTGAAGTGATGAAGTCTAGAGGAGCATGGCGACAGGATGATACGTCTCAGCAAGTATTTGAGACACCACGGAGACGGGTTTATAGGAAATTGGCGTAATTTTGCAGCAATCGAGTCAATAACCAATAACCCTATAAACCCTATGAGCAAAAGATTCATTCTGATCATGCTGCTGGCCGTGTGCACCCTGCCGACGCTGGCACAAGAGAAAGCCAAAAAGCCTGCGGCACAGCAGCCGCCCGCCTTCCCCATGCGCCACTATGTGGAGCCAAAGAACGTCAAGCACCCACCTATATCAGATTATTTCACGCCCGCCATGGCGACGCCGATGACGCCCGACGCACAGGGCTTCATCCGCCGCTGGCTGCTGCTCGAGCCGTTCAAGAAACCCAACCGCAGCAACACCGTCTTTGTGGAGTCATATCTCCGTGAGCACCTCAAGCCCGAGCAGTATCCCGGCGTCGATGCCGGGCTGCCACGCGATGGCCAAAAGGTCACCGTGAAGACCGCTGAGGGCAAGCAGCGCGTCACCTGGCATGCCATGGACAGCAAGAACTATAATGTAAGACTATTCCGCTTTGCCTCGGGTCTGAACAAGACGAAGTACGGCGTCCTCTTCTGGGGCGTCACCGTCGTCAATGCGCCAGAGGATATGCGTGACGTGCGCCTCGCCGCAGGCTCCAATGGTGCAAGTCGGTGGTGGCTCAACGGTGAGGAGGTGCTCCTGCTCGATGGCGACCGCCGCATGGTCGTCGACGATGGCATGTCCCGCCGTATCAACCTGAAGAAAGGTCCCAATATCCTCCGCGTGGGCCTGATCAATGGTCCCGGCCTGAGCGACCTCTGCGTCCGCTTCCTCGACGCAAAGGGCAACCCCATCACGAACCTTACCATCACAACCGAATAACTACGCAACGATGAACAAGCATATATCCCTTCTACCCCTTCTCCTCTTCACTCTCTTACCCTTCAAGGCCTCTGCCCAGATTGGCACCCCCTTCATCCACGACCCGTCGACGATCACCGTCTGCGACGGGAAATACTACACCTTCGGCACCGGCGAGGGCGGTCTCGTCTCCACCGATGGCTGGCACTGGACGGGTGGCGGCGTGCGGCCCGGCGGCGGTGTGGCTCCCGACGTCATCAAGATCGGTGACCGCTACCTCGTGAGCTATGCCGTCGGCGGCGGTGGACTGGCTGGCGGACACGCCAGCAAGGTGATGACGATGTAGAACAAGACCCTCGACCCCGCGTCGCCCGACTTCAAATACTCCGACCCCGTGGAGGTGGCGAGCTCCGACTATGACGAGGACTGCGACGCTATCGACCCCGCGTTCCTTATGGGGCCCGACGGCCGCCTGTGGCTCACCTATGGCACCTACTTCGGCTTCATCCGTCTGGTGGAGCTCGACCCTGCCACGGGACAGCGCATGAAGGGCAACGAGCCCCGTAACATCGCCATCGACTGCGAGGCCACGGCGATGATGTACCGCGACGGATGGTACTACCTCCTCGCCACGCACGGCACCTGCTGCGACGGTCCCAACTCCACCTATAACATCGTCGTGGGTCGCTCACGCTCTGTGACGGGACCGTATGTCGACAATGTAGGCCGCGACATGCTGCAGGGCGGCGGTAAGCTTGTGCTGTCGGCCCGTGGCGGGAAGATTGGTCCCGGCCACTTTGGACGGTTCATCGAGGAGGATGGCGTGGAGAAGATGTCGTGCCACTATGAGGAA
>ERZ1032009.338-NODE-338-length-10705-cov-6.576056_pt1 | contig 10705 bp, 5 predicted proteins | sample MGYA00516700_ERZ1032009 | MGnify/ENA primary metagenome ERZ1032009 (study PRJEB33719, sample SAMN04261292) | wastewater metagenome | biome: rural village; feature: human; material: feces | host: Homo sapiens | place: El Salvador | collected 2013-01-14 ...
TGGCGGGGATGGGGAAGAGATACATCTTGTCCTCCCACTGACGGCTGACCTTGTGACGGGTGTAGGTGATCGTGCCGTCGTCAGCCTTCGTGAGCTTCATCTCGGTGATGGAGGTGAAGTACTTCGGAGCCTCCTTCCAGCGGCATCGCCTTATAACTCATCCTCAATCTTGTCGTAGGCACGGATGGCGGTCATGAAGCACTTGTTCATGTCCTCCAGCGTGTACAGACCGTCGGCATTCTTCTGGTAGCCCTTCAGTGAGAGCGGGAAGATCTGCGGCGGGTTGTTCAGGTCGAGCATCTTCAGGCCACGGAGCTGGTCGGTGGACTGGTAGACGAGGTTGATGTCGCAGTAGGTCTTGCCATCCTTGCCTTCAAACTTCTCCACGACGACCTTGCTGCCGATCGGCGTCTTCTTCTCAATGGAGTTCGGCAACTCATAGGTCTCCACGCCCAGTGCAGCTAGCACGGAGGCGATGTTCGAGTCGTGACCGCAGAGGAAGGTGAACTTCCGGTTCTTCGCGTTGAGCTCGTCGTACATATACTGCAGCAGCGGGTGTGCCACATTCACGGCTACGACGGGAGCGGAGAACAGCACGTCACCATAGACATCCTTGATCTTGGCGATGGCCGTCCAGTCGTCGTTGGTGATGTCGTGACCGAAGGCTGCCGTCTTGGCGTCTGGCTCCTCATAGTACTGCAGGATGAAGGCATCCGAGCAGGTGTTGGCGTCCTTCAGCGAGCCCTTCATGTGAGGCTCGGCACCCTTCTCGAGGAAGATCTGGGTGTTGTAGTTGTCGAAGGCGCAGATTTTACCGCTCTTGCAAGCCTCGGACTCCTTCAGGTCGAGGATCTTCGCTGTCATGGCGTAGCTCTTCTTCAGACCCTCGTTGATGCCGACGATGCCCTTCTTCCCGCCCATGGCAGCGATCTCCTTCATCGCCTGCTGACGGAACGACTCACTGTTCTTCGTCAGTGCGGGGAAGAAGAGGGGATCCATCTTGCTCGGCGTGAAACGGTGGAACACCTGCACGTCAGCGACGGGGAAGAATGCCGTGGTGAAATAATGTGCCGTAGCGATGCAGCGCTGCATACTGTTGGCATAGATGTTCACCTCGTCTGTCGTGGGCACCTGGTTCTCCTTGAAGAGGCCGGCGTCGACGGCCCACTTCCGGAAGTAGAGGCCGTTGAGGGTCTCCAGAACACCCCCCTTCGTCGTGAGCTCACTGGCTGCAGCGCTCCAGTTGTTCCACTGGTGCGGTGTGATGGTCTCCAGCAGACTGCCCTTCGTGGACAGCGGCGAGCGGATGTTGTGACGACTGAGGATGACACACTCCTTGAGCTGATACTTATCCTTAAACTCCTGGCTGCGCTGCTGCTGAGCAAAGCTGACGCCACTCAGGGCGAGCAGCAGCACGAGCGTCATGAATATCTTTTTTCTTACCATAGCTTTTTAGTTGATGTTTAGAACTTCACTTGGAAACGGGTCTGCAGCACGCTGTAGTTGTTGTCGGCGAAGGCCGCATTGTTGGAGGCCTTCACGAAGTGGCCACTGACACGCCAGATCATGTACTTGTTGAGATAGTAGTTCAGCGTCAGCGCCCAGTCCTGCACCTTACCGCCAAGGATGTCCTTGTCGCTCATGTCGGTGTAGTTGTAGGCTGCGACGATCTCCCACGACTTCGGATCGGGTGTGGCGATGCCGGCGTCGCCGCGGACGTAGCTGTACTCCGAGTTGAGCAGGAAACGGACGTTGGTGTAGGCACCCCATGCGCTGTAGTTGTCGAGGTCGCCGCGGCGGTCGACATTCATATAGTAGTACTGAGCCTCGACGCCCACATGGCTGTAGGCTCCCATGATTTCGGGCGAGAACTTATAGTAGCTGTTTGCCTCGGGGATGACGGCGTTGAGGACCTTCACCTGTGCGATACGTGTCGGGAAGTTTGCCGAGAACGAGAGGTTGTGCGTCTTGTTATCCACGTTGTAGGTCGGCGTCTCGTAAGCACCGCTGATACCCACCTGGAACAGCTTGCCGCGCTCGGTGAGCGGACGGTAGACCAAGCGGCTCATCACGCCCCAGCCGTTGTTACCGGTCTGGTCGGTGCTCTTCTTCATGGCGTCGGCATTGTTATAGAGCGATGCGGTGCCGTGGAACTGGTCAGTATCATACTGATACATCACACCCATCAGACGACCGTTGCCGAGCGGCCCCTGGCTCTCCGGCTCCTCCATCGACACCTTGAAGCTCGACGACGTAGCGCTCTGGTAGCCATACTGGTGCACGAAGTAACCACCGCGGACGAGGCTGTTCTTGCTGATGTCATACTCCACGAAGACATCCTTCAATGACACGCCGCCACGGGCGAAGCCCACCTCAGCCTTGGCATTCCATTTTCCATACTTCGCCTTGAAGCCCAGACGGAAGTCGGGGATGGCGGTACCGCCCTTGAGCTCGTCGGCGAGCTTGTCGTTGTTGTCGTGCATCACGCCGGCATCGAGGAGAATACGGTCTGCAGGAGTGATCTGTACCTTCTCCTGAGCATTCATCGTGCTGGCAGCCATCAGGGCGCAAACGCCCAGTAATATCGTTTTCTTCATAACTGTTGAGACAATAATTCTTTAAGCTCCCAGCCGGCAGTGCCAGCCGGGAGTCATGAGTGATATATAAAATAAGTAGTGGATGATTGTTAGTGTAGGGGCCGATTACTTAGAGGGAACAAACGTGCTCTTGGCAACTTTGCCTTCCTTCTGGAGCTTGGCAAACTCCTTCTTAGCTTTGGCGAGCTGCTTCTGGAACGCGGGATCGGCGTGCAGACGGGCAACGACACCAGCGGCAACCAGACGGGCTGCGTCGACATCGCTCTGCCAGTGGTAGCCACAGATCACACGGCTCTCCCCCATGTCGTAGCCACGCTTGAGGATCTCGTTCTGGCGGTCGACATTAATCTCGGCGAGCACCAGTGCCTCAGCCCAGCCGATGGTGGTGTGGCCGGAGGGATAGGAACCATTGGTGGAGAGCGCCTTCTGCTGCTCGGGGTTGCAGGTGTCCTCCTTATAATAAGCGAACGGACGGATGCGCATGTAGTGCTTCTTCGCGCTGCGGGTAGCGAGGTCGCCGGCGTCCTCACGCATCTTCAGCACGAGGGTATAGATCTCCGGGGTGGTCTCCTTGCTGATCTTCGTACCGAAGGCCTCGGAGAATGCCATAGGCACACCGTCACCCTCTACGCGTGCGTCGGCAGCAGCCTGGTCGCCACGCGGCGTGTCGCGCAGGCTCTTGCCCCATACGTAGCGTGCCTCGTCATAGAACCAAGGCATCGTGCCCTGTGCGGGAGGAGGCGGCAGAAGGTCGAGGGAGCTGGCCTGCTGGCCATCCTCGAGGAAGAACAGGTCGGGGTTCGTGCGTACGTCCTTGATCTTGCTGGTCTGAGCAAAAACGCTGGAGGTTGCAAACATGGCCAGAACGGCCACCATCAGGTTTTTCTTTGTCATCATTGCTGTTTGGTTTTAGTTTTTGTTATTAATAATGTTGATGTTTCGAAGATTTGACGCGTTCATCGTAGCGTGTTGCCTTTTGACGGTTGCAAAGGTAGGCAAACGGGTGCAAAAATGAAAGTTGCAATCTGTTATTCCTTCGAAACAACAAATTGCAACTTTGTGCAAACGGCTGAAAATGAGCGAGAAGAGCTGTTTAGTTAATTGTAAGCGCCTACATCATTATTTATAGTCGCCTACTTCACTAATTGCAGGATGAAGTAGGCCATGCTCGAGGGATGGAGGTGGCAGTAGGCGTCGAGCGCGTCGTGGTTCTCGCCGATCTTCTGATGGTAGAGGCGACTGATGACCGGGTTGAGGTTGCCGACGACGCCGAGGAGCTCCGGCAGCAGTGTGCGGCGCACCTTTGGCGAGGCGAGGAGGATGATGAGCACCTTCACCTGCTGGTTGGCGGTGTTGCTGTAGTGGAGCATGTCCGTGAGGACGGCAGCGTCGGTCTTCATCATCAGGTCGAAGAACGTGTCGATGAGGCGTGCCACTTGGTCGCGTATGGCGCGGTCGAGGGTCTGCTCCTCGTCGGCCTCAGCGATGACCTTCCTCAGGCGGTGGAGCGTGTTGATCTGCCGGACATGCTGGTCGATGACGCCAAGCTCGCGCAGCACGAGCAGACGGTCGGCGACGGCGAGCTGCTCTTTCACCTGCATGAGGCGTGCGTTGAGTGCCTGTGCGGCGTGGGCATAGGTGTGCTGGTGGGCGAGGAAGTCGGCTGTCTTGTCGATGTGCTCCTCGAGGAGCGTCGTCACCTCCGTGCTGTCCAGATGGCGCAGCGCGGTCTCCACGTCGCCATACATCCCTTGCAACTCGCTGAGCGACAGCGTGTGGTAGCGGTCCTGCCAGTGGTCCATCAGCGTGGCGAGGCCGTCGCTGACGCCCTTGACGATGGCCATGCCTTGCATGCGCTGCTCGAGGGCCTTGAGGTCGGCGGCAATCTGCCGCATGTCGCGCAGCCACTGCTCGTTGGTCTGCAGCTGTGTGGCGATCTCCTCCACGGTGCCGGCGATGCGGATCTTGCGTGTCTCGCGGTAGAGCTGGCGGCTCTCCTTGCAGTCGAGCTGCAGGATGTCCTCACCCTGCTGACTCAGCGTGGCGACAAACTGCAGCACTACGTCGCGGTTGAGGCGCATGATGCGCTCGGAGATCGCCGCCGCGCGCTGTGTGACGTGGCGCTTCTTTCCTCGGTCCGCCTCCGCATGGTCGATGTCGTGGTTGAGCTGTGCCACGGCAGCGGCATCCTCAGGCCGCAGGTAGGCGGTGGTGGCGTTGAGGATGCGCATGCGCTGCCGGAGGTCGCTGACATACTTCTTCACCAGTCGGCCGAGGCTATGACGGTTGTAGTTGGCCAGTGCCCCAAGGCCGCCGAGGAGCAGTACGAGCACCATGAGGATCATCATCAGGCGGCGCAGACTCATCACGTGGTGGGTGAAGGTGACCCATAGCAGCTGCTGCTCCTTGCCCGGTGTGATGATGGCCTCGCCGAGCGCAGAACCCAGGAAGAGGCGGCTGCCCACGAGCTGACTGGCCGCGGCGGAGAAATGGATGTCGGCATAGTAGCGACGGGTGTTCATCGCCTTGCCGCCGTCGCGGATGCGGAGAAGCCCGTTGTTGGGCAGGGTGTAGAGCGTACCGCTGTCCATGGCGTAGAGGCCGTGGCAGCCGTCGACGTCCAGACGCGGCCCACGCCAGCGGTGCAGGGCATGGTTTGTCAGGAGGTACACCCGTTGGTCGTATCCCTTGCTGACGGCGATGTTGTTGAGGAACTCGATGCCCGCCGTGCTGGCCATGGGCTCCAAGCGGTTCTGTGAGAGGTAGAACACGCCGTGGTTGAGTGTGGTGATGTAGAGGCCGTCACCATCGGCGGCCGGCAGAAACTGTGTGATGTACTTCCCATGCATGGCGTGCAGTGTGTCGACATGTCCGCTCTGTGCGTCGATGCTGAGCATCTCGTCCTGTATGCCGACGTGGAGGCGTCTGTTCCGTTTGTCTGTGGCGAGGGCTGTGGCGTGTGTGTGGAGGCGCATCAGCGTCTCCGGGCGGCTCAGCAGGTCGTTGAGCAGATAGCTGTCGCGGAGCTGCAGACGGCACAGTCGGTTGTCGGCGGTGACGAAGTAGAGTTCGTCGTCGAGGGCGTCGATGGCCACGGGCAGGTCCTCGGTGGAGAGATAGGCGAGCTCCTGCGCCTTCATGCTGCCGTCGCTGAGGCGGAAGATGCCGCCCTGGCGTGTCACCATGAACAGGTCACGCCCATTGGTGCACGCCGCTTGCATGCTGTTGTCTTCGCCCATGCCGATGTGTTGGGGCACCTTCATCTCGATGTTGCCCACTGCGATGATGGAGAAGCCATTACCGTCGTCGGCGAGGTAGGTGTTGTGGGCGTTGGGCATGACCTTTCCCGGCAGAGCCGCCTTGATGCGTTGCCCTTGCTGGTTCTCGATGATGAGGTCGCTGCCAGTGATGAAATAGTTCAGGCCGTTGCTGCGATAGAATGCGATGGCCGCCATCCGCTGTCGATGGTATCGGCGTGCCGTCCTGTCGCCGTACAGCACGTGAAGCTCGTCGCCGGCAAGGAAGCTGACCGTAGTGCCGTCGACGCTGATGTCCTGCACGGGAGCTGCCGTGGGCTGCAGCGCCGTCGTGCCACTCTTGCCTGTCGTCGTGGTGTCCATGCCGGCCGTGGCACCGATGACGTGACACAGCAGACCGTTGGCGGTGGCTCCGAGGATCTGCTGACCTCTGTAGACGCAGAGCTTCGTGACTGGATAAGGCGTGGCTGCGTCGTGTGGCGTGGGATAGAGACAAGTGAGGCTGTCGCCCTGCTGCGCCTGCTCGTGGAGTGCGAAGAGGCCTTGCGAGGTAGCGAGATAGAGGCTGTCGCCGGCCAGACAGATGTCGTAGACGGAGTAAGTCAGTCCCTTGCCGCTAACGGGGTAGCGTGCCTGGCAGGTCAGCGTGGTGCCGTCGAGGCGCCACTGCTGCAGGCCGGCGTTGCGGGAGGCAATCCATAGCAACGTGGAGTCGCGGTGGTCGCGCAGAATGTCGTAGATGCGGTCGAGGCTGGTCTGGTAGAACTGTCGGTGGTTGCCCTCGACGAGGCATAGCTCTCCATCCTCGCCACCAGTCCAGTAGCCATAACGGTCGGCGGCGATGGTGGTGAGGGGGTAGTCGTAAGTGTAGAGTTGTGCGGGCAGTGTGACACGTTGCGGCTCCTTGCCACAACCTGCAAGGAACAGCGTCATTAGCAGGAGAATAGCGAACCGCGCTAACTTATGGTGATGTATTTGTGATGTTTGCATATTGAGTTTCAACACCAAAGTTAGATGTTTTTTTTGTTATTTGCAAACATTCCCCATTTTATTTTTTACACATCGCCGACATCTGGAGTGATGACGGCAGAGACATCGTCACCACGGACGCCAATGGCCACCGCGTGATAAAAAAACATCTGCTACCTGAGCGGTAGCAGATGTGATTAGTGAACTGCAGCTTACTCCCATCCGGGGTTCTGCGTGAGGTTCTTCGCCTTCAGCAGCTCGGTGGCGGGGATGGGGAAGAGATACATCTTGTCCTCCCACTGACGGCTGACCTTGTGGCGGGTATAGGTGATGGTGCCGTCGTCAGGCAAAATGTTCCAACCCTACATAGCCCCGCTATCCCGGCTACGGGGGCTCATCTCAGAAAACAGGGGGAAAACAGAAAAAAAAGGGTGGCGATGCCCGCTGGCATGCCACCCCTTCCACCAGGATAATAATGGAGAAACGGTTATATCTGGTGTGTGAAATCGTTATATATTCGCAGTAGCAAAGTTCTTATCCGTTGCGCAGACGATATACATCACGATTGCTGGTTCGTTTGAAGTGACATACAAAAACCTTTCTCAACTTCAAGTGTTACCAATTGAAGTTGAGACTGGTTTTTGTTTTATTCCATTACTCCGTTTTTGTTATAATCCATTACTCAGTGATTGTCTTATTGGATGTCGATGATCACGCGGCGGCAGGAGGGGTCATAGTTCTGACCTTCCTTGCCCACCCAACGGGTGTCGACGATGCTCGAAGCCGGTATGCCACGGGAGATCAGTGCCCGCTGCACGGTCTTTGCGCGGCTCTCCGAGAGCCGGAGGTTGTAGTCCGCGTTGGCGTAGGCATCGGTGGAGCCCGTGATCCAGAACTTCAGGTCGGGGAACTGCTCCACGAGGTTCGCCACATCGTCCAGTGTCGTCACGGCCTTGTCCGTGAGGGTGAAGGAGTCGTTGTCAAAGTAGACCGTTCTCTTGCCGACGATGAGCTTGCGTAGCGCGTTGATCTTGTCGTTCAATCGCTGGATGGTCTCGCCATCCTCGACGGTCACCGTGACGGTGTCCACACGTTCGACGATGCGGACGACGGGCTCCTTATACGGTGTCTTGACGAAGTTGTAGCGCACGGTGGCGCCGATGAGCTCCGTGGCGAACGGCAGGTCAAACTTCTCGCTGTTCTCCAGCATGTTGATCTGTGCGCGCAGACCCAGCGAGAGCTGCGGCAGCGCGTCATACTCCATGTGGAGGGCCACCGGGGTGTAGAAGCTGTTGCGCGAGCCACGCGTGGTGTGGCCGATGAAGTTGGAGTTGATGGCCTCCGACGTTGCCTGGAGGTTGCGTGAGCTGCTGGTCGTCAGGACATAGTCGGGACCATAGGTGAAGATGCCGCCACGGCCGACGCCGAGCCAGAGGTTGAAGCGCTTGTTCTGGCGGTTCTTCCAGAACTCCATGATGTTGAACTCTGCCATGAGGTCGACGGCGTGGTACATCTTCCGCATCTGACGATATAGGAGGATGTCGTCGGCGTTGACGTCGGTGACGGAGCCACCAAAGCGCTGTTCACGATAGTATTTGGAGAAGGCGTAGTTGATGCTGGCGCGCACCCATGGGCGGAACGTCAACGTCACACCGCCTCCGAACATGTGTTTCACTTGCGTGCCGGGCGAGGGATCGATGTTGCTGATCAGATCGCCGCCCGAGGCAAAGGAAACGCCCTGTTGCCCGTAGATGGACCACTTCATGGTGCGCAGGGAGTCCCACTGTTCGGGCGTCTGCGCCGCCATGGATAGCGTGGCCGTGAGGGCAATCATGATTGAAAGCAGTTTCTTCATAACTTGCGGTTGTTAATACATACAAATGTTTACTACTCGCTCACTGTGACATCTTAGCGATGACGCTTAGCGGGAGCTGCGCCGCCAAGGATGGTTTTCAGCTTCGTGTTGATGGCGTCGAGCTCGTTGTAGAGGGTCGAGAGCTTGTCAGCACTGGATAGCCAGATATAGGTGTCGCTGAGTGCCTTCAGTTCGGCGGCGATCTCCTTCATCTCTGAGCTGGTGAAGTGGTCGATGCTCGCGCTGATGCTCAGTGCGACATATCCGTCAGTAGCACCGCTGTTGTTCTTGCCGATGCCGCTGGCCACCTCCACTGGAGCGATGACCCCACTTATGCCATTAGCCTTAGCGATCTTCCGCAGCAGGGTGTTGATGGCGTCCGACTTCGAATAGATGTTGCTGATGATCTGCGCGTTGGTGGTGACCGTCTTGGCGATGTTCGTCAGGTCGGCGTTGGAAACACTGCCGTTGACATGCGTGATGACCAGAGAGGTGGCAGTGCTGGAGCTGACCTCCTTGAGGTTCTTGATCGTAGCGGCAACGGTCTGTGACGGCAGGCTCAGTGCGGTGCCGATGGTAGCGCCGTTCTTGTCCATGGCGGTCACCGTGACGTTGCCGTCACTGCCTTCCGTGGCGACGACCTTTCCGCCCGCCTTCACGGCCTCCGCCTTCAGGCTGTTCAGCTTCGCCACATCGTCATCCGTGAGGTTGGCAATGGTGTTATTACCCGCGAAGATACCGTCGGCAGCCGTGTTGTCGTAGTCGGACAGCGCGTCGGCAACGGCACTGCTGATCTCTGCCAACGTGACGGTGAGCTGCTTCTGCACGGTGCCGTTAGCACCGACAGCAGTGATGTAGGCACCGACGAAGTCGCCGCTAGCATCACGGATGATGGATGCCGAGCCCTTGATGATGCCGCTCTCCTCGATGGCCTTCTTCAGGCTGTCGAGCGTGGCCTGGAGGTTCGCGTCAAGTGCACCGATGGCGGTGGTGACCGAGTCGCCATGGTTGTTGATGGCAGCGACGACGAGGTCGGTCTGGCCCTTCAGCAGCTCAGGCAGGTCGGTGATGTTGTTGTTCAGCGAGTCGAGGCGCGTCTGCACACCGACGATTCCCTTAGCCACAGCTTCGCCCTGCGTGTTCAGGCAGGTAATGAGGGCTGACTTGTCGTCGAGCAGGGTGAAGAGTGTCTTCTGGATGCTGTCGCTCGAGTTGCTCAGTGCCTTCAGGACATCCTGCAGACGATTTGCAGAGTTCGTGTCGAGTGTGGTGATGGCAGTCTTGATCCCAGTGCCGGTGTTGGTAGTAGCAGTAGTGTTGCGGTCGATGGCGGCGGCGATGGTGTCACTCTTAGTGTTGATGGCCGAGACGATGGTCTTCGACGAGGCGTCGATCTGCTGCGTGATGTCGGCAGCACCCAGCGTGATGGTCGCGTTGATCTTGTTGAGATTCGTCGACAGCGTGTCGGTGTTGGCAGCGAGCTTCGTGCCGAGATCCTTTAGCTGTGCCTCGGTCTTCGTGGTGAGGTCGGCGATGCTGTTCTTTGTGGTGTTCTCCACGCTGGCGAGGCTCGACTTCATCTGGTCCTTCAGGCTGCCGATGGCGTTGGCATTGGAGTTACTCAGGTTAACGATCTCCGTAGCGAGCTTGTCGGCCTTCTGGCTGATGATGGTGTTCTGTGCGATGATGGTGTTGTTGAGCAGCTCGGCAGCGTCGGCGATGGCGGCCTTGATGACGTTACTGTTCTTGTCCACAGCCAGGGCCACAGCCTTTGTCTGTCCGGCGACATCGCCGATAGCGAGGATGACCTTCGCGTTCTCCGTCTGTACGGTTGCCATGAGGTCGGCAAACGACTTCTGGGTGTTCTGGTCGAGGGTGACGATGGCAGCGGTGTTCTTGTCGATGCTCACGACGAGCTTGTCGCCGACGGTGCCGAGGACCTTGTTGGCGCCCTCAAAGCCCGAGGTGATGGAGGCTGCGACGGTGCGGCCATTCTTGTCGATGGCGTCAATGATGAGCTTACCGTT
>ERZ1032009.339-NODE-339-length-10665-cov-7.067578_pt1 | contig 10665 bp, 10 predicted proteins | sample MGYA00516700_ERZ1032009 | MGnify/ENA primary metagenome ERZ1032009 (study PRJEB33719, sample SAMN04261292) | wastewater metagenome | biome: rural village; feature: human; material: feces | host: Homo sapiens | place: El Salvador | collected 2013-01-14 ...
CCGCGCCCGGACGGAACCGGGGATAGAGGGCCGAAAGGGGCCGGGGAAGCTTTGGCCCGGCCGGCATCTGCGCCGGACGGAAGCCAGCCCCTTTCGGGCCCGTAGGCTCCGAGTGGGGCGGCGCGGCGCGCCGCCCCATCGGGGTTGCCGGGGAATTACTTGTCAAACGCGGCAAAAGCAGCGTCCCAAGTGTTGAAGCCGTCCGCCTGAATGGCCTGAGCCTGAACGGTCATGGTCTTGAAGGAAGACGCATTTTCGTTTTCGAGCCCGGCGGGAACGGTGACCTGCTGGAACATCGGAGCGGTGTCCGCACTGGCGGCCAGCTGGCGGTCATACTTCAGGGTGAACGTCACAGCGCCGGACTTGTCCGCCGCAGCGCCAACAACACTCCAGCCCTCGCCGAACGAGCCGACCAGTTCCTTGAGCGTGTCCGCAAGCGCCACATTCGGGTAGAGCTCCTTGCTGAGCGTCGCCCAGTTGCTGACCGTAACGGTCGCGCGGATGTAGGCGGCGTTTCTGCCCGTGTTGTGGACAATCGGGTCCTTGGTCACGGTCTGGCCGGGGTAGACGTTGTAGGTGTTGCCGTCTACGCGGCTGCCGGTCGGAGCGTCCTCGGCCACGTTCGTCTCATCGAGCGTGATCGCGACGTTGCCCATGGTGAAGGTGTTGTCCGCGGTCTTCGTATCGGTGAAGTACGCGAGGGTGCCGCCGACGACGAGCGCCGCGACGAGCATGACTGCGATGGCAGCCACAAGAATCGTTTTCTTCTTCATATGTAGGTGTCTCCTTTTCCTATTTTCGCGTGATGGTCACACGGGAAAAAGCGAAGGGTGATTAGGCAGCGGTGATGCCAGTGGTGGCTGCAAACGGGGAAGCATTCCAAGCAGCGACTTCGTTGGCAGTTCCAACAGCCTGCACGAGGTAAGCATTGACAATGATCTGGCCAAGTGCCGCGCCGTCAGTCAACGTATCAGCGGCTTTGAGCTGATTGCCGGTCAGAACACCTACGTTGAGCGGAGCGGTGGCCGTCTCCGTGCCCACTTTGCCGATAGCATACTTATACAGGACCGTACCGTCGTTGGTGTTTTTGCCGATCTCCATCCACTTAGTCGTATCAACCGAATGAATAAGCACGGCATTATTGACATTGTCCTTCACAACGATGTACAGATACGCATCGCCGGTAAGGTTCTTAACCGTCACGGTCGGGTCTTTTTCAATGATCGTGCCCGGAACAATGGCGTCATAGTTAACCGTATTGCCCTCTTTGGCCGGGTTTGCTGTATCAAGGACGTAAGAACCATCTGCGTTCTGCTTAACGTCATGCTCCTTGAGGGTCAGGGCGTTTTCATCAGTCGTCAGCTTGCCAGCAACGAAAGTGTTGGTAACCGCATCCGTCTTAGCCGTCAGCAGGGCATACGTCGCGCCAACCGCCAGCGCCACGACGAGCACGAGCGCGATGGCGATCGTCAGAGTTTTCTTCTTCATGTAATGTTTTCCTCCCTTAAATTTTGTTCAAAGCTTCCTATGTCCAGCAGCACCGTGCCTGGCGCTGCCAGCAATCACTAAATTAATGCACGAACAGGCAAAAATATTGCACAGAACCATTATTTTTCCATATTTTCGCCGGAATTTTTGGCATCCGGGGCATCGCCGGGCTTGTCCGCCTGTGCGCGGCGGGCAGCGTCGCGCGCGTCCGCCTCCGACGCTTTGCGCAGCACATCCGGCAGGAATGTCAGGATGATGAGCACGAGCGCGAGCGCGATGGCCAGATACATGCCGGGCGGGTTCGAGACCCAGTGCGAGACATAACCCAGATAGGGAATGGTGAACACCGGGCGGCCGATGAGGTTCTTGAAATAGACGGGTGCGCCGTCGGGCGCATCGTTTGCGTCTCCCTTCGTATAAAAGTGCTGATTTTCCGCATCAATGGAGACGACGCGGTGCGTGACGACATCGAGATCCTCATTGACCACGAACGTGATCGGATCGCCGACCTGCACGTCCTCGGGCGCGCAGGGCTTGACATAGATGAGCGAGCCGGTGTGATAAGTCGGTTCCATGCTGCCGGACAGGACGCACATCGGCCGGAGGCCGACCAGCCGGACCCCCACCAGAAGCAGCGCCAGAACGACAACCAGGATCACCAGCACGGTGGTGACAGCGTTCCACACCTTCTGAACTCTCTTTGACATCTGTGACCTTCCTTTCCGCCCCGCTGCATTTCCCCCCTTCCGCGGAGACGCCGGTCCGTGCCCGGAAACCGGAACGATCATAGCACACAACAGACGCAAAACGCGTCGAAACCGCGCGCGAAAAATTCACGCGGTTTCCTAAAGTATACCACATCCTCCACAAAAGTGGGAGGGGAATTGTCCACAATTTTCCGGGCACATTTTTGGCAATTACAGACAAGAGGCTGCAAAATATGCCGAAAAACGTGCAAATTCTGCTGCGCCGCGGAGCGCTTGTTTTTGGTAATTTCCATTGTACTTTGCGCGCGCGGATGCGTCAAGGGGAAAAGAACGGATGCGGCGGCCTTTTGCGCGGATGCCGGTTCGCGGCGGGCCGGGCCCGCGCCGAGGCGCCACATTCTTACCTTTTCTTAAATATGACACATGGCGACTTGTTTTTGCGTGAAAAACATGATAGGATAAGGCGATTATGGACATTTATCGGAAAGGAGCTGGCAAGCATGGAAAACAACGTGCTCGACTGGCTGGAAACCACCGCCGCAGCCTGTCCGGACAAGCCCGCTTTTCTCGATGAGGACAGCGCGGTGACGTTTGCCGACGTGCGGCGCGAGGCGCGCATCATCGGCACGGCGGCGGCAAAGCGCCGCGCCGGGCAGAAAAAACCCATCGCCGTCATGAGCGGGCGCAACGCGCACACGCCGGCGGTGTTTCTCGGCGCGGTGTACGCCGGGTGCTGCTACGCCCCGATGGACGGGACGATGCCCGTACACCGGCTCAACTCTATTTTAAATACGCTCGACACCGATCTGATGATCGTGCAGCGCGCGTTTTACGACAAGGCGAAGACGCTGGACTTTGCCGGCACGATCCTCATCGCAGAGGACCTGCTCGAAGGCACGGAGGACGCGGCGCTGCTGTCTGACTGCCGCGCGCGCGCGCGCGAGCTCGACCCGCTGTACATCATCTTCACCTCCGGCTCGACCGGCACGCCCAAGGGCGTGATCACGGCGCAGCACTCGCTCATGTGCTACATCGAGGACTACGCCGGCGTGATGGGCATCGCGCGCGAGGACATCCTCGGCAACCAGTCGCCGCTGGACTACATCGCCGCCGTGCGCGACATCTATCTGCCGCTGCGCTTCGGCGCGACGACGGCCATCATCCCGAAGGAACTTTTCATGTCGCCGGAGCGCCTGTTCGAATACATGAACGACAAGGGCGTCACGGCCGTGGGCTGGAGCGTCTCGGCGCTGACGGTGCCGGCCGCGCTCGGCGCGTTCGAGTGCAGCGTGCCGCAGCACCTGCGCAAGGTGTGCTTCTCCGGCTCGGTGATGCCGTGCAGCTGCCTGCGCCAGTGGCAGCTCGCGCTGCCGGAGGCGCGGTTCGTCAACCAGTACGGCCCCACGGAGGCGACCGCCTCGTGCACGTATTACGTCGTGCCCGGTCTGGTGGAGGACACCGACGTGCTGCCGATCGGCAAGCCGTACCCGCACTACGAGGTGTTTCTGCTCTCGGAGCGCAATGAGGCCGTGCCCGACGGCGAGATCGGCGAGATCTGCGTCAAGGGCCCCATCCTCGCGCTGGGCTACTACAACAGCCGCGAGAAAACGGCCGAGAGCTTCCTGCAAAACCCGCTCAACCACGCATACGACGAGCGCATCTATAAGACCGGCGACCTCGGGCACTTCGCGCCCGACGGCAACCTCATGTTCCACGGCCGCAAGGACCGGCAGGTCAAGCACCTCGGCCACCGCGTGGAGCTCGGGGAGATCGACCTCGCCGCGGCGAAGGTGCCCGGCGTGGAAGACTGCTGCGCGCTCTATGACCAGGCGCACGAGCAGATCTGGCTGTTTTACACCGGCGAGGGCGTGACCAAGCGCGACATCGCCGTCGCCCTGCGCGCCGATCTGCCGGGCTTTATGGTGCCGCGCAAGATCGAGCAGCTGGAGGCCATGCCCCGGCTCGACAACGGCAAGACGAACATGCGCGCGCTGGCCGAGCGCATCACCGCCGCGGCCAAACACTGATTTTGCTTACTTTACTTATTTCAGGAGGTATATCATTATGGAACAGGAACTGATGGACATTCTGACCGATCTGCGCCCCGACGTGGATTTTGAGACCGAGACCGCCCTCATCGACGACCACATTCTCGAGTCGTTCGACATCGTGTCGCTCGTCGCGGCGCTCAACGACGCGTTCGACATTGAGATCGGCGCCAAGGACCTCGTGCCGGAGAACTTCAACTCCGCCAAGCGTCTGCTGGCCATGGTGCAGCGCCTGCAGGACGAGGACTGATGGACAAGACTGCACTCCGGACGGCGGCCGCGAAATACGGCACGCCGCTGTATTTGTTTGATCTGGAGGCCTTCACGGCGCGCGCTCAAAGGGTGCGCGCCGCGTTCGGCTCTGATGTAAATCTGTGCTACTCCATGAAGGCCAACCCCTTCGTGCTGCGCGGCCTGCCGGACGTGTTCCGCTGGGTGGAGGTGTGCTCCCCCGGCGAGCTGACGATCTGCGAGAGGCTCGGCATCCCGCCGGAGCGCATCCTGTACTCCGGCGTGAACAAGGGCGCGGACGATGTCGCGCGCGCCGTCGCGCTGGGGGCGGATCTGCTCACGGCCGAGAGTACGCTGCACTTCGAGCTCATCTGCGCCGCCGCGGCCGCGCAGGGAAAGCACGTCCGCGTGCTGCCGCGCCTGACCGCCGGCAGCCAGTTCGGCATGGACCCCGACGCGCTGGCGGAGCTCGTCGCCCGGCGCGCGGAGTTCCCGAACGTGACGATCGTGGGCATCCATTACTTTTCCGGCACGCAAAAGCGCAAGGACGCCGTGATCGCAAAGGAGCTCGCGCATCTGGACGAGTACCTCACGATGCTGCACGAGCAATACGGCTTCACGGCGCAGCACGTGGAATACGGCCCCGGGCTAAACGCCGAGTGCTTCCGCGACGATGCCGAGGCGCGCGACTGCGCGCTGCTCGACGCGGCGGCGGCGCACATCCGCGCCTTCGGCGAAAAGTACCCGCTCACGATCGAGATGGGCCGCTTTTTCGCAGCGCCGTGCGGGACGTTCCTCACCGGCGTGGCGGATGCCAAGTGCAACCTCGGCGTGAACTACGCCGTGTGCGACGGCGGCATGCACCAGGTCAAGTATGACGGCCAGCTCATGGGCATGCAGGTCCCGCCGCTGACGCTCCTGCGCGAGAGCGCGGACGCCGCCGGGCCGTGGATGCTCTGCGGCAGCCTGTGCACAACGGCGGACGTGCTGGTGCGCGAGGCGCAGCTGCCGCCCCTGTGCGTGGGCGACGTGATCGCCCTCGGCCGCTGCGGCGCGTACTCCGTGACGGAGGGCGTGTCCGTGTTCCTGTCGCGTGACATGCCGCGCGTGGCGCTGTACCGTGACGGGGCCTTCACGCTCGTGCGCGACCGGTTCGCGACCGACGTGCTCAACACCTGCCAGACGCTGGAGGACGGAAAATGACTCTGACATCGTTGTCGTTTTATCTGCTGGTGCTCGCGCTGCTGGTGCTGTACTACCTGGTGCCGAAGCGGTTCCAGTGGGTAGTGCTGCTCATCGGCAGCTACGCGTTTTACGCGTTCGTGTGCCTGCGGTACATGGGCTTTATCGTCATCACGACGCTCACGACCTACTTCGGCGCCCGCGGCATGGACGCCATGACCGCGCGCATGGAGCAGACCGTCGCCGCGCACAAGCAGGACTGGGAGCGCGAGGAACGCAAGGCGTACAAAAAGCGCTGCAAGTCCCGCCGCAAGGCGCTCATGATCGGCATTCTGGTGTTCAACTTCGGCATTCTTGCCGTGCTGAAATACTATAACTTCTTTGCCGAGTCCATGGAGGCGCTCTTCGCGTCCGTGGGGCTGACGGTCTCGCTCGGCCACATCGGACTGCTGCTGCCACTGGGCATCTCGTTTTACACGTTCCAGTCCATGGGCTATGTGCTGGACGTCTATCGCGAGAAGGTCCCCGCTGAGCGCAACGTCGGCAAGCTCGCGCTGTTCGTGTCCTTCTTCCCGCAGATCATTCAGGGCCCGATCGGCGTGTACGACCAGCTGGCGCACCAGCTCTACGACGAGCACAAATATAACTTTGACAACATCCGCTACGGTGCGGAGCTGATCCTGTGGGGCTTTTTCAAGAAGCTCGTCATCGCCGACCGCGCCGTGGGCATGATCCACACCGTCGCCGGGGCGTACACCGACTACGCCGGCACCTACGTGCTGCTGGCTGCGCTCGTGTACGCGCTGCAGCTGTATGCCGACTTCTCCGGCGGCATCGACATTTCGCGCGGCGTGGCGCAGATGTTCGGCATCACCATGGGCGAAAACTTCCGCCGGCCGTACTTCTCGCGCACGCTCACCGAGTACTGGCACCGCTGGCACATCTCGCTGGGCGACTGGCTGCGCAACTATCTGTTTTACCCGCTGTCGATCTCGAAAGCATTCCTCAACTGGGGCCGCCACGCCAAACAGCACCTCGGCAACCACATCGGCAAGGTCCTGCCGACGGCCGTGGCCTCGCTCATCACGTTCCTCGTCATCGGCATCTGGCACGGCGCGAGCTGGAAGTACGTCGCCTTCGGCTTCTGGAACGGCATGGTCATCCTCGTGTCCACGCTGCTGCAGCCGGTGTCGGACAAGGTCATCGCCGGATTGCACATCGAGCGCAAGAGCGCGTGGTATCAGGTGTTTTCCATGCTGCGCACGTTCGTGGTCGTGCTCATCGGCTATTACTTTGACATTGCCGACGGCTTCCGCGCCGCCATGGGCATGATGGCCAAATCCGTGACCGACCTGCACCTGTCGCAGCTGCGGCCGAGTGCCGTGCTCGAGGCCCTGCCGCTGACGAAGTATGACTGGGCCGTGCTGCTGTTCGGCACGATCGTGATCTTCGTCGCCTCCGTCATTCAGGAGCGCTCGCAGCGCACCATCCGTGAGATCCTCGACGAGAAGCGCCTCGCCCTGCGCTGGGTCGTGCTGCTCGGCGGCATCTTCGCCGTCGTGCTCATGGGCGTTTACGGCCCGGGCGTGCAGGCGTCCGAGTTCGTGTACATGCAGTTTTAAGCCATGGGAAGCGGACGCATCTCCAGGCCCCGCACGGCGCTGCGCGCGGTCATTTTCGTGCTCATCGCCGTGCTGGGCATCGGGCTCATTTCGCCGGCCTTCGTTGTGAACAACGAGTGGGACATGCGCCACGTGCACGGCTTCTTCCTCGAGCCGGAGGGCAGCCTCGACGTGGTGCTCATCGGTGCGAGCCAGCTCTACACGGGCTACAGCGCCCCGCTCGCGTGGCGGGACTATGGCTTTACAAGCTATCCGCTGGCCGTGTCGAACATCCCCGCCCGGCTCTACGGCTCCCTGCTCACAGAGGCGGTGAACCGCCAGCACCCGAAGCTCATCGTCGTGGATATCGACGGCTTCCTCACGGACGAGGACCCCGAAAAGCTCGAGGCCAACCTCCGCAAGTGGCTCGACAATATGCCCTGGTCGCGCAATAAGATCGAGACCATCCGCACCTGCGTGCCTGCGGAGCTGCAGACCTCGTTTTACTTCAACATCGCAAAATACCATGCCAACTGGTACCAGCCGGACACGTGGCTGCCGGTGCAGCAGCGTCTGCGCGCGATGGACAAGACCGGCTACTCGCTCACGAAGAGCTTTGAGGCCATCGGCCAGTCGCTCACGGACGCCGACGAGCCGGACACCCGGCCGCTGACGCTCAGCGGCGCGAACGCGCAGTACCTGCGCGATTTCTGCGCGCAGGCGCGCTCGCTCGGCACGAACGTGCTCTTTCTGCGCATGCCGCACCGCACGCAGACGACCGACCCGAACGTGTTCGCCGACGTGGCGGCCGTAGTCGGCGGCTATGGCTATGAGCTGCTCGACCTGCACGACACGTTCGACACGATCGGGCTCGACCGCTGCGCCGATTTCATGGACTCCGACCACCTCAACGCCATCGGCATGGAGACGTTCACCGCCTGGTTCGGGCAATATCTCTCGGAACACTATGACCTGACGACTGCGCACAGCGAGACCGTCACCGCTGAGTGGCAGCGCTGCGCCGATTTTATGGCGCAGATCCTGCCCACCTGCCAGCAGCAGGCGGCGGACAACACCAAACAGACCCTCAACGAGTTTTCGGCGGCGTTTGACGCCTACCGCTGACCCGATGATCCAACCGTGCCGCCCCGGCACAGAAAGCGCAAAGCCTATGCAGCAACGTTCCAAGCCCCAAAAACGCGCCCTGCGTGCCGTCATCTTTCTGCTCATCGTCGTGCTGCTCTACAGCGCCGCGGCCAATGTGCTGAGCGTGAACAACACGTGGGATATGCGCCATATCCGCGGCTTTTATCTGGAGCCGAAGGATTCGCTCGACGTCGTCATGCTCGGCGCGAGCGAGCTCTACACCGGCTTCAGCTCTCCGCTGGCGTGGCAGCAGTATGGCTTTACGAGCTATCCGCTGGCCGTGTCGAGCATGCCGTCATGCCTGTATGACTCCATGCTCACCGAAACCATGCGCCGGCAAACGCCAAAGGTCGTCGTCGTGGAGATCAACGGCTTTTTGTACGACTTCAATCAGGACGAAACGGACACCGGCCTGCACAAATGGCTCGACAACATCCCGATGTCACGCAACAAGGTGCAGACGATCGCAAACTGCGTGCCGAAAGACCAGCAGTCGTCCTATTTTTTCCGCATGGAAAAGTACCATGACACCTGGATCAAGCCGGACGTCTGGGGCGGGGCTGCCAAAGATCAGCTGACCATGCGCCGGACCGGCTATTCGCTGACCAAGTCCTTTGAGGTCATCCCGAAAGTGGAGACCGGCGAGCGTCAGGTCAAATCTCTGGAGCTGAGCGCGGAAAATGAGCAGACGCTGCGCGATTTCTGCGAGCGGGCCAAACAGCTCGGGGTGGAGAATGTGCTCTTCGTGCGCTTTCCGCACCGCACGGTGCTCAGCGACCCCTCTGTCCTTTCGCAGCTTGCGGGCATTGTGCGCGAATATGGCTACGGCTTTCTCAACTGCGACGAGCAGATGGACAGCATCGGTCTGGAGCTGGACGGCGACTTCTGCGACAACGAACACATGAACGTATTCGGCATGGAGAAGTTCACCGCCTGGTTCGGGCAGTACCTCTCCGAGCAATACGACCTGACTGCCGCGCACAGCGACAAGGTGACCGCCGAATGGGCGCGCTGCGCGGAATTTGTGGCGCACATGCTGCCCATCTGCAAACAGAAAACACCGGGCGACGGCGGAAACTACAACGAATTTTCACCGGAATTTTCGGTCTACCGCTGACCCTGTATCTTCGAGGACGTTATGAAACAAAACCGTTCCAAAACCAAAACTGTCGTGCGTGTCATCGCGTTTCTGCTCGTGGCGGCGCTGCTCTACGGCGCGCTCTCGCGCCTGCTGGCCGTGAACGACGCCACCGAGCAGCAGTATGTCCACAGCTTCTACCTCGAGCCGAAAAATTCGCTCGATGTCATGATCCTCGGCGCGAGCGAGACGTTCACGGACTACTGCGCGCCGCTGGCGTGGCAGCACGCAGGCTTTACGAGCTATCCGCTGGCCGTGTCGGCCGCACAGGGGACCATGTACCCCTCCATGCTGCGCGAGGCCGCCCGGCGCCAGACCCCCGGTGTCTACGTCGTGGAGGTCAACGGCTTTTTGTACACCGCAGAAGAGCGCGACGAGTTTTCGCACGCCGCGCTGCGCAAATGGATCGACACGATCCCGCTGTCGGCCAACAAGCTCGACACCATCCGCACGTGCATCCCGGCCGAGAAGCGCTCGACGTACTACTTCCCGCTGCTCAAATACCACACGTTCTGGAAGTGCGCCGGCGACATCCGCCGCTCGCTCTCCCTGCAGCAGCAGGCCCGCAGCGTGGGCTACTCGTACACCAAACCGTTTTTGTCCATCTCCATGTTCCTCACGGAAACGGATGAGATCCCCGTGCGTCAGCAGGAGCTCGACGCGTTCAACGAGCAGTCGCTGCGCACGTTCTGCGAGACAGCAAAGAAGCTTGGCATTCAAAACGTGCTCTTTGCCCGCTTCCCGCACCGCACCGTCATTGAAAACTATGACGCCGTGTTTGCAAAGCTTGAATCCGTCGTGCAGGAGTACGGCTACGACTTCGTGAATTTCGACACGCAGATAGACGCCATCGGCCTCGACCTGCTGAGCGACTTCGCCAACGCCGAGCACCTGAACGTCTTCGGCGCGGAGAAGTTCACGCCCTACCTCGCCGACTATCTCACGACGCACTACGATCTGAACACCGCGCACAGCGACAAGGTGACGGATGAGTGGGCGCGCTGCGCCGCCTTCACGCAGCAGATGCTGCCCGTGTGCGAGGACAATACCCGGCGCTACACCTCCGAGCGGCTCGATGAGTTCTCGCCTGTGTTCGCTGCCGACCGCTGAACATAAAAGAAGCC
>ERZ1032009.340-NODE-340-length-10637-cov-6.278586_pt1 | contig 10637 bp, 10 predicted proteins | sample MGYA00516700_ERZ1032009 | MGnify/ENA primary metagenome ERZ1032009 (study PRJEB33719, sample SAMN04261292) | wastewater metagenome | biome: rural village; feature: human; material: feces | host: Homo sapiens | place: El Salvador | collected 2013-01-14 ...
GTCGCGTTTAATGATTGAGCCACCTGATTATTAATAGACTCGTGGCCCAAAGATGAAGGTCCCCACGCGCACCATCGTCGAGCGGCACTGGGTGGCGATCTGATAGTCGTGGCTCATGCCCCACGAACGCTCACGGAAGGATTCGGCATCCGCAAAATAGTCGCGCTTCACCTCGGCAAAGAGGTTGGCAGCCTCCGTCATCTCTTTCTTGATCTGCTCGGCATCGTCGACATTGCTGGCCATCATCATCAAGCCACAGATGCGCACACCCTTAAGCTCACGCCACTCGCCCTCACGGAGCATCTCACGCAGCGCGTCGGGGGTGAAGCCGTACTTCGACTCCTCCTCGGCGATGTGGAGCTCCAGCAGGATGTCGATGGTACGGCCGTTCTTCAGCGCTTGCTTGTTGATCTCCTTCATCAGCTTCAGCGTGTCAACAGCCTCAATCATCGTGATGTAGGGTGCGATGTATTTCACCTTGTTGGTCTGCAGATGGCCGATGAAGTGCCACTCGATGTCCTTCGGCAGCACCGGCACCTTCTGCGCCAGCTCTTGCTCATGGCTCTCGCCAAAGATGCGCTGACCGGCAGCGTATGCCGCCTCGATGTATTCCTTCGGATGAAACTTGCTGATGGCCACCAGACGCACACCCTCGGGGAGATTGTCCAGCACCGTCCTCAGGTTCTTTGCCACATCGACGTCCATCACTCGGCCTCCTTTGTTTCTGCCTTCTGAGCCTCAGCGGCCTCGTCACTCGATGCAGCCTCCTCATATTCGGGCTTGTCGTCCTTGGCTACCGGCTTGTTCTTTTCCTTACCATGCTCGAAGACGTCCATGATCTGCGTCTCGTTGACGCCGACAATGACATAATCGATCATCGTGCCGCTCATCACCTCCTCGATGTTCTTCACCGCTGCGGAGAGTGTAGCGGCCTGCACGAGGTAGACCACCGTGGAGCGCTTCTCCTTCTCAGTCTTTTCGTCGATGGTGATGAACTGAAGCTTGGCCTTGTACCACTTGTCATCGTTGGCCATGTCGGAGAAGAAGATCTCGTGGTAGGCAGCGGGCTTGATGTCGGTGATCTTGTAGTCGCCGCTGATGTAGACAGCCATCTCGTCGGTAACCGTCACCTCGGCCTCGCCAAAGGTCAGTGCGTCAACGACATACTGCTCCGTCACCTTCTTCTGCATACCGTTCTCAACGGTCTTATCGTAACGTATCTTTGTCTCGTACCAATCTGTTGTTCTTGATCTCATAATATCTTGTTATTCAATGTTTGTTTCCGTTAGCGTGATGCCATTGAAGAAATTGTCGAACGTACGGTAGGCATACGCTGCCTTGTCGCGGATGGTGCTCATGCGGTTGCGCAAGTCGACAACCTTCACCATGGCCTCCTGATAGTTCTCCGACGTGAGGCGCTCGCTGAGTTTCTTGGCCAGCTCGGGTTGGAAACCGAAGTAGCGCTCAAGCATGTTCTCGAAGTTCATGTGCTGGAGTTCGGTGACGTCACGCTGTGGCTCGCCCAGAGCGTTCTTCGGCCGATAGATGCGGAACACGAGGTCGTCGGGCTCCCCACCCCGCTGTCCACGGAGGTAGCGCTTCTCATAGTCGAAGTAGCAATCGCAGAACCCGTTCTCGGCCAATGACTTGAGCTCCTCCTTCGCAGGTTCCAGGACACGGCGTGTGAAGTCGGAAAACTTCTGATAGTTGTTCTCCAACCGAAGCATCTTGCGGAACTCCAGCGTGCTGATGACGGTGCCGCCCTTCTTCGCCCAGCTGCCGATGAACATATAGATGCGCTGGGTGTAGCGGTTCTTGCAGGCGTAGACGATCTGCTTGCCCAGCCGGTGCCACCCCATGTCGATGCACACCAGACGCTCAGCAACAGTGCGGTCGATCTTCAGCACGGCATACTTCTCATAGCCCGCGTCCTCGGGGATATAGACATCGCAGAGGTTGGTGACCTTCAGGTAGTTGCGGCCATCACTGGTGCGATAGGGAATCTCCACGGGGATAGACACGAGCGTCTTCAAGCTCTGTCGCAGTTCGGGGTAATGGTTCGGGTCGATGCCCAGCGTCTTAAAATAGGTCTTGATTTCCAGGCGTCCGTCGGGGTCGAGCTCGTTGTCGTCGAAGATCGTCGGCTGCATCTTCTGCTCGGCAATCATCTTCTTGAGCTTCGTCTGCATGAACTCCACAATGGAGATGAGGATACGGATCTGGATGAGCGAATAGTCGTGGCGCATCATCGTCACGGCCAGGGGTTGCACGAGCCAGGTCTCATCTTTCAATGGGATGAGATCGGAGGGGATGTTGCGCTTGATCTCGCGTTTCTTTCCCTTGCCAAAGTCCTTCGTGCGCTTCGCGGTGCGGGTGCGCTTGACGGGTGCAGCTATCGTTGTCGTATCTTCGGTTGTCATGTTTCAAAGCCGTTACGGCCGTCTGTTCCACAGTTGCCTACAAAGTTAAAACTATTTTCCGATATGGGCAAATAATCTATGCTTTATTCTTAGCGGTTTTATCGTTTCGGACATAAAAAAAGCAGCGCTTTCATCGTTTCAGAAAGTGCTGCTCCTATCTCTTGGCGGAAGGTGAGGGATTCAAACCCCCGATACCCGCAATGGGTATACCGGATTTCGAGTCCAGCGCATTCGGTCACTCTGCCAACCTTCCTTTTTCGTTGCGGGTGCAAAGGTAATGAAAAAATAGAAACTAACAAAACTTTATGCCACTTTTTTATTCAAAGCATCGCAGACGAAGATTCCAACCGTTGTTGCTCCTGATTATTCAAAGCTGAGTTTTGCCAACCGCAGCCTCAACGTTCCTGCCTGACTCTTGCGGATGGAAAGCGTGATGGAGCAGCTCGCTTCAAACTGCTGGCAGACGATGCGGACATCCATCTCCTTGACGATGCGCATCACACCGTTCATCATCGGATAGGTGAAGTCGAACGCGACTTGTTCCTCCACCAATCGTTCTTCCACCACTGCATGATCCAGTGCGTCGCTCGCTGCTGTGCGATAGGCAACTATAAGTCCGCCCGTGCCGAGGTTCACTCCACCATAATAACGGATGACGCAGACGAGGACATTGGTCAGCTCCCGACTGTTGATCTGTCCAAGAATAGGTTTGCCAGCGGTTGACGAGGGCTCACCGTCATCATTGGCGCGGAACGTCTGGCGGTCGGCACCGAGCATATATGCATAGCAACAGTGGCGCGCATCGTAGTATTTCTTCCGGTAGCCATCGATGATTGCCATCGCCTCCTCAACCGTTTCTATATGATGCGCGAAGGCGAGGAACTTGCTACGCTTCTCGGTGTAGTAGCCCTCGCCCCCTTGTGCAGTTATTGTTTTATAGGAATCGTTGTCCAACTTGTAACTTGTAACTCGTAACTTGTAACTAGTCAGAAAGTTTGTGGATAATCAGTCCTGAACGCAGCTTCGGTTCAAACCATGTAGCTTTGGGCGGCATGATCTTCCCCGAGTCGGCAATGTTCATGATCTGCTGCATCGACACAGGATAGAGTGCCAATGCCCAGCGCATCTCACCACTGTCCACACGACGCTCGAGCTCCTCCAGACCACGCAGACCACCGACGAAATCAATGCGCTTGTCGGTGCGCAAGTCCTTGATATTCATCAGTTCGTCGAGGATGAGGCGCGAAGAGATGTCCACATCGAGGACGCCAATGGGGTCACTGTCGTTGTAGGTGCCGGGCTTCGCCTTGAGGCTGTACCACTGCTTGTCGAGATAGAGCGCAAACTCATGGAGCTGCTTCGGATGATAGGCCTCTGCGCCCTTGATCTCCACGGTGAAGTTCTTGCTCAATGCGTCGAGGAACTCCTGTGAGGTCATGCCATTGAGGTCACGCACCACACGGTTGTAGTCGAGGATCGTCAGCTGGCTTGAGGGGAAGCAAACCGCCATGAAGTAGTTGTACTCCTCCGTGCCGTCATGCTTCGGGTCCTTCGCTCCCATCTCCGCTCCCACACGGGCAGCGGCAGCTGAACGATGGTGACCGTCAGCGATGTAGAGGCTCGGTATCTTCTGGAACTCTGCGGTGATGGTCTCGATGTCCTTCTGATCCTTCACCACCCAGAACTGATGACGGAAACCGTCGATGGGCGCAATGAAGTCGTAGACGGGCGTCGTAGCCGCATAGCGCTGGAGCAAGGCCGTGAGCACACCATCATCGGGATAAGCCAGGAACACCGGCTCCACATTGGCCTGACAGACCAAGACGTGGCGCATGCGGTCGTCCTCCTTGTCCTTGCGAGTCAGCTCGTGTTTCTTGATCACATTATTCATATAGTCCGCACACGACGCGGCGACGACAATGCCATACTGCGTCTTGCCGTTCATCGTCTGGGCATAGACATAATAGTACTCGTCGGGGTCCTGAACGAGCCAGCCATTGTCCTGGAACTTCTGGAACTCCGCAGCGGCACGGGGATAGACGCGTTCGTCGGTGTCCGAGGTACCGGGCTCAAAGTTGATCTCCGGTTTGATGATGTGGTAGAGCGACATCTCGTTGTCACCAGCCTCAGCACGAGCCTCCTCAGAGTTCAGCACGTCGTAGGGCCGTGACTCCACACGCTCAACGAGGTCCACAGGGGGACGCAGGCCACGGAAGGGTTTGATGGTTGCCATACTACTCTTACTTATTCACTTGGAACTTTGTGTCACCACTCTCGAAGAAGTTGCAGATCTGGTGGGCGGCAGCAAGACCAGCGTTGACATTGGCCTCAGCGGTCTGGGCACCCATCTTCTTCGGCGTAGCGAAGTAGCGGCCCTCAAACTTCGAGAACTCTGCGTCAGCATCGGGCTTGATGTCGGTGATGTACTTCAGATCCTCACGCTCAGCGAGAAGCTTCAGCAGTTCCGGCTCGTTGATGACCTCCTTGCGGGCGGTGTTGATAAGGATGCCACCCTTCTGGAGCTGGTTCACGACGGCATAATTGATGCTCTCCTTCGTCTCCGGCGTAGCGGGGATGTGGAGCGAGACGATGTCGCAAGTCTTGAACAGGTCGTCACGATCCTTGGCGGCATGGACGCCCTGCGCCTCAATCTTCTCAGCGGGCACAAACTCATCGAAGGCATAGACCTCCATGCCAAAGCCCTTGGCGATACGAGCGACGTTGCGGCCCACATTACCGAAGGCGAGGATACCGAGCTTCTTGCCCTTGAGCTCCGAGCCACTCTTGCCATTGTAGAAGTTGCGGACAGTGTAGACCAGCAAGCCAAAGACGAGCTCTGCCACAGCGTTGGAGTTCTGTCCGGGGGTGTTCTCCACAACTACACCTTTCTCCTTGGCGTAAGCAGTGTCGATGGAGTCGTAGCCGGCACCGGCACGAACAACAATCTTCAACTGCTTGGCAGCGTCGAGGACGGCGGGCGTCACCTTGTCCGAGCGGACGATCATCGCATCAGCATCCTTAACGGCGTCGAGCAATGCAGCCTCGTCCTCATATTTCTCTAGGAGGGCAACCTCATGACCACCCTTCTCCAATACCTCTTTTATACCAGCCACTGCTTTCGGAGCGAATGGCTTCACGGTTGCAATTAATACCTTCATTTTTTTTCTTTCCAAGCCCTCCCAAAGGGAGGGATGTTAGTTACATTAATGCTGTGCCTCAAAATCCTTCATGCACTGAACGAGTGCGTTGACACCCTCGAGCGTCTGAGCATTGTAGCAGCTGGCACGGAAGCCACCGACCGAACGATGACCCTTGATGCCGACCATGCCGCGCTCCGTAGCGAACTCCAGGAACGGCTTCTCCAGTTCCTTATACTCATCGTTCATGACGAAGCAGAGGTTCATCACCGAGCGATCCTCAGTAGCGACGGTGCCGCGGAAGAGTTTGTTGCGGTCAATCTCTTCGTAGACGATCTTCGCACGCTCCTGAGCACGACGGTCCATCTCCTTGACGCCACCCTCGGCCTTCACCCAGCGCATCGTCTCAAGCAGTGAATAGATAGGTACCACAGGCGGCGTGTTGAACATGGAGCCCTTGTCGACATGCGTACGATAGTCGATCATCGTCGGGAGCTCACGCGGCGCCTTGCCCAGCATGTCGTCCTTGAGAATGATGCAGGTGACACCGGCCATAGCCATATTCTTCTGCGCACCAGCATAGATAGCGGTGTACTTCGACACGTCGACGGGGCGGCTCATGATGTCGGAGCTCATGTCTGCGATCAGTGGCACGGGAGCGTCATAGTCCTTGCGCACCTCCGTACCGAAGATGGTGTTGTTCGTCGTGATGTGGAGATAGTCCAGATCAGCGGGGATGTCGAAGTTGTGCGGCAGATGCATGTAGTTGTCATCGGCAGATGAGGCGACCTCCACGACCTCACCGAAGTGCTTAGCCTCCTTCATGGCCTTCTTGGCCCATGTACCGGTGTTCACGTAGCCAGCCTTCTTGATCAGGAAGTTTGCCGGGATCTGCATAAACTGCAGCGAGGCGCCACCACCGAGGAAGATGACCGAGTAGCCCTCGGGGACGTCGAGCAGCTCCTTGATCAGTGCTACAGTTTCGTCGACGACGGGCTGGAAGTCCTTTGCACGATGACTGATTTCCATCAGAGAGAGGCCTGAACCGTTGAAGTCCAGGATTTGCTTTGCAGTGTTCTCAATGACGACGCGGGGCAGCATTGACGGACCTGCGTTAAAGTTGTACTTCTTCATCTCAATATCTGTTTAATGGGTTTAATCTATTTCATATCGGCCTCCAAAGTCGATGTTTTCATAGGGGTGTCCTCTTTCATGTCTGCGAAATTACATTATTTTATTGAAACAAGCAAATTTTATTGCAGATATTTATCTTCAAACTCGCTCTGCTATCAATTCCTTACAAATTCTTTGCAAGAATATCGATTCTATATTCCGTGTGCCCCAACAACCTATCTGATTGGCTCTACGACGGTTTTCAAACCTTTAATTTTCTCGTCCTGCAGCTGCCGGATGGTGCCTTTTGCCTTCGTCCGACTGACCGCCACATAGGCATAATGGTCGAAGACATCGATGCGGCCGATGTCCTGCGCCGTGAGCCCACCTTTCTTACAGAGGAAGCCCACGATGTCACCCTTGGAGATCTTGTCCTTCTTGCCCTTGCCAATGTAGAGCGTGGCCATCTGTGGCTGAGGGATAGCGAGACAATCGCCAGCTGCAACCTTCTCCACCAGCTCCGCGGGCAGTTCGTAGCACTCCACGTCGGCATCAACATAGTCGGGTATCGCTTCCTCCGGACCGAGGATGAAGAATGCCTGGCCGTGCTTGTCCCATCGTGCCGTGCGCCCCACCCGATGCACATAGCCGTCTTCGCCCTCAGGCAGATGGTAGTGGATGACGTTCTCCACATCGGGGATGTCGAGTCCACGACTGCCGAGGTCAGTGCTCACGAGGATGTTTGCCGAGGCGTTCGAGAACTTATAGAGAGCCTCCTCGCGCCCCCGCTGGTCCAATCCGCCATGAAACGCGCTGACGGTGAAGCCCTCCTGCCGCAGAAAGTCCGCCACACGCTCCACCGACTGCCGATAGTTGAGGAAGACGATCGAACTCTTGCTTCCGCGGTCGAGGAGCAACGTCTTAAGCGTCTGGAGCTTATCCTTATCGGGACTCAACACTTCATAAACCTTGATGCGGTCGGGGGTCTGCTCAGAAGCTTCACGGAAGTCAACACGGCTGACCGCCCGCTGATGTCCTGTGGCAGGCGTCATAAATGTGGGAATCTCCTCAGCATCCGTGGCGGAGACGAGGATGCGGCGTGCCGTGGCGGGGAGCTTCTCCAAGAGCGTCTGCATCTCCTCGTGGAAGCCCATCTCGAGGCATTTGTCAAACTCATCGATGACGACGATGCGCACGGCATCAGCCACGAGGTTGCCCTTGTCCAGATGGTCGATCAGTCGGCCGGGTGTGCCAAAGACCACCTGCGGTCTGACGCTGCGGATGACGCGATGCTCATCCATCGTTGCGCGACCGCCATAGACCGCCATCGACCGCAGGCCCGCGCCCATATTCTTCAAGACATTGTGCGACTGCAGGGCAAGCTCGCGACCGGGTACAATGACGACCATCTGCAACGCATCCAGTTGTACGTCAAGCTTCTCGATGGTTGGCAACAGATAGGCCAGCGTCTTGCCGGAGCCCGTCGGACTGAGGATCACCACCTGGTCGTCGGTCGTGGCAATGGCTTCGTAGGCCGCCTGCTGCATCTCGTTGAGCCGGATGCCTAGTTTTTGGAGAATCTTTTCTATCATTTTATGATGCAATAACTATGTAAAGGGATTGTAAAACATAAGGTTTTATGCCTCGATAAGTAGGCTTTTCCGCTGTCAACACTAACCATTCAGAATACGGTCCACCTCCTCAAACTCCTTGCCCATGTTCAGGTTCAGGTAGATGGTGTAGAGCGGCAGGCCCCACTTGTCCTTGGCGTCCGGCCGCAGACGTCGGTAGGTCTCCAGATAGGGCAAGGCCGTGCGGTAGTAGTCGACAATCTGCTTCTTCTGCCGTGCGGTGGGCTTGACCGTCTTGTCGAGGAGGACGCCTTCGTTGAACCGTGCCAGCCCAGCATTGAGGAACACCTCTGCCGTGGAGTCTTTCAGCTGTATCAGCGAGTCGCAAATCTGGAAGCAGCCCTCGTTGTCACCCATGTTGAGCAACAGCGAGCTCTTTGCGATCCAGAATCCCCGCTTGTCGCATGTCGTCCGCAAGGCCTCATCGGTGAGCTTCAAGGCTTGGTCGTAGTCCTTCCGCGAGGAATAGTAGTCGAGCAGATGGGCATAGAAATAAGGTGAGCAGGGATAGCGGTCGAAGCCCTCCCGAAGCGTAGTGATGCAGCGTTCGATGTCGCCGTCGCGCTGGTAGGTCTCCGCCAGATACTGGAGCATCACCTCGAAGTGCGCCGTGTCCTTCAGTGCCAAATAAGTATGGTGGAGCGTCCGCTTGCTGTCGCCAAGCTTATAGGCGCAGTACACCGCCCAGTAGGCAGCCGACGGCAGCCGACGGTCGGTCTCATGATATTTATAAGCGGTGAAGAGCGGCCGGCTGGCGGTGGAGATATACTGGTCGAGCAAGGCATACGCCTCGTTCCACTTCTGCTTCCGGACATAGAACAGTCCACCGTTGAGGAGGTTTGGCCGGAGCTTGTTGAGCAGTTCGGCATGTTGCTTGCGGTAGGCAGGCCTCACCCTACCCTTCTTGTCGGGCCGTGCGTCAATGGAGTCGAAGGCTTCCATCTGGATGAACATCCTTGAGGCGATGCCGAAGAGCGCCGTGGTGTCGTATTTCTGCTTGAGGTATAGCTTCTCGTTGCCTTGCTCATATTGCTTGAGGAGCGCGTCGAACATCGTCGTCCAGATCTTCGTGTTCTCGCGGTTGGCAGAGTCCTTGAGCAGCTTCAGCATGCTCTGCTCCGCCTTGTCGAGCGAGGTACCCTTCTGCACCTGTTCACGTGCCGTGGCGATGTCCTTCTTCTGTGCTGTGGCCGTCAGCGTCCCTCCGAGGATGACGGCGGCTATGATGATGAATCTTCTCATTTTGTTTCCTGTTGTTCTTGTATCCCTTTGTTTGCCTCCAACTGCACCAGCTTCCGTCGAGCCTCCGTACACGATGGCGAGAGCTGCAAAGCCTTGCCATAGGCCTCGATGGCTCCGTCGGCGTCACCCGCCTGGCAACGTGTGTCACCAAGCATCACCCAAGCCAGCAGATAGGTGGAGTCGCGGTTGAGCTCTGCCTCCGCAAACTGTGTCGCAGCCGCCGTGCGCCCTGGCCACGAGAAATAGTCCATGATCTGGCGGAAGTAGGCTTGGTTGCCGAGCGCCTGCTGGTGGAGCATCATCACCGACATCAGATAGCGGGCAGAGTCCACGGGTGTAGCCATCGTCGACCGCAGGCACTCGCTCTTGATCTCCGCAGCGTCCTGTGCCAAGTCAGCATTGGTCTCGGCGATGTTCGCATAGCGTTGCGCCGTGAGATAGTCGCCACTGCCGAGTGCGAGGAGTGCAGCGAAATAAGCCACATGGGCATCTACGGGTCGCCAGTGTCCACTGAAGAGACGGCTGCTGATGCAATTCATATACGTGGCATAGCACATCTGCGCCGCTTTGTTGTCCTGCCGTTCGTAGAAAAAAGAGCCACCGTCGATGAGCCGTTTCAAAAAGGGGCTCAGCCGTTTGCTGTTGCGCTTGCGGTAGTCGTAGTGGATGGTGCCGTCGGCCGCCGTCGTGCCGTCATACTGGTCACAGAGCAGCGCCATACGAAACATCTCGTTCATGCGGGTATAGAACGTTGCGGCATCGGTGATGGCAGGCATCAGATCGTAGTACTCGGACACCTTGGCGTTGAGCGCCTTCGCATGAGCACGTCGATCCTCATCCTCTGCCAGCGTAGGGAGGACAATGCTGAGCAACAATATGATGATGAATCCGCGACGCATCCGAGCTATCCTTATTATTATAGAATACAAAGTTAAGACTTATTCCCGAGAGTAGCAAAAAGATATAGAATGTTTAACAAAAATGGCTAAACGAAAAAAGAGCTCCAAGCCAATGGACTTGAAGCTCCTTGAAACGGTTCGCGGTGCGTACGAGACTCGAACTCGTGACCTCCTGCGTGACAGGCAGGCATTCTA
>ERZ1032009.342-NODE-342-length-10621-cov-6.058963_pt1 | contig 10621 bp, 6 predicted proteins | sample MGYA00516700_ERZ1032009 | MGnify/ENA primary metagenome ERZ1032009 (study PRJEB33719, sample SAMN04261292) | wastewater metagenome | biome: rural village; feature: human; material: feces | host: Homo sapiens | place: El Salvador | collected 2013-01-14 ...
TCATCGAGTAATTTAAGTTAAATTACAAAGTAATTTAGGTTAAATTACTCAGTAAATTAAGTTAAATTATCGAGTAATTTAAGTTAAATTACTAGTTGACAACAGCGTCGGGGCAACATCACCTCAACGTTGAGGCTCCTTCAGGCGTGTGCCTTGCCCTGCTGGGTGACCATCCAGGCGCTGAGAAGGACGAGGATGAGGGCCACGGGTTTGTCCCAGGTGAGGGCGTCCTGGCCGATGCAGATGGCGACGAGGGAGGCGACGATGGGCTGCAGATTGGTGTAGACGCTCACCGTTGTAGCCTGCAGATAGCGCATGGCAAAGGGGATGGCGAAGTAGCCGGCCACGGTGGCGAAGATGACGATGAAGGCCATCTCCAGCACGCCGCTCCACTGCCAACCGGCGCTATAGAGCGTTGCGCCGCAGAGGTCGCGCCACGAGAACGGTAGCACGGCGATGGTGGAGACGAGGAACACCCACTTCATCTGCGTCACGGCGGTGTACTTCGTCGACACCTTGCGGGTGATGATGAGGTAGATGGCCCATGTGAGGAGGCTCAGCACCGCCAGTCCGATGCCGAGGAGGTCATTGCTGCCTGTGCCGCCCTGCCAGCCCATGAACACCATGAGAAGTGCTCCGGCGACACCGATGACGACGCCGATGGCCTTCCGGCCGGTCATGCGCTCACCGATGAACAGTGCGGCACAGAGCATCGTTGCCACGGGGGTCAGTGTGGCGATGAGGCTGAAGTAGACGGGTGTGGTGTAGCTCAGTGCCCAGGCGGTGAGCGTCTGGGAGATGACGAAGCCGAGCAGTCCGCCACCCATGATGGTGATGAGGTCGCGTGTCTCGACGCGCTCGCGGGGCATGAACAGGGAGATTGCCCAGAAGATGACCGCTGCGCCGATGCAGCGTGTGGCCATGTAGGCCATGGGCGACACCCAGTTGTCGAGCAGCAGTTTGGTTACGGGTACGCCGAGTCCGAAAATCACGTTGGCCAACAGCACGGCAGTGTGGCCTTCAATCTTGTTTCTTTCCATACGGCCGACAAAGTTAGGGAAACTTTTCCATATACCCACAAAAAAATGTTTTCTTTTGTTTTGGATGTTTTCTGGGATATCGCAGAAAACACGGAAAACAAAAGAAAACATTCTATCTTGTAACGGTGTAAGACCTTTCTATCTGGTTACAGAGAAGCATCAGAGCTTGTACTCCACAAAGGCCTCCATGGCCTCGTAGCTGGCCAGACCGAGGTCGTCGTAGAGCTGTGCCGTGGCATGGTTGCGGTCCTCGGCGCGCTGCCAGAAGAGGCGCTCGTCGTTGCCGAGGTAGGGCGCACTCTCCATCTGCGACTGGTGCTTGAGGATGGCGTTGCGCTTCTGGCGCAGCTCCTCTGGACTCATCGGCACGCACATCTCGATGTTCTCGATCTCCCACTCGGCCCAGGCACCGCGGTACATCCAGATGCGGCAGTCGCGGAGCCACTCTGCACCGGCCTGCTTCTCCAGGTCGAGGGCGGCAAGGACGGCGTTGGTGCACTTCCGGTGTGTGCCGTGGGGGTCGGCGAGGTCGGCAGCGATGTAGATCTGGTGAGGCTTCACCTGCTGGAGCAGGTCGCGGACGATGGTGACGTCCTTCTCCGTCATCGGGAGCTTCTCCACCTTACCACTCTCGTAGAATGGCAGGTCGAGGAAGTGAACGTGGTCCAGCGGAATCTTGTTGTAGGTGCAGGCCGTGCGTGCCTCGCCGCGACGGATGAGGCCCTTGATGGTGAGGATGTCGCGCGTGTCGAGGTCGCCGGGCTTCTTCTGCAGGAAGAACTGCTTGATCTCCTTGTACTTGTCGCTGATGACCGAGTCGCACTCCTCGTTGAAGAGCTGGTTGAAGCCGTTGATGAAGTGCATGAAGCGTGTCACCTCCTCGTCGTTGACGGCTATGTTTCCCGAAGTCTCGTAGGCGATGTGCACGTCGTGGTGCTGGCTGACGAGGCGCTGGATGGTTCCGCCCATGGAGATGACGTCGTCGTCAGGATGGGGCGAGAAGACGATGACGCGCTTGGGGTAGGGCACGGCACGCTCGGGACGATAGGTGTCATCAGCGTTCGGCTTGCCACCGGGCCATCCCGTGATGGTGTGCTGCAGGTCGTTGAAGATCTTGATGTTGCAATTGTAGGCCGAGCCATAGAGTGCGAGGAGCTCGGACAGGCCGTGCTCGTTGTAGTCCTTGTTGGTCAGCTTCAGGATGGGCTTCTTCACCATGCCGCAGAGCCAGGTGACGGCGGTGCGCGTGAGCTGGTCGGTCCAGTCGCACGACGTCACGAGCCAGGGGTGCTTGATGCGCGTGAGCTCGGAGGCTGCGGCCAGGTCGACGACGACCTCGGCATTGCCCTGCGTCTGGAAGTAGGACGACGGCACCTTGTCGGAGAACTCGCCCTCGACGGTCTCGCGGATGACGCCCGCCTTCTCGTCACCCTGTGCCATGATGAGCACCTGGCGGGCACGCAGCAGGGTGCCCATGCCCATGGTGATGGCGCACGGCGGTATCTGTGCACGCACGGAACTGCTGTTGGTCATCTCCTCACGTGTCAGTGCGTCGACGAGGATGATGCGCGTGCCGCTGGCCATGCTCGAGCCGGGCTCGTTGACAGCGACGTTGCCCGAACGGCCGATGCCGAAGAGGGCCACGTCCAGTCCGCCGGCGTCGATGATGTCCTGCTCATACTGCAGGCAGGCCTGCTGCACTTCCTTCTGCGGCAGCGTGCCGTCGAGGGTGTGGATGTTCTCCGGCAGGATGTCGACATGGTCGAGGAGCATCGCGCGCAGCTGGTTGATGCTCTTCACGGGGCTCTCGTCGGTCAGGGGATAGTATTCGTAACCGTTGAAGACGACGACGTTGGCAAAGCTCAGACCCTTCTGCTCGTGGCGGCTGATGAGCTCGTTGTAGACACCCGTGAGCGTGGAGCCTGTGCCGAGTGCCATGACAAAGAACTTGCCGGCCTTCGCAGCCTCGCGGATGCCCTGCTCAATCTTGTCGGCGATGAATGCCGCACACTCCTCCGCACCGGGGAGGATGTCCGTATGGATCTTCTCCATGCGGGTCAGCTCCGTCAGTTCTACGGCGGAAGAAGGCTGGTAGAGCTTCAGGGGCACCTTCTTCAGAACGATCTGTGATGTAAGATTCAAATTAACCATAGTGGTAGATGCTTTACTTTTCAATGTCCTTAAAATAGCGATATGTGCCGACCTTCAGCTCGTCGGTGGCTGCCTCGTCGGTGACGATGATGCCGTGGGGGTGCGTCTGCAGGGCGCTGATGGTCCATGCCTGCGTGACGGGACCTTCGACGGCAGCCTGCAGGGCGCGAGCCTTGTTGTGGCCATTGGCGAGGATGAGCACCTCACGGGCGTCCATGACTGTGCCGACACCGACGGTGAGGGCCTGCGTAGGCACCTTCGACGTGTCGCCGTCGAAGAAGCGGCTGTTGGCGATGATGGTGTCGGTGGTCAGCGTTTTTACGCGAGTGCGGGAGCTGAGCGATGAGAACGGCTCGTTGAAGGCGATGTGTCCGTCGGGGCCGATGCCGCCGATGAAGAGGTCGATGCCTCCGGCCTTCCGGATCTTCTCCTCGTAGCTGCGGCACTCCTCCATGAGGTCCTTGGCGTTGCCGTTGAGGATGTGGATCTGCTCTGCGGGGCAGTCGATGTGGTCGAAGAGGTTCTCGTGCATGAAGGTGTGGTAGCTCTGCGGATGGTCCTCCGGCAGGCCGACATACTCGTCCATGTTGAAGGTGTCCACATAGCGGAACGACACGCGGCCCTCCTTCACGGCCTCCACGAGGTGACGATAGAGCCCCTGCGGTGTGGAGCCGGTGGGCAGACCCAGCACAAAGTGGTGGTCGGCTGTGGGGCCAAACTCCTGGATGCGGCGGATGACATACTCCGCAGCCCAGGTCGACATGCCTTCATAGTCTTGCTTAATAATCAGTCGCATAATCTGAAAACGTTTTGGGTGTTATTTGTTTATAATGTTAGCTTGTGATGGAAGGGGGTGCGGTGGCGGCTTACCAGTAGTCGCGCGGCGTGGTGTTGTAGATCTCCGGCCAGAGAATCTTGGCATACTGCCAGTCGTAACGGTCGTAGAACTTCACCAGACGGTCCACGCGTGCCTTGAAGGCCTCGTAGTCCTTCTCCCCGTGCGGCTCCCATTGCACCTCAGCCAGGGCCGCCATGCGCGGCAGCACCTGATACTGTGCCACGCGGAAGTTGGGCACATGCTCCGACCAGAGGTTCGCCTGCACGCCGAGGACATGCTGCTGTGCCTCCGCGTCGATGCTGTCGGGGACGGGCTCGTAGTCGTAGAGCTTCTCCACGGTGATGGGCTTGCCGTAGGTGATGCACGGCTCATTGGCGGTGTTGGGCGTCTGCACAAAGTCGAAATAGCAATAGGTGGACGGCGCCATCACGACGTCATGGCCGAGCTGCGCGGCCTTCAGGCCCGGTCCCTCGCCGCGCCAGCTGAGGATGGTGGCCGCCTTCGAGGCACCATGGTCGAGGAGCTCGTCCCAGCCGATGATGGTGCGGCCCTTCGAACGGACGTAGGCTTCAATCTGCTCGGTGAAGTAGCCCTGCACGGACTTCACGCCGAGTGCCTGGTCCTTCGGACAGGCGTCCCAGCGCTTCGTCGGCGTCTCGTCGCCACCTATGTTAATAAGGTGGGAGGGGAAGAGGTCGATGACCTCGTCGAGGACACCCTTAGCAAACTCGATACTCTTGGGGTTGCCCACGCAGAGGACGTTCCAGCTCACGCCCCACTTGTGGCCGACCTCGTAGGGTCCGCCGGTGCAGCCCAGCTCGGGATAGCTTGCCAGGGCGGCAAGACAATGGCCGGGGATCTCAATCTCCGGGATGATGGTGATGAAGCGGTCGGCAGCATAGCGGATGACGTCGCGGATCTGATCCTGCGTGTAGAAGCCGCCATAGCGGATGCTGTCGTCCACATCAGAGTTGTTGCCGATGACCGTGCCCGAGCGCCACGCGCCGACGGTGGTGAGCTTCGGGTAGCGCTTAATCTCGATGCGCCAGCCCTGGTCGTCGGTGAGATGCCAATGGAAGACGTTCATGTTGTGGAGCGCCATCATGTCGAGGTAGGTCTTCACCTCGTCGATGGTGAAGAAGTGGCGGCAGCAGTCGAGGTGCAGACCGCGGTAGCCGAAGCGCGGTGTGTCGCTGATGCGCACGGCGGGGAGCTCCACGGCTGTCGTGGTGGCTACGGGGAGACTCTTGCGCAGCGTCTGTACGCCGTGGAAGATGCCGGCGGCGGAGCCCGTGAGCACCACGCGCTTCTTGTCGACGGTGAGGGTGTAGCCCTCGTCGGTGGCCTTTGCCTTCTTGTCCAGCGTCAGCAGGATGGTGCTGGCCGATGGCCGCTTCTCGGCGATGGTCAGCTGCAGGCCCGTGGCTTCCTTGACATACTGCTGTAGGAACCGTGCGTTGCGCTGAAGAGCCTCGTCATTGCTGCCCACGCTGATGGTGGTCTGGGCAGAGAGCACGAAGGGCGCGCCCTTCTGCGCGGTGATGGACTGTGGCAGTGGCACGACATGATAGTCTGCCTGGTCGGCTGCCTGCGCATGCAGTGGCATCAGCAACAAGCAGAGGGACAAAATGAACCCGATGGTAGTAATCTTCTTCATCTTAGGCTATGAGTTATGTTTTTGCACTATTGCGCTGCAAAATTAAGCAATAATCCGATGAAGAATTTACCTATTTACGCAAATATTATATCAAAAGGCGCAATTCTCTGGCTGAGGTTAGTCATGACGAGCTCTTTTGTGGCTGCCGGTGGCGTGTCATTCAGAAGCAGTAGGTGGCACCGATGAAGAGCGTGTGCTGGAGCACGCGGTTGTAGAGGGACTGGCCGAAGTGGGTGGCAACGGGGTGATGGTCGACCTGTAGGTTGCGGCGGTCGCCGTAGGGATCGTAGTTGGACAGGCAGTAGCCGAGGAAGAGGTAGCCGTCACTGTTGCCTAGGCAGAGCTGCGTGCGCAGTCGCCAAAAGAAGCGGTCACCGCCATGGTTGTGGACACGTACATCGTCGGCGGTCCATTTCCTTGGGTCAGGAGCAGGTCAGCATGAAACCAGCCCAGTCCGGCGGTCTTCTACGGTTTGGGGGCCAAAGGCAGGCCATTCTAAAGTAGTCGCGCGAGATGCACGCAGTCCTCTTAGGAAGTCTTTAATCTTCCTAAGAACCTGAACATCATCGGTGGCCTTGATGCTCTCGACAATGTCTGCCTTCATCGCTTTCAGCTCTAAGGTTGTCATGGCAATCTTGTTTTGTTGAGTGCAAAGGTAAGCGATTCTTTCCAAAGTTCCAACGATAATGAAACTTTTTTGTTTCCCGAGTGGGGGTAAACGGCAAGTGCTGCGTCTTACAAGCAGAATCATCAATAAAAAGAATAGCAACAATGAGGAAAGCCATGTTATTTTTGATGTCGCTGACCGTGATGGTCCTGTGCCTGATGTTGTTTCCTCTCGGTGCCGCTGCCAAGGGCGGCTACACCGTGAAGCAGCAACTGGCATGGCTGCACCGCCGGTGGAAGGTGAACTTCGTCTATGACGCGCAGACCATCGACGTCAGCCATGTCTACCAAGGGGCTCCCATCTCGAAGATGATACTCGACGAGGCCGTGGAGAGCCTGTTCCGCGGGACGAATATCCGGGCAGAGCGAAGCGGGAAGTACATCATCCTGCGGGCAATTCAAAATTCTAAATTCAAAATTCAAAAAGAGGAGAATGGCAGGAAGGCTGAAGACAGAAGGCCGGAGACTAAAGACCGTCGTCGCTACACCCTCAGCGGCTACGTGCGCGACGAGACCGGCGAGACGCTCATCAACGCCACCGTCTACGACCTCACCACGCGGCAGGGCACGGTGACGAATGCTTACGGTTTCTATAGTATCACCCTGCCCGAGGGCGACCACCGCCTACGGGTGTCGTACCTCGGCTATGGCGACAACGTGCAAACCATCAGCCTCTTGGGTGACGTCAGCCATAACTTCGACCTACAGGCAAGCAACCAGTTACAGGAGGTGGTCGTCGAGGGCGACCGCAACTCCCCGCTCTTGAACACGCAGACGGGCAAACGGTCGCTCTCGCAGCGCGACATCAAGACGGAGTTCGCACTCATGTCGGCGCCCGACGTGGTGAAGACCCTGCAGCGCACCTCCGGCGTCGCCGAGGGCGTGGAGCTCGCCTCAGGGCTCTACGTCCACGGCGGCAACAACGACGAGAACCTCTACATGATCGATGGCACGCCGCTCTATCAGGTGAACCACACGCTGGGGGTCTTCTCCGCGTTCAATGCCGACGTGGTGAAGAATGTCGACTTCTACAAGAGTGGCTTCCCCGCACGCTATGGCGGACGACTGTCGTCGGTGGTCGACGTGCGCACGGAGGACGGCGACTTCTATCATACCCACGGCTCCTACCGCATAGGCCTCCTCGACGGCAGCTTCCAGATCGACGGTCCCATTGCCCGCGGTCGCACCTCTTATAATATAGGCCTCCGCCGCTCGTGGCTCGACCTGGTGGCAAGGCCCATCTTCGCCATCGTCAACCATGGCAAGAATGAGCAGTTCACCCTCGGCTACCAGTTTCATGACCTCAACGCGAAGGTGACGCACATCTTCAATCCCCGCTCAAAGATCTACCTGAGCATCTACAGCGGTGCCGACCGTTTCAAGGGCGACAGTGAGGACAAGTGGGGCGACGACGATTGGCAGGACATAGAAAAGTGCAAGACCCACCTGAACTGGGGAAACCTCAACGCCGCCGTGAACTGGAACTATGTCTTCTCACCGAAGCTCTTTGCCAACTTCACGGCAGTGTACAGCTACAATCGGTCGAAATACGACACCGAGGACATCGACCACGTCTATCATGACAAACGCGAAGAACAGGTGAACGGCACGCGCCACGGCTACCACTCCACCATCAACGACGCTGGCGTGCGCTCGGCCTTCGACTATCGGCCCAGCGTACGCCATCACATCCGCTTCGGCGCCGACTATACGCTCCACAACTTCCACCCGCAGACGCAGCGCTCCACCTATTATTATTATAACGACAACCGTAACGACACGCAGTCTTCGCATAGTCAGAACCGCCACACTTCCCACGAGGTGCGCCTCTATGCCGAGGACGAGATGACGCTGAGTGACCACTGGAGCGTCAATGGTGGCTTCAACACGGGGCTCTTCAGCATCGGCGCAAAGCAGTTCTACGACCTCGACCCTCGCCTGGCGATGAAGTATCAGGTCAGCCCCTCGATGTCGCTGAAGCTGTCGTATACGAAGATGACGCAGTACGTCCACAAGATTGCCAACTCCTACCTCGACCTCCCCACGGACTATTGGGTGCCGACGACGGAGCGCCTGCGGCCGATGCGTTCTCAGCAGATTGCCGCCGGCATCTATCGGCAGCTGGGCCATGGCTGGTTTGCCTCGCTCGAGGGCTATTATAAATGGTCGGACCATCTGCTGCAATACTCCAACTGGATTGGCTTGGAGCCCCCTGCCGAGCACTGGGACCGCGACGTAATGGACGGTCAGGGACGGTTCTATGGCGCGGAGCTCGACGTGAGCTACCGGAGCAAGCGCATGGAGCTCGCGGGCAGCTACACGCTCTCGTGGAACAAACGCAAATACCCCGAGTTCTACGACCAATGGTACTACGATAAGTTCGACAGCCGCCACAAGCTGAACCTCTCAGCACGCCTGCAGCTCAGCCGCAAGGTATCGTTCTTTGCCCTCTGGACCATGCACACGGGCTACCGCTTCTCCTTCCCCAAGCAGTATGCCTATCTGCCCGACACGCCCGAACCAGAAGACGGCGGCAACTACCACTATCAGGAGCGCGACTTCATCTACGAGGTGCCCAACAATGTGCGCCTGCCACTCTTCCACCGTCTCGACCTAGGCTTCGACTTCCATCACCAGACGCGCCATGGGCACGAGATCGTCTGGAACCTCTCGCTCTACAACGTCTACTGCCACCTGAACGCCTGGTGGGTGGACACGAAATACAACGACAACACGGGGCTCTTCACCTTCAAGACGCGGGGATACATCCCCATCATCCCGTCGGTGAGCTACACGTATAAGTTCTAAAAAGATGAACAAGAAATACCTATTATTAATGTTCGCACTCCTCGCCATCGCTTCCTGCAAGGACGACTTCACGGTGGACGATATTCAGGAGAGCCCGAAGCTGGTGGTCTACTGCATGCCCTCGCCGGGCGATACGACGAAGATACAGGTGTCGTCGAGCGTCCCCGTGACGTTGAAGTCGCTATCCAAGGCCATTCCCCAATATGTCAACAATGCCACGATCGTCTATAGTGTCAACGGGCAACAGGTTCCTGCCGTGAGCCTTGGCAACGGCATCTACCAGGTCGTGGCCCCACAAAAGACGGGCGACAACATCCGACTGGAGGTATCGGCAGAGGGCTTTACGACGGTTTCTGCCTCGACGGTCATCCCCGACACGGTGCCCATCCAGAAGGTCCGGGTCAGCCGGATCTCCCTCTACGACTCCGACTATAGTGGCACGAGGCCCTACGACCAGGTGAAGGTCACCTTCGCCGACGACGGCGCCACCGCCGACTACTATGCCGTGGCCGTCTGGCGAAAAGTACAGTCGGGGTACTACCGTGTGTGGAACGATGATGGTCACACCAGCGGAGCCGCAGACCTTGACTCTGTGACCTACGCAGACTTCCTGCATAAGTTCGACCATTACGAGCGAGTGGTGACAGACGAACGTATGGAGGCAGTCACCGAGCTCAACCTCAAGAGCGAGCCTGCCCTGCATCCACTGACGGACACCGACGAGGATTTCGGCTTCGACGAGGACTTCTACAATAACTTCTACCTCTTCGACGACCGGTCGTTCAACGGCACGACCTACACTCTCCACCTCAATGCCGATGTCTACTCCTACTCCGGCCAAGAGGCTATCTATCAGGTGGTGCTCTATCGGCTCACGCCGGAGTACTATCACTTCATCCAAGCCATCAACACCCACAACAACAGTTGGTTTGCCCAGACGGGATTCTCCGACATCAAGCCCTCGGCAGGCAACATCGCCGGCGGCATCGGCTTCCTCGGGGGCTATAGCAGGGCAAGCCGGTGGCAAGAATAAGTTCATCAAGTTTATCAAGTTTATCAAGAAGGAGGAAGTTCATTTAGTTTGTCAAGTACTGATAATCTTAATAACTTAACAACTCTATAACTTCTTGATAAACTTGATGAACTTTCAACTATTACGGCTTATGAGCGACAAATTCGTTTATCATTTCTATCAGCCTCACCGCCTCGACACGCAGCAGGCGCTGAGGAAGTTCCACCAGCGGACGGGTACGACGACTGCGGGAGCAACTCAACACTCAACATTCAACACTCAACATTCAACACTCCGCTGGCTGGCCGTTGCTGCGTCACTGCTGGCTCTCATCATTTTTGGAGCAACAAGGTGGTGGATGGCCAACCAGCAGGTCTTGGCCCGTGCCGATGGTGCTGCACGCACTGTCGTCCTTGACGATGGCACGCGGGTGACACTGGCGCCGCATG
>ERZ1032009.350-NODE-350-length-10530-cov-5.223103_pt1 | contig 10530 bp, 7 predicted proteins | sample MGYA00516700_ERZ1032009 | MGnify/ENA primary metagenome ERZ1032009 (study PRJEB33719, sample SAMN04261292) | wastewater metagenome | biome: rural village; feature: human; material: feces | host: Homo sapiens | place: El Salvador | collected 2013-01-14 ...
AAGTGTGAAAGTTTGTGAAAGAATAAAAGTGATAGTTTATTAATATTATTTGCCAATACAGATTAGAAATTACCGGTATGCCGATTTGTTTTACCGGTAATAAACTGACCTTTATCATTGAAAAAAATGGTAAAAAAAAGCTCAATTTATATGGATTTAATTTTATTCATATTATATTATTCAGGCACAGTGTTGTCGGGCTGCTGATCTTTTGAAGGGTAAGAACAGTACAGCAACTAGCCACCAAGCAGTGACTAGAACTGATGGCAAAATAATTGCGTTGTTGTACGTTGTTTAAGAGTTTAAGTAGTAAATGCTTCAGACACACGAGCGAGAAATACAAGCCGGCAACTCCCCGGCTTCACAAGTGAATCCATTGGATTTACTAGGTACAAACGTACCCTCTATTAGTGTACGTTTGGATAAATTGGCACTTAATAAATTTCTGCGTGACAAATCTGGGTTCCATTCATACGAGAATGATGAAGCCTTATTTAAAGACGTAGCAAACTACATCAACTATCATCTTCAAAAAGAATATTCTTTATATTTCCTAACCGTAAGTGCGGGTAACAAAAACTCGATCACTATTAAAAATGCGTTTCAGTTGCTTGATGAAGTGCAAATGTCAGCGAATGAAACTGACGAAACGGATAACAAATCTCTTTATAAGACCCTACATGCTGAGATCAGTTCGGTCTTAAATCGCATCATTGCCGAGGTTAGTAAAAACACTTCTCTTCTTAAAGAGTTCGTGAATAAAACAACTACTTCTAAATCTTGGGATAGCTTTGTTGAAGCGCGTCAATTAGGGGCAGCACATGACAATATTGCTGATGCACTCGTAGAGCTGAATAACGATTTAAAAATGTATTTCCTGGATAGCGAGTTTCTTTCAGTAGATCGCTATAACACCAATATCCCTGCTATCTATCTATATGACTGCCAGTGTCGTGTGATCTGTATGTTTAGTTTACAAACAGGCAAACGCACCATTGAAAGTGTCGTTAAGGCATGCGCAGCTATTAGCTGTGACGGTGAAGCTCATGGTCAGTTGTTCTATAGCCAGAATGCACAAATTCGTGCAATTGATGGTATGCCTGCCCCATCTGAGGTAACGGAACAATATGTTCGCGTAGCATACAAGAATGAAATTGCTGAGTGGGTAAACCAGGTTCGTGCTGCGTTAAATGAAATCGACGCGACACAAAACTTTTTAATGATAGAACTACAAGAAATTGTCGTTAATCGCTTCTACAACGGTTTCGTTGTTGGTCATTTCTTATCGAATGAACGAGCATATAACGCATCTAAGATGGCTGTAGCCCCACCCAAAATAAGCTACAAGTAAATTTCGCAATTTACTTAAAGTTATTGGAGGGGTATTACAAAGGTTTTTTGCCTGATTCAGTAGTGGTGTACTAGATCAGGCAGTGTTCGAGAGGTTGGTAGCTGTGTGCGCCATAATTCTCAAACAAAAAGTGTGGTAGCAGTTCGCGCCACGATAAGTTGGGTACGGTTGCAGTTTGCGCCGTCAAAACGGTAGCAGTTTGCGCCGTAGGTGAAGTATGGTTTGGCTATAAACTCATAATTAGCGTTCTGATTTATAGTCAAACTTCTCTTTTCTTAATCCAATTCAAACAAGATTCAATAACTTAATCAATACTTTAAAGATACTGATTAGTCATAAACTTTTTGATCACACTAGGAAAACATACAAATGTGAAGAAATTATGTGTTTTTAGGTTGTTTCCTGATAACAGCATGTTTCTTTAGCGCATTTGTGCAGAGAGAATGATATTCCTATTTAGAGAATTTTTGAATATTAAATTTTGTTATGTTTTGCAAATGGCTAATGTTTTTTTTCATCCTCATAATTGAATTTATTGTTTTTATCTAAACCACTGTATTAGTGATGGTGACGCGCTTCATGGTTAAAAGAGACTTTACAGAATTTGAGCACAATTTAAGTGACGGTCAAATCATTGATGCTTTTGAAGATTTTTGCATCCAGAAAGGCTTGATTTTCAGTGGCAAGGAATCGTATGTAATCGCAGATGGAAAAACGCATTACATTAGGGTCGAAAATCGAAGCAATAAAAATAGAAATAAAAAGTCAGGATGGTATGTCTTAGATTTAACTGGTGACATTGCAAAAGGTCGTTGCGGTTGGTATCACGGTGACAATCCTTCTTTCTCCTGGCACTTATATTTTGACTACATTGCAAAAAATAAGAATGACCGTGGAATCAAATTCCAGAAAGCTGATGAATTGTCGATTTTGAAACGCCAGGAAGAGCGCGAAGAAAAGATGATCGCGCAGCGTCTTGAAGAGCAGCTTACCGTGAATACCGCAAAGGTCTACACAGCCTTTGAAATGTGGCGGTCTATTCCGACTACAAGCCACCCCTACACTACTTCCAAAAAGATTGACCCAAAGTATGTGCGAACCCTTAACCCGGCTCCATACACTAAAGAAGAATTAGAATCCTTCGTTCAGCAGCACTATCCGAATCTATTTAAACCAGAGCTGATCAAACGCATCATGCACTGGCAAGAAAGTGACGATGACAAAGTTTTCTATGACCGTAATAACGTCCTGATCATTCCGGCATTCGATTTCAATATGGAGTACCGTACTTTCCAGTACATTCTCCCGAAGAAAACCAAATCAGGAAAGCAAAAGCTCTTCCTGGGTGCTCCTGGCACAAAGTCTGGTTCCTTCCACTTAATCTATGGTTATGACCTTCCTAATCCAGATCGCAACACCAGATTGAAGTTTATTGTCTGTGAAGGTTGGGCTACTGGATTCGCCTTATTCTTGCTGACAAAAGGAACTATCCCGATCATTGTGGCGTGGGATGCCGGCAATGTGATTCCAGTATGTCGCCAATTACGCAACACCTATTATTCTGCGAGTATTTATATCTGCGGTGATAACGACCACGATTCTTATAATAAGAATTTGCAGATGATTGTAAATGCCGGGCTGAATCACGCTACTCGTGCAGCAAAACAAGTAGGGGCTGTTGTTGCCGTGCCACCTTTTAATAAGGATATTCCAGAGCATAAAGACCTTTCGGATTGGGATGATTATGTGGAATATGCCGGATTCAATGTGGCTCAGGATGCTCTACGTGCAGCTATGAAAACTGCAATTATCCATGCAACCTACAAAGACTTGGAAAATGAACATTTACATCAACCGGTGAAATGGTCAGATCGCCTGGAATACCTTAATCACTATGCCTTCCCTGTTTCTACCTGTGGTTTTACTCGATACCTACAAGCTCAGGTGAACGCCGTCCGTTTAGGTCTAAATGACAGCTTTGACGACCAGGCATTAGACAACATTATCCGCTTTAATATGGAACAGACCCCATGCTATGACTTCCTTTTGGAACAACGCATGGATAACCCGGCTCGTAATTTTGTAAATCGTTACATCAATAAGATGCTCAGTGAATTGGAATCCCGAATGGTGGTAGATACCGACATTCGTTCACTGGTTCCAGATATTTCAAAGCTCATTGATATTTTGCGTCTTTGCAATTCGGAACTTATTGGTCCGTTTCAACAATTCATCCGTCAACACTGCATGCAATACAATAGTGAAGCATGGGTAGATAGTGTAATTGCCCCACTGTTTGATCTTGAAAAGCATCCGGCTAAACTCGTGGCTGATGACATTATCCAGATACTCAAAGACCAGGATATCTTCTGCGAAATTCCGCATTACTACAAAGAGCTGATCGGAGAGCCTAAAGATGCCAAGTCATTTACAAAATATTGGCTATGGTACTTAAACCTTTGCTTTGGCAAAAATACGCCTATCCAGTTATATAATCTCACTCAGCGTCAGTTTAAAGAGCATTTTGATTCGTATATACAGACGCACCCTGAGATCGAGGACCAATTGCCAGTCGTAGAAAAAAGTATATCTACTCAGGCTCACCAAGCCCTTGATGGCTCTTTACATTTAATCGTAAATGATCTGCATAATCAGATGCTTGACGAGGAAGTAGAGGACATTCGCTTCTATGAAGATCAGGTGTTAAGTGGCTTTAAAATCTTTGCAAAATTCCCTGCCCTTATCCATTATTTCAAGCAAGAAGTTATTGGAATTTTCTCGCAAAATGAATCCCCAGAGTGGAGTAAATGTGTAGTGGAAAATATGTGGGAGAAATACCTACAAACACAGTCAGGATAAGGCTTTCAAGTTTATACAATATCGCCCTTGCGCTAAATAATTAAGCCTTTATACTTGATTTAGAACCTTACTTATATGGTAGCAGTCAGCACCATTCAGGGTTACTTGAAATCAATAAACTAAAGGCAGTTTCCAATGTCCAGACCTAGCAATAGTGCTATTCATGGTTACTCAATTGACGAGGTATACAAGGCAATTGAGGAACACTTGATTGACCAGGGGTTTGACTTTTCCAAAAAATCATTCGATGCAACTTTTGGTAAACGAGTAGTTGCAGACATTAAGACCGGCTCCGGCAAGTTTGGTGAAGGTCGTGGAATGTATGTCATCCACCCCAATATCAACAATGAGACAGGCGAGTATTGGAGTACCGTAACCTACAATACTTTCGCAGCCAATGGCGTAAACCAATCCTGGTCCTTTGCTGAATACTATAAGGAACACAAGGAAGAACGCTTACGCACAGGCAAAGTAGAACCGCAAAAAATCAGTCCAGAACGTCAAGCTGAAATTGAAAAGCTAACCAGGGATGCGGAGCTTGCAGAACAACGTGAAGCAGCTCGAAAAGAACTGCTTGCGACCGCAGCCAAAGTCTATACTGAATTTGATTTTGCTCGTGCTTCCGATATTCATGTGTTTAGGAATTATAAAAACCATGTGAACAAATATCCTTATATCCAACATAAGGGCTTTTCGCATGCGTATGGAGCCAAATTCCTACCTACTACTGCTATTAATATCAAAGACCTTAAAACCTATGTAGATCAAAACTATGCTGACAAGTTCCCGGAGCCGAAACAACGTCAGGCTTTGGTTACAGCCGTTCTTGATCTTGAGGACAAGTTCATCAACATGAGCGAAAAGGAAAATGCGAAATCGCGCCGTGATTTTGCACAGCTTATGTTGCCTTTGATTAATGTGAATAATGAGATTACCTCTGCACAGTTGCTCAACGGTTTCTACAATAAAAATGATAATGGACCGGATATTTTTGGTCGCAAAAAATTAGTGTCCATGAAAGCCCTGTTGAGTAATGGTGTCACTAAAGGCAGTTTCCAGGTGATTAATTCAACTGGTAAGCCTGAGGATAGCCAGTTCAATCCCAACAAGAAGATTTATACACTTGCCGAAGGTTGGGCGACTTCGATTAGCTTGTCACAACTTGCCGAAAATGCTTATCCAAATTCTAACCACCAGATGCAGCACTTGTTTGGTGTGAACACACTTAATCTGGCTGAGATCGCTCAACGTATTCTTGAAGTGAATAAGGATGCTCTTGTCCTCATTGCATACGACAACGATGCCAGTAAGCTGCATGAAAAGTTAGGTATCAATGCCGGTATTGAAACTGGATGCCGGGCATTCGCTGAGATCGGTCCATTTGGTGCACCTGAACTTCAAAAGAATGTTCGTACTATTGCCCCTCCTGTTCTGGAAACTGATAAAGGTATCAGTGATTGGAATGATGTTGTAGTCGGTAAAGGCATGGCACAGGCAGTTGAAATGTTTAAGACGGTCATGGCTGATGCTGCTGATCGCCGTAAGAACAACGTCAATGAGTACCAATACCTAGTTGATATCTACGACGCTCAACGTGAGAACTTCTTTAACAATCTGTCTAAAGAAGAACAGAATGAATATCGCAATCCCCCAGAAGGCAGTAAGCTGAAAAGCCCTTATGTGGTGAAATACAGCACCATTATTGCCGAAAAGATTGAGGATGCTAATTTCAATAAAGAGTACGAGAAGCGTCTGCAAGAAGCCAAAAATGCCCCTGCTGCACCGGTACAAACTCAGCAAGGAAATAAGGCAGTCTTGCCGAAAGATATGCCATTAGATAAAAGCTTAGGATTCCAGTATGACTTGAACCGTCCTGTAGCACCTGTTCAGGTTGATGCTAAAGAACCGGCTGTTAATCTATTGGCAAGTTTAATGCAAAGCGTGGATATGAACGCTGTGCGCAATTCAGGCTTAAATCTAGTGAGCGGTGAAAAGCTCGTTGATGGTTTTGTACGTGAGGAACCAAAACAGGCTGCTCCCGCCGTAGAACAAGCTGCGCCGGCTCCTGTAGTGGATACCCCTGCTGCTGCACCTAAAGATGAACCTGTTGTACGTGCGGAAACACTAAATGAAAAGATACAAACCAAGATGCCTGTAATTGATGCGGATACCGCAGCAAAATATGAGCGTCAGCCGATTGAATCTGCTCCTAAAGAGGTTTCACCACAAGATCGCGCAGAGAACCTAGATCACCGTAAATCAGAGCTTTTCACAGCTTTCTGGTTGTATCAGTCTGAGATTCACCGGGCAAAAGAGATCATTGCTCAGGCAGAGGTAATGCCAGATCAAGCACCGGTACAAGAAAAGGTACGTGAGCTAAGTTCTACTGATCAGCAATTTTTAATCAATGAAAATACGATCAGTCAAAGTTTTGCATTGGTGGCTACGGACCCAGAGCTGCGGGAAAAGCTGATTACCGATCTTCAAGATATTGTGGACAGTAACCCGCATTGGGAAAATTTAGGTCGCTTCACTACATTCATTAACGATCACGTTATTGCAATGGATGATGCACAGCGTCAGAACATGCTTTTGCAAAACAACGCTGTAACCAAGATCATTGCCAATCTGGGTAGCACTGAACAATATGCCCCAGAAACTATCCAGGCAATTTCCGAAGCCCTAAAAGACACCAGTAACCTAGCAACAAGCCGTATTGGTCGTCAGTCTTTATATGGTGAAGTAGTAAGTGCCTTATACCATGCAGATGAAGAACCTCAATGGGTTAAAACAGCGATTGAATCTTGTAATAACTACATGAACCGGTCTTTACAGCGTATTGAGCGTGAACAAACTCAAACTGCTGCTGTTCAGCAACAACCACAAGCTACGGCATCCAGTCCTTCAATGGGAATGTAATGCGCCGTTGAAAAAGAATGCCCTCAAGTGAGGGCATTTTATTGATTTAAAATTTACCGGCTCCAAGTGGAGTTGCTTTAAAAAAATTCATTAAAGCATTACTACGGCGTTCAAATTCTGCATACCAGGTGGGTTCATTAACTTTTGACCATGCTCTCACTTTTTCGCTGTTTGCATAGCAGCGTGACAGTAAAGTTTGTGCCTTAGCCTTGTCCTGACCAATCAGAGGGTTTGTGCCGTAATACAAATCAAATCCTACAGCTTCCAATAGAGCATCGTCTGTTGAAGAATCTAGGTAACTAAGAGCCTTTTTCTGGTCCTTAGGAATGCCATATTTGCCTTTAAGGTAGATATAGAATAGAGCTTCACGCGCCTGGTTTTGAATGTGTAATGGGATGCCAAACTCGTTCACTACAGTTTCGTAGTTGCTCAGTATTGTGAGAATTTGCTGTGGGCTTAGTTCTTCTTCTTTAGCGAGGAAATAAGCGTTGTAGTCCACGAGAATTGACGGATAACCTACTTGCCCCAAGATGCGTACCAGAACTGTTTTAAGCTCTTTTAATTGGGCTTGTACTTCGACTGGAAAGCTCTCATGCAATGGGATATTCAGAATCCCACGGAAGTCATCAGACATGCAGAGAATACGGTACAGCTCATAAGCAATGTACTTTTCAAAGTCAGAATCTTTATCCAGGGTTTCACCAAACGACTTGATGATTTCCGAATAGTATTTAACGCCCTGCAAGTAGTTCTGTTGATACACCGGGGTATTGGCATCTTTAATATTTTGAGCAACGAAGTCATTTAACTGATTGTGGTAATAGAGCCACTTGATATTTACCAGGTTGCCAAAGATATATGCTTTCGCCAGAAGATAACGTGGCTCAATTGCATCAGTCGTATCGAGTTGCAAACGTATTTGTTCGAGCTGCTTCAATACAGCTTCTTCCCCTGCGCCGTATGCAGCTAATAGATCACTGTGCATTTTGGCAGTGCTATATGCGTCTGTTGAAGGTTCAGTCATTCATATTCTCGCTTATTCTTGATCTAAAGACCGAGTTAAATACATCGGGAACTCTTTATTAATGGATGAATAATACCCTACTGTTATGCGCCTACATAGGGGAAAAAACCAATCTCATTGAAAACAATAAGAAAGTCACGAATGATATTAAAGAACACACGTAGCCGATCACGCGGTTATGGATGAAAATGTATTGAAGATGCCAAAAAACTAACACACATACAGACATATATACCCAGGTGAACTTAGCTAAAGATGAAAGTTCGTTAGAAGGTAATTTTTGATTAATAAGGAGTAAAATAATAGCGACCGGGAGTAATATGGTTCCCCCGAAATAAAAAGGACCAGAAATTTGCCGTGCCTTATAAGAAGATAAATAAGAAGTAGGTATGTATTTTGGATGTTGATAAGGTTCCACAGGTCTTGAATGCTGAATGCAGTCAATAATATGGAATACATACAGTTCAGCACGAGCCAAAAGCCAGGTAAAAAAAACAGGTAGTACAAATATAGTTCCCAAAAGACAGGTAGATATTAGAGACAGATCGGTGACTACTTCATGGCTAAATGGGGTCAAGTTTGCCGATGGATGCTCAAAGCTCCACCAGAATACACTTAATAAGAGAATTGAAATCCAAGCTGTATGAGCATAGATTTTTTTTAACTTTAAAATGCTTTTAAGGTGGTTAGATGGCTTCAACAATAATTGTGGGTGGCTTTTCACCATCCGTTGATGCTGAATCTCCTTAACGTCTTTACATTTCCAGAACCAATCAGCTAATGCAGCCACTTCGATATCTGAAAGCTGTTCAGGGTGCTTCTTACCCTTTTCTCTCAGTTCTTCAAAGGCAATAAACAGGTTTTCCATTGTTGGATACTGCATTGCTTGTCTGAACTCTCTAATGCTCATAAGGCTTTCTCTTTTTGATTTATACAACCGGTTAAATACACGGCGGGAATAGACTAGCAGCTCTTAATGATTGCTCATATTGGGTAAAACAAAATAACCAGGCTTAAAACTATGCCGATACATCCGACTTTTCGGGAGTATGTAGATATATAGTTAAAGTGGTTTGCACAAATAAGAATGAAAAGGAAGTAATAAAAAATCAACCCAATCAAATCTGGTATATAAGAACCGCTTTGGTTTTTCTCCAAAACAAGTACCAATTTCAAGAGTAGTGTGAGAACAGTAAAACCAATGAAATAGCCACAAGTTTCCACGACAAAGCCACCGTTCTTTAATGGTCTAGGGTGGTATTTAGGGGGTTCGGGTATTTGTATAGGTGTTGAATTAATTTTGGCATATTCAAGATGCTTAATTACGGATTTCAAGTAATCATTTTTCTTTGCAAGAATGAAGCCTGGAATACTTATAGTTACTGTTAAATTTAAGAAAACTAACGCACCCATACCAGGAAAAAAACTTAACCCGGAGTTAGGTTTGGCAATAGCTACAATAAAAAGGGTAACAAAGAAGAATACCATAATCCACATAGAAACAGTAATACTGTACTTTAAGGGCTTTTTCCACCTCTCAAGTTTATTTAACTTTGCTTGATATTCTTCTAAAAGATGCTGCCCTTCAAACGCTTTTTTTCTCGCTTGCTCTTCTGCAATTTTCTGTTCCAACAGATAAGGTTTTCGCTCAAAGGTTTGTCTCTCTACCACCCTTTGTATTTGACTACTATTACGGAAGTATTCAGCCATAGCAGACAATTCCAGATCGGTCAGTAGATCAGGTGATCGTAGTGCTTTACCACGCAATTTAAACATTTCGATCTTTAAATCTTTGAACGACTTAATGCCTAGTTCTTTCTTGAACTGATTAACAGTCATACTGCCCTCTGCCAGAGTTCTTTTTGATATGTAGACCCGGTGAAATACTCAGGTTGTCGATTTTTATGACCCAATGAGATTAAAGGAAACGCCGTCATAATGCTTGTTGAAAACTTCCAATCTGTATATACAGACTGGTTTTTTGGCTAGAAAACAGACATATTGTGGGTAGGAATAAGCAGAGACACTATATCTTGTTAAAGTTTTGTAAATCAGCACAAGATAGAGCAATCACTATATTGACTTATGCCATGTTTCTTGTTATCTTTGGATTATTCTGTATATACGGAATATTTAACGAACTATTGAGGTAATAAAGATGAACTTAAACGGTAAAGAATTACACGCTTTCGTTTACTCTGATGCGACTGTTATCAATCCATTGGAGCGCGTGAAAACTGTAGCATTCGCTAACAAGAATGATTTAGAAGCTGCGTTACTTCATGTTCGCGGTATGTCTAACATCACTGTGCTGAAAAGCCAGGTGCACATCGTTGTTCCGGGTATGGCTCGTGACGCAAATACTTTTGCTTCCCTG
>ERZ1032009.351-NODE-351-length-10489-cov-5.462910_pt1 | contig 10489 bp, 6 predicted proteins | sample MGYA00516700_ERZ1032009 | MGnify/ENA primary metagenome ERZ1032009 (study PRJEB33719, sample SAMN04261292) | wastewater metagenome | biome: rural village; feature: human; material: feces | host: Homo sapiens | place: El Salvador | collected 2013-01-14 ...
GTGCGGGGCAAGAAGAACCGCGAGAGCACGATGTACAAGATTGGCCGATACAGCTTCGACACCCAGAAGCAGCTCCTCTCCATCGGTGAGAAGTCGACGAAGCTCACCACGAAGGAGAACGAACTTCTCTCCCTGCTCTGCTCGCACGCCAACGAGATCCTCAAGCGCAACGATGCCCTCCGCACCATCTGGATCGACGACAACTACTTCAACGCCCGTTCGATGGACGTCTACATCACGAAGCTGCGCAAGCACCTCAAGGAGGACGACCAGGTGGAGATCATCAACATCCACGGACAGGGCTACAAGCTCATCGTACCCGACGAGGACTAAAGAAGGGTGCGAAGGGTATGAAGTTCGCTGTTGGACAAGTCCGGCTTACCAAGCCGGACCCGCCCAAAAGTCCGGCTCCCAGCCGTACCCTCCCCCAAAAGAGAACCCCGTAGCGGTGGCCAGAAGCAGCCATCCCTACGGGGTTTTTATATAGGTCAACGATCAATCATCAACGATCAATCATCAACGATCACCTTAGTACTCTCCCCACGCCTTGATGTCAATGTCCTCGGGCTTCAAAGCGCAGAACGCATTGATGAACGCCGAGGCCAGGCGGCTGTTGGTGATGAGCGGCACATTGAGGTCGATGGCCGCACGACGGATCTTGTAGCCATTGGTGAGCTCGTGGGACGTCAGGTCCTTCGGGATATTCACCACGAAGTCAATCTTCTTCTCGTGGAGCATCGTCAGTGCCTGGGGCTCCTTACCTTCATCTGAAGGCCAGTAGACCAACGTATTCTCCACACCGTTGCTAGTGAGGTACTTCGATGTGCCGCCCGTGGCAAAGATCTCGTAGCCATGGTCGCGGAGCTTCTTGGCAGAGTCGAGCATGTCGGCCTTCTCCTTCGCGCCACCCGTCGAGAGGAGCACGGTGTGCTTCGGGATGCGCTGACCCACGGAAAGCATCGACTTGAGGAGTGCCTGATTGGTGTCGTCGCCCAGACAGCCTACCTCGCCCGTCGAACTCATGTCCACGCCAAGCACAGGGTCGGCCTTCTGCAGACGATTGAACGAGAACTGACTGGCCTTGATACCCACATAGTCGAGGTCGAAGAGGTCCTTATGCGGTTTCTCCACCGGCAATCCGAGCATGACCTTCGTAGCCAGATCGATGAAGTTGAGCTTCAGCACCTTGCTCACAAACGGGAACGAGCGCGATGCACGGAGGTTACACTCGATGACGAGGATGTCGTTCTCGCGAGCCATATACTGAATGTTGAACGGTCCGGAGATATGCAGCTCCTGAGCAATCTTACGGCTCACGCGCTTGATGCGGCGCACGGTCTCCACATAGAGCTTCTGCGGAGGGAACTGCAGCGTGGCATCACCCGAGTGGACACCCGCAAACTCGATATGCTCGGAGATGGCATAGGCAAGCACCTCGCCCTTGTTGGCCACACCGTCGAAGTCGATCTCCTTGGCATGCTCAATGAACTTCGAGACGACCACAGGGTGATCCTCACTGACGTTGGCAGCCAGCTTCAGGAAGCGCTCGAGCTCCTCACGGTTGGAGCAGACATTCATGGCTGCGCCGGAGAGCACATAGCTCGGACGGACGAGCACCGGGAACCCTACCCTATCGACGAACTTGTCAATGTCCGCCATACTCGTCAGCGCGCTCCACTCCGGCTGGTTGATGTCGTTGTTGGTGAGCATCGCGGAGAACTTTGCACGGTCCTCAGCATTATCGATATCGCGCGCCTGCGTGCCGAGGATGTTCACGTTCTCAGCATCGAGGTGCATGGCAAGGTTGTTCGGGATCTGACCACCCGTCGAGACGATGACGCCGTGGGGGCACTCCATGTCGATGATGTCCATCACGCGCTCAAAGGTGAGCTCGTCAAAGTAGAGGCGGTCGCACATGTCGTAGTCCGTCGACACGGTCTCAGGGTTATAGTTGATCATGATCGACCGATAGCCCTGCTTGCGGATGGTGTTCAGCGCTTGCACACCGCACCAGTCGAACTCCACCGACGAACCGATGCGATAGGCCCCCGAGCCAAGGACGATAACCGAGCGACGGTCGTTCTGGAAGGTGATGTCGCTCTTCACACCGGCGTAGGTGACGTAGAGGTAGTTGGTCTGGGCTGGATACTCCGCAGCCAGCGTATCGATCTGCTTCACCACGGGCAGGATGCCGAGGCTCTTGCGGAGCTGGCGGATGACGAGGTTTGCCTTGTGCATGTTGCCAATCTCTTTCTCCAGTCCTACGGCGCGCGCCACCTGGAAGTCGGTGAAGCCATAGACCTTGGCCTCGCGAAGAAGATCTTTGTCGAGCGTGTTGACATTGCACTTCTTCAGCCTTTCATCAATGTCGATGAGGTGCTTCAGCTTATAGAGGAACCACCGATCGATCTTCGTCAGATCGTGGATCTGGTCGATGGTGTAGCCTTTATGCATCGCCTTCGAGATGACGAAGATACGCTTGTCGGTCGGCTCTTGCAGGGCTTCATCGATGTTCGGAATCTCGAGTTCCTTATTCTCCACAAAACCGTGCATGCCCTGGCCAATCATGCGGAGACCCTTCTGGATGGCTTCCTCGAAGTTGCGGCCGATGGCCATCACCTCACCGACGGACTTCATCGATGAGCCGAGCTCACGGTCTACGCCACGGAACTTCGACAGGTCCCAACGCGGAATCTTGCAGACGACATAGTCGAGGGCCGGCTCGAAGAACGCTGAGGTAGTCTTCGTCACGGAGTTCTTCAGTTCGAAGAGTCCATAGCCCATACCGAGCTTAGCGGCAACGAAGGCCAAAGGATAACCCGTTGCCTTAGAGGCCAAAGCAGAACTACGGCTCAAGCGGGCGTTGACCTCGATGACGCGGTAGTCCTCGGAGTTTGGATCGAAGGCATATTGCACATTGCACTCGCCGACGATACCGATGTGGCGAACGATCTTGATTGAAAGTGCACGAAGCTTATGGTATTCGGAGTTGTTGAGCGTCTGCGACGGAGCGATGACGATGGACTCACCCGTGTGGATGCCCAGCGGGTCGAAGTTCTCCATGTTACAGACGGTGATGCAGTTGTCGTAACGGTCGCGGACAACCTCGTACTCGATCTCCTTCCAACCCTTGAGGCTCTTCTCCACGAGCACCTGCGGTGAGAACGAGAACGCCTTCTCACAGATTTTCTTCAGCTCGGCATCGTTATCGGCAAAGCCGGAGCCCAGTCCGCCGAGGGCATAAGCCGCACGAACGATGACCGGATAGCCGAGGTCGCTGGCAGCCTTCAGGGCCTGCTCCATATTCTCGCAAGCCTCGCTCTTGATGGTCTTCACGTCAATCTCATCGAGTTTCTCCACGAAGCGCTCACGATCCTCCGTGTCCATGATGGCCTTGACAGGTGTACCCAGCACGCGGACGCCGTATTTCTCCAGCACGCCATTCTCATAGAGCTCCACACCACAGTTGAGGGCGGTCTGTCCGCCAAAGCTTAAGAGGATGCCATCGGGACGCTCCTTCTCGATGACGCGCTCCACGAAGTAGGGCTGAACGGGAAGGAAATAGATCTGGTCGGCAACACCTTCCGACGTCTGCACCGTGGCAATGTTTGGGTTGATGAGCACCGTCTTGATGCCCTCCTCACGCATAGCCTTCAACGCCTGAGAACCGGAGTAGTCGAACTCGCCGGCCTCACCAATCTTCAATGCGCCGGAGCCTAAGAGTAAAACCTTCTTAATATCTGGATCTTTCATTATTGCAATCTCTATATTGTTGAAGAACAAAAGGATTAATCTAAAAACTATTTGAGAGTCTCAACGAATCTATTTGAGCGTCTCAACGAACTTGTCGAACATGAACTCCGTGTCCACCGGTCCTGAGCAAGCCTCGGGGTGGAACTGGCTGGAGAACCAAGGATTCACCTTGTGGCGGATGCCCTCGTTCGAGCCGTCGTTCATATTCACGAAGAGCTCCTCCCAATCAGCTCCAAGCGTCTTTGCATCAACAGCATAGCCGTGGTTCTGAGATGTAACATAGCAGCGCTCCGAGCCCACGAGGCGCACAGGCTGATTGTGGGAGCGGTGGCCATATTTCAACTTATAGATCGTTGCGCCAGCAGCCTTACCCAACAACTGGTTACCCATGCAGATGCCACAGATGGGCTTCGTGGTCTGACTCATGTAACGCTTGAGGATGTCCACGGCTGGCTGGCAGGTATCGGGATCGCCCGGGCCATTGGCCAGGAAGAGTCCGTCGATGTCCATCGAGGTGTAGTCGTAGTTCCAGGGCACGCGGATGACCTCCACGCCTCGGTCGATAAGGCACCGGATGATGTTTGCCTTCACGCCGCAATCGACGAGGACGACCTTCTTGCCTGCGCCCTCATTGTAACGAATGACATCCTTGACGGATACCTGATCGACGAAGTTCACGCCCTCATAGTCCGCCTCGGGGATGTTGCCCGGCTCGTCGTCGAAGACGATCTTACCCATCATCACACCATGCTCGCGGAGCACCTTCGTCAGCTCACGGGTGTCGATGCCCGTCACGCCAGGGATGTGCTCGCGCTTCAGCCAGTCGGCGAGCGTCTCCACGCCATTCCAATGGCTGTACTGCTCACTATAGTCGGCACAGATCATGCCAGCCACATGGATCTTGTCGCTCTCCATATAGGTGGGCAATCCGTTCTGCTTGATGGTGAACGGTGGCACGCCATAGTTGCCAATGAGTGGATAGGTGAACGTGAGGATCTGTCCCTTGTAGCTGGGGTCGGTCAGCGACTCGGGATATCCCATCATTGCGGTGTTGAACACGACCTCACCCGCCACAGGCGCGTCGTATCCGAAGGATTTGCCGTGGAACTTTGTCCCATCGGACAGAATCAAGGTTACGTTCTTCATTTTTGCTTTTTATGCTTTATGAATCTTTTCGTAATAGTTGGGGAAGGCTTCATGCCTTATGGATCTTCTCGTAATAGTTGACGAAGGCCTGGATGCAGAGTTTCTTGCCACCCTGCGTAGGGTAATGGCCGGTGAAGTACCAGTCACCCTTATGGTTGGGGATGGCACTCCGCAATCCGTCGAGGCTCTGATAGACGATCTCCACAGGGATGGTCATGCCCTCAGGATGAAGCATCTCCACGATCTTGTTGTTGATCTCTTCGGCGGTGAATGGCGCGTAGAGGTCACGGACACAGTTGCGCATCTCCTCCTTCGGCTTCAGCAGTTCCGCTTTACACTCCTCGTAGACGTTGTCTATGAGGTCGTTCATGCCTCGGTCCTTGAGCAAGGCCATCGTGGCACGGAAGACGCAGAACTCCTCCAAGCGGGGCATGTCGATGCCGTAGTAGTCCGGGTAGCGGATCTGTGGCGCAGAGCTGACGATGACGATCTTCTTCGGATGCAGACGGTCGAGGATGTGGAGGATGCTCTCCTTGAGCGTCGTTCCACGGACAATGCTGTCGTCGATGATGACGAGGTTGTCCACGTTGGGCTCTATGGAGCCGTAGGTGATGTCGTAGACGTGCGCAGCGAGGTCGTTGCGGGCGTTGCCCTCGGTGATAAACGTGCGGAGCTTGATGTCCTTCCACGTCACCTTCTCCAGGCGCACCTTCTCCTTCAATATCCGTTGCAGCTCCTCATGGGTAGGAATGTGTCCGAGGTTCTCAATCTCCTTCATTCTGAGTTCATTGGAACACTCCCGGAAGCCATGCACCAGTCCATAGAACGCCACCTCCGCGGTGTTCGGGATGAACGAGAACACCGTGTGCTCAATGTCGTAATCGATGGCCTTGAGCACCTGCGGCGTGAGTTGCTCGCCCAGCTTCTTGCGCTCATTGTAGATGTCGCGGTCGGAGCCACGAGAGAAATAGATACGCTCGAAGGAGCATGCCGCATCACCGCGCTGGTCGAGGATCGGCTTGACGACCGTCTCGCCATTCTTGCGTACGATGAGCGCATTGCCGGGCTCAAGCTCCTGGATGTCCTCATATTCGAGGTCGAACGTCGTCTGGAGCACAGGACGCTCAGAAGCAAGAACGACGACCTCATCATTCTTATAATAGAATGCCGGACGTATGCCCCACGGATCACGCATGGAGAACATCTCTCCGCTACCGGTGATGCCGCAGACGACATATCCACCATCGAAGTCCTTCATCGTCGTCTTCAGGACATTCTCCACCTTCACGTGGTCGTCGATATAGTCGGTGATATGCTGGTCCTTCAGGCTTTTCTTCTTGGCCTCAATGAAGTTGCGCTCCACCTCACGGTCCAGACGATGGCCCATGAGCTCGAGCATGATATAGCTGTCGCTATAGATCCGTGGGCACTGACCCATCTTCGTGAGCTTCTGGAAGATCTCCTCGACGTTGGTCATGTTGTAGTTGCCACAGACGCAGAGGTTCTTTGCCCGCCAGTTGTTTCGGCGGAGGAAAGGATGAACATATTTCAGTCCGCTCTTTCCGGTCGTGGAGTAGCGCAGATGGCCCATATAGAGCTCACCGGCAAAGGGGAACTCCGCGAAGTCCTCCACGTTGAGCTCGGGGTTCTCAGCCAGCGTGGTCTTGATCTGCTTGTGGGCCGTCTTGAAGATCTCCGTGATGGCCGTCGACCCTTCTGCACGCTCACGGAACATGTACTCGTTGCCCGGCAGGGTGTTGAGCTTCACCGAGGCGATGCCGGCGCCCTCCTGTCCACGATTGTGCTCCTTCTCCATCATCAGATAGAGCTTGTTGAGTCCGTACATCCATGTGCCGTACTTCTTCTGGTAGTAGCTCAATGGTTTGAGCAACCGCACCATCGCGACGCCACAATCCTCATGTATATCCTTTTCCATCAATCTTTAATATCTTTTGCTTGTTTATGCAATGTTCTACTAAACAGAAAAGATTGAAACATGATGCACATCCCAAGGGATATGCCCCACATTCCAATCTATTTTATATCATTAGCGACTTGTTCACTATGTCCCTTTCGCATTAGTTTCTGAGAATGTTGACCAACAGAGAAGCCACCGAGGTGACGATGCCGATGAACGAGAACCAGATGGTGGTGCTGGCGCCGATGTCCGCATTCTTTGCTTTCACCGAACTCGGCTCGACGTAGATGATGTCGTTCTGCTGGAGATAATAATAAGGTGAGTTGAAGATGTTCGCGTCCGTCAGGTCAAGGCGGTGTGCCTCTTTGCGTCCATCGGCATTCTCACGGATGAGGAGCACGTTCTTACGCTTGCCGTAGATGGAGAGGTCGCCAGCTGAGGCAAGTGCCTCGATGATGCTCATCTTCTCCGTCGTCACCGGTACGACTCTTGATTCGCCGACTTCACCGATGATGGTCACACGGTAGCTGGACATGCGGACGGTGACGATGGGCTTCTCCTTCTCGGCGAGATAGGGTTTGATCTTGCTCAGGATAAGGTCCTCACACTCACTCTTCGTCATGCCCTGCACGTGCAGCTTTCCAACTACGGGGAACGAGATATTGCCATCGTTGTCCACCAGATAGCCCTGCAAGGAACCGCCGCTGTAGGACAGCTGTCCGCTGGTGCCGATGGTGTTGCTCACCGAAAGGTTGAACGGTGCGGAGGCATCGGGATTGGTGGTGATGACGGTGATGGTCAACATGTCCTTGGGCATGATGCGCGCGTCATAAAGGCCCTTCGAAGCCTCCAGACTGACGGAGTCAATGTTCTGGAAATAAGCGACCTGCTTGCTTGCGGTGCAAGCATCCATGAGGAGGATCATGGCGGCAAGAATGAACGGAACGAATAATTTCTTCATGTTCTCAGAGAATGGATTTCTTTATCGTATGCAAAAGTACGACTAATTTTCCAAAGGAACAAGGAAATACAAAAGATTTTGGATACAAAAGTGCCGTTTGTATAGCTCGGCAAGTTGAACTTGCCAATATATATAAACGGCACCTATAATGAAAGTCTACTGATTAATAGAACTTGAAGTAGCGGCGTGCATTGTTGTAGCTGATGTCCTCCACCATACGTCCGAGGGCCTCACGGTCGTTGGGTAGGAGACCCTTCTCGACATCGTTGCCGAGCAGGTTGCAGAGCAGACGGCGGAAATACTCGTGGCGCGGATAGCTCAGGAACGAGCGACTGTCGGTAAGCATGCCCACGAAGCGGCTGAGCAGACCGAGGACGGAGAGCGCATTCATCTGCTTCGTCATGCCGTCGAGCTGATCGTTGAACCACCAGCCGGAGCCAAACTGGATCTTTCCGGGCGTCACGCCGTCCTGGAAGTTGCCGAGCATCGCGGCGATGACCTCGTTGGCGCAGGGGTTGAGGCAATAGAGGATGGTGCGGGTGAGCTTGCCCTCCATGTTCAGTTCGTTGAGGAAGTGGCTCATGGCGCGAGCGGTGTTGAACTCGCCGATGGAGTCGAAGCCGGTGTCCGGACCAAGCTGGTTGTACATCAGCGTGTTGTTGTCGCGTATGGCACCATAGTGGTACTGCTGTGTCCAGTCAGCATCATGGTCCATCTCTGCGCAGACCTTCAGGAAAGCGTGCTTATACTGGTGCACCTCCAGATTAGAGAGCTGCAGGCCGCGGAGCGCCTTGCCAAAGATCGTCTCAACCTGCGAGTCGGTGTAGGGCTCATCGTAGAACTCTTCGATACCGTGGTCGGAGAGGCGGCAGCCATTCTCGGCAAAGAAGTCGTGGCGCTTCTGCAAGGCGTCGACCATAGCCTTGAAGCTGTTGACCTCTACCCCACTGACCTCAGAGAGCTTCTTCATATAGTCAGCAAAGTCGGGCTTCTCGATGTTCATGGCCTTGTCGGGACGCCAAGCGGGGATCATCTTGATCTCGAAGCCACTCTCGCGCGTCATCTTGTGCCAGCGAAGGTCATCGACAGGATCGTCGGTGGTGCAGACGCACTCCACATGATAGTGGCGCATCAGGCCACGGGAGGAGAACTCAGGGAGCTTCAGCTTCTCGTTGCACTCATCATAGATCTCGCGAGCGGTCTTCGGCGAGAGGAGCTTGTCGATGCCGAAGGCGGTCTTCAGCTCGAGGTGCGTCCAGTGGTAGAGCGGGTTGCGGAAGGTATAGGGCACGGTCTCTGCCCACTTCTCAAACTTCTCCCAGTCTGTGGTGTCAGTGCCGGTGCAATACTTCTCCGGCACGCCATTGGTGCGCATGGCACGCCACTTATAGTGGTCGCCGCCAAGCCACAACTCTGTGATGCTCTTGAGCTTGTGGTCCTCAGCAACCATCTGCGGGATGAGGTGGCAGTGGTAATCGATGATGGGCATCTTAGCCGCATGATTGTGAAAGAGATCCTGCGCGGTCTCGGTCTCGAGCAGGAAGTTCTCGTCCATGAACTTTTTCATACTTTTTTGATTTGTTTATGGTAAATGATTGATTTGTATTTGCAAAAGTAGCACAAAATTTTGAAATATCGGCGGTTTTAACTATATTTGCACAAAATATCGCAAAAACAACATGAACAAAGTATTACTCATCTACACCGGCGGAACCATCGGCATGGGCCGCAATCCCCTCACGGGCGCGCTGGAGCCATTGGATTTCAACCACTTGGTGGAGTCCATGCCAGAGTTCAAACTCATCAATGCCAAGGTGGATGTCTATCAGTTCACGCCGCCCATTGACTCCAGCGATGTATCCCCGGAGAAATGGGCACAGATCGTGCGCATCATCTCCCGCAACTATAACAACTACGATGGCTTCGTCATCCTCCATGGCACCGACACGATGGCCTACACCGCCTCGGCGCTGTCGTTCATGCTGGAGAACCTCACGAAGCCCGTCATCCTCACCGGCTCACAGCTGCCCATCGGCCAGCTACGCACCGACGGCAAGGAGAACCTCATCACGAGTATCGAGCTCGCCTCGGAGCAAGACGCGGAAGGCCACGCCCGTGTGCCGGAGGTGTGCATCTACTTCAGTGGCCACCTCATCCGCGGAAACCGTGCCACAAAGATCAACGCCGACGGCTTCAATGCCTTCGACTCATTCAACTATCCCCACCTCTGCGACGCGGGCATCAACTTCGTGTTCCACGACCACCACATCCTCCATCCGGACTTCTCCAAGCACATGTCGCCACACTTCGCCCTCGACCCGAGCGTCGTGGTGCTCTCACTCTTCCCCGGCATCCAGGAGAGCATTATCCGCGAGGTGCTCAGCACGCGGACGCTCCGGGCCATCGTCATGCGCACCTTCGGCAGTGGCAATGCACCACAGCGGCCATGGCTGCTGCGCTATCTTCGTGAGGCGTCGGAGCGTGGCGTGGTCATCGTGAACATCAGTCAGTGTCTGGCGGGAAACGTCGAGATGGGCCGCTACGACACAGGCTATCAGCTCAAGAATGCCGGCGTGGTCTCCGGTCACGACTCCACTGTAGAAGCTGCCGTGACGAAGATGATGTACCTCCTGGCGACCTACAACGATCCGCACATCATTCGCCACCTCATGAATACCTCCCTCGCCGGAGAGATTACCAAGGAATAAAAA
>ERZ1032009.352-NODE-352-length-10487-cov-5.731979_pt1 | contig 10487 bp, 13 predicted proteins | sample MGYA00516700_ERZ1032009 | MGnify/ENA primary metagenome ERZ1032009 (study PRJEB33719, sample SAMN04261292) | wastewater metagenome | biome: rural village; feature: human; material: feces | host: Homo sapiens | place: El Salvador | collected 2013-01-14 ...
ACACGCATGGCCGAGCCATTGCCAAAGGAGCCATACGGCTTGGGTTGATCACTCATGACCCACGAAGTTTGAAAAACCATGATAAGGTGTTTTTTTGAGCAGTTTCAATAGTAGAAATTTGTCTGGTTCGTACAAACCCGGCATAAACAACCTGGGAAGCGCACAGAATGGGCTTTATGATTTTTATCAATATAAACTCAAAATATTTTTTCTATTAAAAAATTCTAACGCCTACCAGTTTTCACCGGGCAAAAAAAAAGACCTGGCTATCTCCCGAAACCAAATCTTTATAAATATTTATGGATTTAAAGGGTATCAAATCCATGAGGGTAGGAAAATAATAAGCAAATTATGGCATACGTCCAATGGTTAAAAATTCCAAAGAAGCGTTATAAATCAATTAAAAATGAGCTAAAAAATAAACTAAACATAACCCTACAAAGGTGAAAGCAAGCTGAATCGCATAGTCCTCAACAGCTTTTATTCCCATGTCCAGAAAGCTTTTAAGCTCTCCAATAATCCGGTGTAAATCTTGTGCAAATTCAAGTGGTAGAAGGTTATAGTAATCCGCGATTACCGCACCCAGAAAAAAGAAAATAGTTAAACGAATCATGCAAACGCCCCTTATGTAGCAGGGCGTTCATCAGAAGTGGCAGTAACCGCCAAATCACTTATATTTTCAGCTTCTACAAACGTGAAATCTGATGAATTTACGAATTGAGACAGACGTAAAACCTTTTCTTTAGCCCATGATTCAGGAACAACGTAGAATACGCCCTCTAGGTCAAACAGGTAGCTTTCCTGTGAACCCGGTGTACCGATCTGCGTGTAATGGTCACAGTTTAAAGTTTAGATGACACGAGCAGTTTGACCATCAATGGTGACTTCACCGACTTTACGGAAAAGCTGCTCTGCGTGATGGCTTTGGATAAACATTAAAGCGTTGGTAACTAGAAAGCGTTTTGGCATTATTATAACCCTCTGTAACAAGCCAGTATTGCGGTGGCTTTTCCGCTTGAGCTTTATGCTCTATATGTTATCAATTATCTTATAAAACATGGCATAAGTCAATATAACACCATAATCAAACATTTAGCTATAAAGTGAGATTTACTGCATGGTCTGAACACTTTGCTCCAAAATTGGGGAAACATTTTTTCTATTAAAAAATCTAACGCTTACCTAGTTCACTGGTGAAACAATGAGGACTAATAGAATAGTCCTCATTAATTTAATCATGCAAATTGAATATTGACTGCACGAGGTAGGTGGCGAATACAATTTTGGCAAACTTCATCACGCACTGGTGCAATGGTAGTGAGTTTGTATTTGGAAGGTTTTAAACCGTTTTGTGACCATGCTTTGCAGTAGGTGTCGTTTCCACTCCAAACATGAGATTTGCGACCTTCTGCTAAACCAATAAGAAAATTCTGATCAAATGGTTCCTCATTGGCTTTCCATTCAGCAAGGTTTATACGTCCGGCATGAAGGATGTTTTGAAGTAATGCTCTTGCGCGTTGCATCGTCAATGTTTCGGTCGTATAAGCCCAAGATTGAGCTTTTTGATCTTTTGGCTCGTAGTACAAACCTATTCGATTCTGATGTAGGAAAATCTTTATTTCACCGTCATAAACAGCACGAATTTCCTTTGGTTGATTCTTATGTTGATTCCCTGGAACCTGATGTGTCGAATTTTGATGGTTGCTTGGAATATCACCTAAATGCTCATAACAAAGTTGAAACCCAAGCCATCGTCGTTGCATTTCTTCATCATTAAACTGAGTAGGTGTGACCAATTCAAAGCGTTTGGGGCTAAAAACATTTGGGTATTTGTTTTTCATAGCCAATATGAAAAATTTAATAAGTTCTTCATTTTTCATTTATTATTTCCTGTATCAAGTAGGGCGTAATGCACCTGAGAAAAATGACTCAGTGGAGTCATAAAAATGCCCCGATATTCGGAGCATTTTAGGGTAGGGGTATGTTATTTGCTTTCTTCTTCGATAGTCCTTTCAAGCATGGCTTTAACACGCTCAATTTCGCTATCAGCATGAGCAATACCACCAGTATTCATGTTGAGATACAGATTCAAAATATCCTGAGTATTGTTGTACTCAAAAATATTGATAGTGAAAGTCTTACGCCCCAAGTCAAACGGAGTGAAGCGGAGATCATCAACACCGATTTGATTATCAAACACCTTAAATTTGCCTAGAACAAAGTTCTCAATCGCAGTGAAGCGTTGTAGACCATCAATACAGATCAACTTCTGGTATTTGGTTGGAACTTCATTCTCACTGCGTTTAGCCGGGCTGTAGAAAAACGGCATATTGAAAGTCAGGTTGAAAGCTGAACGTGGCAACAGGTTCCGCAGCATACATTCTACGAAATAAATTTGTTTTTCCTCAGACCACACTACGCCACGCTGAAAGTCTGGAATCATATCTAGTTCAGATTCATCATTTAGCAGACTTATAATCAATTGGCGCACATTGCGCATAGAGAAGTCGCAAGTATAGCCTGGGCGATCTAGTGGTTTAATAATCGCTTCTACGCGCTCGCGGTTTGCTTCACGAGCCAATTCTTCTTCTTTAGAAACTTCAACTTTAGCCATTTTACCCTCGTCCGATTAATCAGGTCGGTTCCTGTGTTTATGGAATGTTTAGGGTTTAGTATCGTACTAAACTATTTAGTATTATCCTAAAAAACATGGCATAAGTCAATGTAAATCTGAATTATACTTATTGTGTATATGGATATAGTGGAATAATCAACTAATTGATTATGAGTTGGTTTATAATGCGCCAGTGCCTACAGTTCGTGGCATAGAGCAAAGAAATGAGACACATCAAGCTACGGCGCATAACCTCAGGGAGAATGGTTTAAATGCACGTATTTATGCTGTGATGTGCATTGAGATATTATGTATTATTCTGCTGAACACACCGTATATTCAAAGCCAATTTTGAGCGCAAAATTTATCTCCGCACTATTCATTGCATGCGCTGTAATGAGCGGTTTATGTTTCCTGGTCTACTTGCTGAGTAAACCTTTGCATTTAACAAATTCCCTTTGGGGCAGTCCGGCACTTTTCACGACTTTTTCTTTTATTGCAGTATTATTTTTGGGGTACAGAAGTTTCACTCCGAAATACATAAAAGTACCGACCAAGTTCTGTAATCAGCTATTGGAATATACCAATGACATGCGGTTCCATAAGACTGTATTAGGTGTATTGCGCTCCAACGAGACAATTTATCTGGGTGACATGGTAAACATCGGCAAGGCGATTGAAACTGAGCGTAAAAACCTGTCTAAAGCAAGTATTGATCTCTACCTTAAACATGGTGAAAAAACTAAAGAGATTGAGCGTATAGATCAGCAGCTTGCCACTATCCGCGCAACACAAAATTTCCTGAATAGGGTTCGCTTCAATTATCTGGCTGAAACCAATCAGCCTTTTTTGGAAGTGTAATCGCCCAAATAAAAGAACCACCGTGAAGGTGGTTTTTTTATATCTATTTACCCTGTAATTCGCTTATTTTTTCTGACAGCTTACGCTCGCGCTGTAGCGTTCTGCGGTGTTCATTTTCAAGCTCAAGATGCTTGGCTTGTAGTTCTGATAGTTTTTCTTGGGTTTGGTTAAGCTGTTCGGTCAGCTCGCGCACCTGGGTACTTGATTGAAGCACAAGTTTTTCCCATATCTGTTCAGTAAGTTTGGAAATATCTTGCTGTAGTTCAACTGAAATCCGGCTAATTGCCGGCGCATTCAATTGTTGACGTTCCTTGTCCATTCGCCAAAGCTTCATTACTTCGGCTGCGGTATTCATATCGCATTCAGCTAATTTCCGCACCTCTGCAACTTTAGGGAATTTGCCAGGGCTACTGCTGTAGAGTTGATCTGCAACAGCAATGATGCGTTCTTTAACTTCTGGATTAACGATCAAGGTGGTTTACCTCTATCGTTATGCACATTCGGCTAGTGGGGTTGGGGTCGTATTATGTTTTTGTTTCAGGTGAGCATTATGCTGACTGATACGAGCAATACGATCACGGCAATTATGCTTTAAAATATCGTGGAGGTGTGCTTGGAAGTATTCAATCCAAGTGTGTTTGTATGTCGGTGATTTGAGAAGTACGCCATCGACTGACAAAGCTAATTGGTATTCTACAATTTCAGCCTGAATGCTAGGGTGAGTTTTCAGGTATTTGATTTCTTCAATTGCTGCCTGAGGAAGCTCAAGTTGATGTGTTTGCAAATTGGATAGGTAGAGCATAGATGCAAGCAAGTCATACGCCATATCCGCAGTGTAACCATGATAGTTATGGTTTTTAATGATTTGCAGCAAGATTTCACCAACGGTCTTACCTTTCATAAACAACATGGTTGGTCGCTTACCGGCTGCCGTATATACAAACTTTTCGAGTGAGCCATCAAATTCAACTGATGTTGAAGGATTAAATTCTTTGACAGGAACGACTTGGAACCCAAGCGTATGAAGTTGAGCGATCTGCATTTTTTGTGAACCCTTTATATGGTAAGCACCGTGAAATACTGGTGTTTGTTGATTATAAGAAAATTTAACGAAAAAGCGATAACTTTTCGGCATTTGTATATGTACGACCCAAATTAGGTCGCACAATTTAAAAGAAGGGATTGGTTTTTTAATTCAGATTAAGCAATCAGCTCAATGACCTTAAATTGTGGAACCCAATCGCCAGTAGATAGCTCTAATTCTTCGGCAATCCATTCTGGGTTAATCAACGGTTCCCCAAGTGCAATGCAGTCAATGGTATGGATAGGGAGTATAAATCCGGGCAAGCTATTCGGCTGACGCAAGGCACTAATCATCAGTTGATTAAGTTGCTTCTTGTTTCCTACTAATGAATCGACTGCTATGGCGCAATACGAACATTCTTTGGTAAATTCATTCATGTAATCAAGAGAAGCAAGGGTAGTGGTTGAGCGTTCTTCATCATTAGTCAGCGCATGACCAAATACCTCACCAATAAAACCACAATGTCCTAAACCATATCCAAGCTGTTCCAAATAGAGTTTGTATTCTTCAATATTGCTGAATGGCTCTGTACGATCTGTCAGTAGTGGAACAGACAATGATTCGCGCAATTCACCGTTTATATCTTGAGGTTCAATGAACTTTAAGAAAAACGCAAAGAGGTGAGCATTGGCAACGGCGACCCCATGAGCTGAGTTTTCATAGATTACTGCCACTGTATGACCATTGGATTCGTACAGACGATCTGTGGGTTCAGAATCATATTCAAAGTTCGCTAAACCCATACTAAATAATACGGCAACTTCATTTTTTGAAGTCGGTGCTACGATTAGCTGAGAAGCTAAAGCTTGAGTATTCATAATTTTTTACCTATTCATAAGCCTTTAATCCGGTGGCTCTGCCGGGGTGGGCTATTTGCCCTGTGTAGGTGAATTATAGGCTCAAAAAATGGCATAGGTCAATGTAAAATACAGCCTATATACTTTCTCACAGCAACAAAAAAAAGCCTTTCCGCGAGAACAGAAAGGCTTTCTTCTGAATAGTAGTAAATGCTTAATGTGTGTTGAACACTAATACATATAAAGGGTGAAGCATTTATACCAAACGGAATATTTACCTTCAAGAGCCGTTGATATAAAAACAACATACAAACGGTTGTTTGTTTATATATTACTCAATTTGTGAGAGTTTTTTGATCATAGATGCTTAATCAACACTTCATACTCAAATTCTGGGATTTCTATGTGATAGTCGTAATACATGATTTCCTCATGTGAAATCCAGAAGGATTTTAATGGCTCCTTGATCTCTGAATAGTCGCCCATGTCACGATCAGCATATTTTTCACCATCCCAATAATTGAACAGGTCAAACATTTTTTCGTCAATTTCAATCAAGCCTTGCTCAATATTGCCATGCTCAATTTTAAAAGCTTTCATTACGGAAGTTTCGGCATCACCATTACGGCGTTGGTAAGTTACACGAACAAAGATTGGTTGAACTGGTGCAGTTGTATTTGATGTAGTCATGGTTTATTTCCTCTGAATATTGCGTTTAATCAGGTCGCTTCCTGTTGTGGCTAAATGCCGGTTTAATTGTGGAGCAACCTAAGTTGCTCCTGATCTGTTTTAAGATTTAAGCTGACGACAATACTGGTAATACATTTCTTGGTAGTCGCCCTCTATCCCTTGCTGTAGCTGAATACCCATTGTAAATTCTGCATCAGCTCCCAAGTCATAGCTACAATCCCAATCCAACTGAGTTACCTCAACAGTTTCTTTGTGGTAGAGGTCATAGCCGATGCCTGTATCACGATTCAAGCAGACATACGAAGGGGAGCAACGGAACCACAGGTAAAAGAAGTTCTCGGTCGATTGATCTAAACCTAGATATTCAAGCAATTCTTTAAGATGCGCTTGACGCACTGAATCATGCGTTGCATCTGCAAGTTGTAATGCAGCTATTGTCATTTAATCACCTATACAAGCCTTTAATCCGGTGGCTTACCGTGTGAGCATACTGCTCTTTATGTGGTTCATTATGGCTTGAAACATGGCATAAGTCAATATAAGTCTACCACGGTAACAGCTCATATAGACTGCCATCAGCTTCAAATTCAGGGTGATATTCTCTAATGGCATTAAGACAATGTTCCTGATCTAACATTTGGTGATAGCTTTTAGACATACTAAAAATTGACGGTAAAAAAAAGTAGTAGTTAATACACCAATGCACATTCTTTTTAATGTTTGCTTTGGCTTTTGTAAGTACCCGATCATAGCATTCGCGGTAATGTTGCTGCATGCTTTTTACTGCCAATGGCTGAATATGACTTGGCAATTCATCATAAAGAAAAGTGGTGATTTGCTCTGTTTCGCCTTCTAAGGAGTGATTTCTCATTTTGTTCTTCCTGTGCAATATGCTTTTAATCCGGTAGCATTTCCGGTGTGAGCGTAACGCTCTAAGGGAGCAAGGCATTCCTGTGAATACCCTAAAGCTGCTCTGTATATACAGAATTATTATCTAAAACATGGCATAAGTCAATATATGAATTTGATGGGTTTATGTAATATTTAGCCGTTGTTTGAAATGATAAACAAAGTAAATTGATGAAAGAATTTATATTTTGTCATCATTGCTATGCGTCATAACGATATTAAATTTCCTCCTTTCACTGTCATGCTTCTAGCAGATATCACAAAAGATAGTGACCAGGCTTTTGCCTGTTATTTCCCCGGAAAAAATAGTGTGATGGTGCGTGAAGATGGCTTTCTTCTGCTCCAAACCACAGGGCAGTGCAATGGTAAGGAATTTGAGGTACTGGCAGGGCGGTCACTGGTCAGTAGCCTGTCTCAAGTCTACCTATTCACGCATGCAGCATTAACTTCAAAAGAACAAAATAGCATTCAAGCCAAAGTAAAACGCATCCTATTACGCACTGATCTGAATATTGATGAATCAGCTCGCAGCGAGCTTAACCAGGTGCATATTAATAAGCGTTTAATAGACCTGAATCAGCGTTATAACACGCCACAGAATGCGCCGGCTCCATTCGTACATCCTGAGCTATTTTATTTACTGAATGTCTCTACCGTAAATGTTGGTCGGGCAATCAATCTAGGTGCACTGCTTCATTCCAAGCTCAAACGCTATATCATCAGCTCCCGGCATGTGAACTTCAAACATCCTGATCTAGTAAGTTGGCTGCCTGAAAACAATCCAATGTTCAAACTGGATAATCCAAAACGCCTGATGCGTTTAACTCAGTTGTTCCAAGATAGCGGAGCTGCCAGTATTCGTGTGATCAGTAATTCCGGCAGAGTTAAAACCTCTAATTGGGTCGTCTATGCCGACCATCCAAATTTCGATGATATGCGCATCTATATTGCCGGGAATCAATTTCGACAATATCTGCATGTTTCATCCCATGATTTCACGACTGTAAGGGAATTAGGGGCAGTCTGGGATAAACGACAGGGCAAGTTCTATACGGCTGATGATGCTGACCATCATCGTCGGTTCCACAAGTGGCTCCCGAAGAACAATCCTGAAATCTTGGTCTACATCACTGAGAATCAATTTAAGGATGTAAAAGGGTTCGATTTGTATTCTACTGATCGCAACTTCTATCGTCGTACTTACACGGATAATCCTCACCTAAGAGAGATTTTACGGTGTCAGGAACGCAGTATTCTTGAACGTGAAACACGTAAAAAAGAATTGATCATGCTGCATGTTGGCAAAGATGATGCAGAAACGGTACGTCAATTAGGAGCTATACAGCAGCGTGTTATGCGCCGTCTTGAGTGGTTTATATCAACTGACCACCCAAACTATGCACAACTGGAACAATGGCTGCCTACGCATAATCCTAAGCGGTATCTCTATGGTCTATCAGTAGAGCAGTGTAAGGCGGTAGGTGCGTTCTATGATGTGACAGATAAGCAATGGTTCATCTATGAAAAGGATTATCCGGCTACATTGCTGAAAGTGGCTTAGATAGTTCCTAAAACATTAAAAAAGCCCTCGAATTGAGGGCTTTGTTTATTCGGGCTTAAACTCGTCCAAGTGCTTTATCTGCGGTGCTGTATGCTTCTTGGATATAGAACAACATATTCTCTAAATCCGTTTTCAAACAAGGTAGCTTATCAATTACTTCTGTTTGAATGGTATTCATAGTGCGCAGATGACGCTCTTTTACGCTGAATGGTTTTAAGTATGGGTCTAATGCGTAGAAGCCACCTTTTTCCGCACCCATGATACCGAAATCCATAAATGTTTCTTCGATTGGCTTGTTCCATACTGCTAATGGACTGCCACGGTATGACTGATTTGCTGCTTTAGTTAATGGCACGATTTCAAGCTGAATGCCATTGATCTTGAACAGCTCGTCGTTGAAGCTGAAATCAAAGCCTTGATTTTTGTCATAGGTGTATTGACGACCACGGATAGAGAAATCTTCTTGCTTGGTTTTCGTGAAAATACGGATTTCAGGATAATGCGTATCAGTCTTTTTAATTGCCTTTTTAGGGTTTACATATAAAAGGTCGTAGCAATCACCATCATCACCTAACAAAACATCATAAGGAATCGTAACCGATGCAACAACATTGAAGTCATAGTCGATATGCTTCTGATCTACTGGAATATTATGACCAATAGATTGATTCAAGATAAACGATTTCTCTTGGTTTTCTTTGCTATAACTTAAAGAATTTGAGTGTATCGCATTGAAAGGTGAACCGATGCAGCTTGCAGCAGTATAAAACTCGTCTAGGTTTGAACGTGCCACTTCAACCTTTTTGTTCATAGCAAACGTACAGTCGTGCATATCGACACGCTTGCTTTCGCTTGAGCAAATCAGGTAATCATCAGAAAGTGTATCAGGCTTGATTTCTAAAAGGTTCACCAGTTCCACAAAATAATCCTGTGCACCAGTTTCTTTATACTGGCTTGCCTGGGATTCAATATGTGCTTTGATTTGTTCAAGTAAACCGAATTTCTCTAAGCCCCAAACCAAATTGATCGGTAAGAAAGTAGCTTTAGGGTATTCTACGTCTGACCAAGCAGGGGAAGCTTTCATAGCATCTTTAGAGATTTCAAATAGCTCACCTTCTTTAGCAATCAAAGGTGCTTTTGGATAATCGGAAATCTCAAGATCACGCAATGCTTTGAAGATAATTTTCTTTGGTTTGATTTCATTACGTGCATTCAGAATGTCAAAGCGGTGCTGTAAGCCTAATTCTTTAGAGCTGACTGCAATTACTTTCAATTCTTTGGTTTTGATGTTGTATGCGGTATGGATGGTTGCAGTGACCAGAAGGCAGGGAGCAACGAAACGTGATGGCGTATCTTTATGAGGTAACTGAGCTGTTGCCTGAATTGTAAAATCATGGAAAACAGTTGAAGAAGCTGTACGGAATGCTTTAGGTAATTTGCCTAATTGGATAGCAAATACAGGTGCTAAATTAGTGCCCATCATGCCAATTTTAATATCAGCAGTGCGGAAGTCATATAAGCTGTGAGCAATATCTTTTAATTCGTAAGACATGGTTGTTACCCTATAAATTTAAAACATAATTCAGGTGTTTTATCCTGTTGAGCTAATTGCCCGATGTGATTGAAAGTATAACCTTAAAACATGGCATAAGTCAATAATATTCCAGGTAATATCCAGGCTGCACCTGGCATAAGACCTGGCATGGAACTATTCGGATTCGATCTTTCTTTTTTTTAGTTTATAAGTGATACCCGCCTTAATTTTAATGGCTAATTGGGGATTGCGACCGGTGAGCTGCTTGATTACCACAGGGGGTTTATTTGGCTCCTTGCTCATTATGGTGTCGTTTTCTACATACATCACTGTGCCTTTACGAGCTGCTTCAATTCCCGCTTGTTGGAGCACACGACCCGCCATCAATGCTACGAAAGTAGATCGGAAGAGCGTCGTGTAGGGAAAGAGTGTAGATC
>ERZ1032009.354-NODE-354-length-10467-cov-5.471667_pt1 | contig 10467 bp, 12 predicted proteins | sample MGYA00516700_ERZ1032009 | MGnify/ENA primary metagenome ERZ1032009 (study PRJEB33719, sample SAMN04261292) | wastewater metagenome | biome: rural village; feature: human; material: feces | host: Homo sapiens | place: El Salvador | collected 2013-01-14 ...
GAGATCTACACTCTTTCCCTACACGACGCTCTTCCGATCTGTATGGTTATCCGCACTATTCTTATGTAATCAAAGAATTTGCAGATACTATTAGACTCTTGAGCGACAAGCCCAAAAATTGATAATCGATGAAGGTATCCATACTTGTGCCGGTCTACGGCGTAGAGAAAGACATCCGGCGGTGCGTCGAGAGCCTGATGGCGCAGACCTACGAGGACATTGAGTATGTATTCGTGGATGACTGCACGCCCGACCGGAGCATCGACATATTAAAAGAGGTGGTGGCAGAGCATCCCGAGCGGAAGGAGCAGGTGCGCATCATCCATCACGAAAAGAATGGCGGCTCGTCGGCAGCACGCTGCACCGCCCTCGACGCTGCTACGGGCGATTTCATTGTCTGGATAGATGCTGACGACTGGGTAGACCTCCGCATGGTGGAGCTCTTGGTGAAAAAGCAGGAGGAAACAGATGCCGACATCGTGTTCTCGTCATTCATCAACCACAAGGCCAACCATGATGAAAAGGTGGACAAACGCTTTGAAGGCACGGCACGGGAACTGTCCGCTGCCATTGTCCGACTCGACTTTCTGTGGAATATGTGGGGCTCACTGCAGCGGCTCTCGCTCTACCGAGACCACGGCATCCATCCCGAGACTGGTGCGAACATGGGTGAGGACTATCAGGTGATGCCGCAGATCACCTACTATGCCCAGAAGGTGGCCTTTGTTCCAGAATATCTTACTTATTACAACCAAGCCAACGAAGGCAGTTTCGGCCGCAAGGGCTTCCGTGAGCATGTTTATTTGCAGAGCCGTCGGTCGAACCAAATCGTCTACGACTTCTGCAAGGGCAAGGGTGCCGCCATGGAGCAGGCTGCCGCCATCGGTCAGCTACGCTCCGCTGCCAGCAGTCTGCTGACGATGGCTCGTGGGCAAGCACCTCGGAAGTATTACGAACAAAACCACGACATCGTCCGCCATAGCGACCGCCGCTTATGGCGCTATGTAGGTCTTGCCAACCGCATCGCGATGCATCTGGGCAACTATTGGCTCGTCTCCGCCTTTTCGCTGCTCCAGCCGGTGAAACGCCTACTTTTTCCGGCTCATCCCTACAGGAAGTAAGGCACCAGCAACCAAAGGTTGCTCGTCAAGAGGTAGACTGTGAGTGCACCGACGGCAGGCACAAGCCATCGCTTCCCTACCAAGCAGGCGTAAGCCACAGGGACGGCGATGGCCCAGTGAGCAACGAAGATATACGGTTCCTCCAGTCCGAAGCCGAAGCCGAGATGCAGCACGACATTGAACGCCAAGGTGGCCAGCATCAGCCAGAGGTAACGCTCACGGCGTCCTGTCCAAAGGCCAGCCGCGAAAAGCACGAACATCACCGCCTCTATTATATAAGGTACAGGCGACTGATAGCGAACGACCATCGGGCGCTTGTGCTGGTTCCAGTCCTTCAGCAGATAGCGCTGGTGCAGTTGCACCGTCTCGCCACAGATGTTCTCCACCACGGCATCCACACGGTTGACATCCATCTTGATCCAGCTCTCCACAATCTTCTTGTTGTCGTGGCCATCCTTTAGTTCTTCCTTCTGCTCCTTCGAGACATAGAAGAGGGTATAGTCGCTATATTCATACCACGTCGCCGCGACGAGCACCAGCAGTGGCGCGACGAAGGCGATGGCAATGTGCCGCACAGAAAAGAGGCGTCGCGTGCCCAAGGCATACCATGATGCCAGCGCCACGAGGCAGCCGTTGGTGAGCGTCACGCCCGCGGCAAGCATGAACAGCACACCCCAGAAGATGCTGGCCTTCACCCCTGGCCGCCACTCCAGCGTCGCGGCATAGTAGGCCATGAAGAGCAGGAACATCGACGTGCAGAAGTGGTCCGCCACCATGATGGTGAGCATGACATGGCCGAAGCTGAAGAGCAGCACTGTGAGCAGCAGGCTGACGGTACGCGTGGCCCGCATCTGCTCATGCAGGATGCGGTAGAGGAAGAGGCCGGCATAGCTGGCGCACACCGTGTTCCACACAGCGAAGATGAACTGGCAGAAGTTCAGGTGGAACGTCTGCATCAGCGCATGGTTGAGCAGGTAGGCGGGATAGAGCAGATAGGGCAGCAGCACGTGGCGGTAGGGGCTGTAGACATTCTGCGGCCGCGACAGCACAACGTAGGTATACTGGTCATAGCCCGAGATGTTGTGCGGTCCCGAGAAGCGCGACCAGAACCCACCCTTCACGCAGTGGGCAAACAGGTCGAAGCTATAATAGATATTCAGCGCGCAGAGACCGGCCGCAAAGAGCACGAGGGCCAGGAACAACCATCGCTCCTCACGCCGGATGGCGAAAATCTTTTTCATCATAGGCTGCAAAATTACCGCAATTTTTCGAACTACCTTAAAAAACAACTGCTTTTTTACACATATTCGAAAATAAAGCCTTACTTTTGCAAGAAAGACAAGAAACCATTTATGAACATCGCATTGCTTACAGCCGGTGGAATCGGCAACCGAATGGGGCAGGATATTCCAAAACAGTTTATGACGATCGACAACAAGCCAGTTATCATCTACACCATGCAAGCCTTCCAGTATCATCCGGAGATAGATGCTATAGCTGTGGTATGTCTTCCTGGGTGGGGAGTTATTCTGCAGGCTTATGCTAATCAATATAATATCACAAAGTTGAAATGGATATTTGATGGTGGTAATACAAATCAAGAGTCGATATATAATGGTATAGCAGGATTGAAAGAAGCAGGTTGCGCGAATAGTGATATCATTCTCGTCCAAGATGGTGTACGACCACTAGTTGATGCAAGAATCATCTCTGACAACATTTCTACTTGCCAACAATTTGGTTATGCTGTGACAGGACTCATCTGCAAAGAAGCCATTATGGAACTAAATGGTGATAGAGTCAAAGGGTTGGCTATCCCACGGGAGCATCTTGTCCGCACCCAAACTCCACATACTTACCCGCTTGGCACCCTACTTAAGGCTCATAAGGAAGCAAAGATCAAGGGCATTACCAACACTGTTGCCTCTTGTACACTTATGTCATTAGTTGGCATTGATGACCAACATCTGGTTGAAGGATCAGAGAAAAATGGGCTCAAGTTAACTCGCCCTCAGGATGTAGAAATCTTCAAGGCAATGATCCATTCCCAACCCGAAGCCTGGATGAAATAGCAATCGTTATGAATTACTGCAAACAATACAAAGATGATATCAAAAGCGTTTCCTGTTATACGCTTCAGACTAACAAACTCTTGGGTAAAAGCATCTTTATTACAGGGGCTAATGGATTAATTGGCTCTGCTATTGCAGACGTACTGCTTTATATTCATCATTCTGCTCATTCCGACATGCACATCATGTTAGCCGGCCGAGACAAAGAGCGCATGCTGCAACGCTTCAACGCTTACACGGAGGGGCGCGACTATACCTTCGTGCCCTACGACGCTACAACTTTCGACATTCCTAACATTCCTGCCGATTACATCATCCATGCCGCCAGCAATGCCGACCCAGCGATGATAGCTTCACACCCTGTGGAGACCATGCGGGCCAACATCATCGGTCTCGACGCTCTCTTCCGTCATTCGTCGCCCAACAGCCGTGTGCTTTATGTTTCCTCAAGCGAAGTCTACGGCAGGAAGTCCGGCACGGAGCCCTATCGTGAGGAGGACTATGGCTTTGTCGACTTACTGAATCCTCGGGCGAGCTACCCATCATCCAAACGTGCCGCGGAGACGTTCTGTGCAGCCTATGGCAAGGAATACAGTCGTGATTTCGTCATCGTTCGGCCCGGACATATCTATGGTCCGACGGCGAAGCGAACAGACAGCCGCGCCTCATCGGTGTTTCCGTTCGAGGTTTTAGATGGGAAGGACATCGTCATGAAGAGCGCCGGCACGCAGATGCGGTCCTACTGTTATTGCATGGATTGCGCATCGGCAATCTTGTCGGTGCTCACCACCGGAGCCTCAGGCAATGCCTACAACATCTCTAACCGCGACTCTGTGGTGAACATCCGCCAGATGGCTGAGGCCTTTGCCAAGGCTGGGGGGCGGAAGATCGTCTTCGACATCCCGTCGGAAGCAGAGAAGATGAGCTATAACCTCATGGACAACTCCTCGCTCAATGCTGAGAAGCTGGAATCACTTGGCTGGCACGCTTGCTTTTCCATGGATGAGGGGGCAAAGCATACACTAGAAATACTCAAAGCAGAATATGGAAAATAAACCAACGGTCTTCAACACTGGTGAGACGCCCGAAGAGCTGAGGGCAAAGTACAACCCCGAAGGTTCCGTGCTGCGGAAGGCACAGCTCCGCATGCTCGACATGCTGCTCTATATAGATAAGGTGTGCCGCGAGCAAGGCATCTCCTACCGTCTCGATGGCGGCAACATCCTCGGTGCGGTGCGTCATGGCGGCTTCATCCCTTGGGACGATGATGTGGACATCGTGGTCGACATGAAGAACTACCGCCGACTGTGCAAGTACCTCAAGACACATCCACATCCGCAGTATATCTTCCAAAACAACTCCACAGACAAGAACTTCCACTTCTGGAGCTGTCTGCGCGACACGAAGAGTGCCTACAAGACCGACCGCTTAGAGTTTGAGAATATGGATTGCAGAGGCGTGCAGATCGACATCTTCAGCTATGAGCAGGGACTGAATCCCAAGCTCCACCGCTTTGCCGACAAATTGGCGCTGCACAACATCCTCGATGTAGCTGGCAAGCACGACAGGCTGGCACAACTCAACTACAACATCCTCACCTACATCATCCACCCCGTGTTTCATGTCCTATCGTGGCTGATGGGCGGCAACCGCAACTACATGCACTCCTTTGGCTGTGGGTGGTACGACCTGCAGTTTCCGCCAGAGGTACTGCTTCCCCACCGCCACATTATGTTTGAGGGCCACGAGTTCCCTGGCCCTGCCGATCCTGAGCAGTTCCTCTCCATCCTCTATCACAACTATATGGACCTTCCACCCGAGGACAAGCGCGCTAACCATGGTGATGCCATCGAGATTTGGGACTAATCCCATCTATTCCTCCTGCTCATAATAGTAGGAGTAGTCGATGCCCTTCATGAACATCTCGCGGTCGTGGATCTTCGGCGTCAGTGCACCGGCGATGAGGCTGCGGATGGCGAAGGCGTCTGCCACGCTGCGGGTCATGGCACCGAGGTAGTCGTTCTTGTTGATCTGGCTCCAGTCGACGCAGCGTTTCAGGCTCCGCTTGAGCATCAGGTCGAGCCAGATGCGGGTGGCACGGCCGTTGCCCTCGCGGAAGGGATGGGCGATGTTCATCTCCACATACTTGTCGACAATCTCGTCAAGGGTGTTTTCCGGCATCCGCTCGATGTTGGCAAGCGTCTGCGGGAGGTACTGCGCCATGGCAAACTGAAAGCCGCCCTTGGCAATGTTCACCTGACGGATCTTCCCCGCAAAATCGTAAAGACCACCGAAGAGGTAGGCATGGATCTGCTGCAGGCCGCTGACGGTGCCCACGGGGATGCTGTCGATGAGGCTGCTCTCGAAAAGCGTGTATGCCTTGCGCCGACTCTGACCGTCAATGGTGTTGTCGCTATAAGTGAACCAGTCGAGGAACTCCATGACACGGTTGTTCGGCACCTGCTGCGCCAACTGCTTGATGCCGTCAGCATCGAGGACATCCGTTAGCCGCCGCTTGCCGTCAGGAGCAAGCAATTTCAACTGGTTAGTGAGACTAACCACTTTGTTTCCTTCTTTCTTGAGTTTGTTCTTGAGGTACTTCCAATAGTTCCGGTTCTTGGCATAGTCATCTTGCTCATTGAGCACACCGATGACGTCAAGAACGGAGAACCACCATTTGCTGTGGTCCTCGTCCCAGATGGCCCGCACCTCGCGGTCCTTATAGAAGCGGATGGATAACTTCGTAGTCATAGCTTATGTTCCGCAAGTTACGCAATATTATTTCCTCCTGCTCATAATAATAGGAGTAGTCGATGCCCTTCATGAACGCAGGATAAACATGCCTAGATAATTTTTTCAAAGTATCGGATGGCTGTCAACAATGGGTCCAAGTCTTTGTCGATAATCTCAAAGATAACATCAGCATCAACATCGAAATAATGATGAGCAATGATGTCGCGAACACCCATGATCTCTTTCCATTTGATGGATGGATAAGTCGATAGTAGCTCTTTATTGGTGTTCTTGTCGAGGCTTTTTATGCTCTCCCCTATGGCAATAAGAAGCATGCACGCTGCATCTAACTTCTCCATGCCAGAAGGAGACATAGCAAAGTCATCACCAGAGTGAATGGTAGCATTCCGCTCCTTAAGGGTTGTGATGGCGTCATCAATCCTAAGGAGTATATGTCGGACTAATTCTTTATCAATTGAAGACGTAGATTCCATCGCGATTGATTCTTTGTAACAGGAACGGGTCTATGCGTTTGTGGTTGCGGATGATGTCAACGCGGCAACGCAACAAATCCTCGATGTATTGTTTCAATCCGACTTGGAGTAGCAGGTTGGGCTCCATGTCTACAAACAGGTCGACATCGCTTGATTCACTCTGCTCGTTACGAGCCACTGAACCAAACAATCGCATAGAATGCACCTTGAATTGCTCTTCAAAGGTACTCTTGCGTGACTGTAGCGTTTGGATGCATGTCTTGCTGTCTATCATACGGAGGCAAAGATAAGCTATTTTTCTGAATGTTGCAAAAGATAGTCTGCCTTTTTAAAGAAAAACCTCAGTCATTCGTCCTCCTGCTCATACTATTAGAAATAGGAGGGCGCCTCTGCGCTCCTCACTTGAGCACGTAGAGCGGGCTGTTGCGGGGACCCTGCTTGAGGAGGAGACCGTCGTCGATGAACTGCTGAAGCCAGCGGTGTGAGTAGTAGTTGCCCAAACTCCTCCTTGGGTCATAAAAAAGAGGCAAATTTCAAGTATTTGTGGATATATCTTGGAGATTCCGAGATTATTTGCTAGTTTTGCGAACTGTTAATAGAAAATATTCATATTATGAGTTCGCAAAAGAATGTACTTGAGGTGATGCAAAATAGCTCTCGTTCAGTATTTAATGTACAGTCACTACGTATGTTGACCGACTGCGAAGATAGTCAAAAGCTCACTCAGTCGTTACATTATTACATAAAAGAGGGCAAGATTCGTAATCCTCGCCGTGGCATATACACAAAAGCAACTTACGACGAGAAGGAAATGGCATGTAGCTTGTACCGCCCGGCTTATATCTCGTTGGAGTATGTGCTTCAACGAGCAGGTATCGTGTTCCAGTATGATGATACCATAACGTGTGTGAGTTATCTCAATCGCATAGTGGATATAGACGACAAAACATATCAATTCCGTATTATCAATCCTGAATTATGGATTGGTATGGAGGGTATCGAACAGAAGGATAATACACTTATAGCTGTACCAGAGCGTGCCTTTCTTGATATGGTTTATTTGAGTGCAGGTAATTGCTACTTCGATAACCTGCATCCGTTGAACAAAACAAAGGTAAAACAACTTCTACCGCTTTATAAGTCGAAGGCGTTAATGGAAAGAGTTACTAAACTATTAAATCTAAAATAGATATGGACAAGAACAAGCATAAGCTATACATGGCACAGATATTGAGTCTGATATTCAAAGATAAAAATCTCTGTAATGTTATAGCATTTAAGGGAGCGCGTGGTGTGCTGAGCATGTACGCGAGGCTAGTCCAAAACTTCTGATGCAAGGACTTGGCGAAGTGCTCAATGATGCCAAGTCCAAGACCTTTGTCAAAAACAAACTTATTGACGAGACATCTTCGGCACTTGAACTTTTCTCAGCATTTCCTATCATATATAAAGAATAAGGTATAGCATGTGTTAACACAAAGAATATTGAATGTCAGGATTCGTGTTATCCCCATGCAAAGTCGAGAAGCAATTCTTGAGCCTTACGGCGCTTTTTTCGATGACTGGTGTTTGAAAGCGCTTTAACGCGTTCCATCAATTGATTGATAGAAGTAATATCACCCTGCCCATAAGCCAGACGAAAGGCTGAAGAAACCTCCGCAGGTATGTCGGAGATGACTGGCAACTGCAACTTGCGCAGATGCTGGCTCTGCCAACGGATGTATCCACCATGCATGGCATTCGTGAGGTCTGAGAGCTGTTCATGTGTGCTGTCACTCATCAAGATGGCGGCAAGGACCGGTAGTTGCTCCCTATCTCCGGTAATATAATATATATTGTGGAGTGGATAATATTCGCCCTGGTCGATGAAGATACGCTCATTACCCGACATGTCTGGTATGAGGATTTTCGGTTTGTGGGTAAGCCCAGGATAGATGCAGTCAATGGTGCGATACCAGTTGTTAGTGTTCTTCTGCGCCACATGCCTTCCACGGAGACGTTCCTCGTGACGATGAAGGTAGGCTGATAATTTAGGGTAAAGGGAGAGTTGCACCAGCCGCCCTTGTTCATCGTAAGGGTTAAGCAGATATTGACCGGTCCACTGGAACTGATTGCCCCGCAAGTCTTTTGCCCCGATGGCAGGAATGAGGAGCTCCGGCTCCACTTCATTAGGAAGTTGATCGGAAACAAACACATCGCTGGCACCTGTTGCCACACCAATGCCTATATGGAATCCCTGCTCCTCAATGGTCATGGTGTTGCCACTATCAGGCGAACGGAACACATCGCTCCAGTCTTCAGTATCTGGCGATGGTTTGCTGACGAATCGGGCATTGCATAATTCTGACACCTCGTTCACCTTAGCATAGAGAAAGTAAGGAGAATGTTGTTTGGCTGAGATAAGGACAATGTCGGTATAGGCCAGTACATCCTCCTGAAAAGGTTGTGCATGCTCCAGGTCTATGATACGATCCAGTCGGAAATATCTTGCCACCATATTGCGGAGTTTCTTGCCGTATTCGTTTTTCAGCCACCGGTTAGAGCAGATGAAACAATGCATTCCGTTGGGGCGGAGCAAGCGCAGCGTCTTTTCGTAGAACGGCACATATAGATCGGCACGGAAGTAGAATGTGGGGAACTGTTGCTTGTACCTTTGCTTCATATTCTCAGTGAGGTTCTCATAACGCACGTATGGCGGGTTGCCCACAACTACATCAAACGTACGGTAAAGATTCATCTCCAAGAAGTCACCTTGGCGAATGAAGATAAAATCATTAATTTGTCCGAACTCCTGCTGGATTCTGCTTCTGCAGTCAGCAATTTTCTTTTCGTCCAATTCACAAGCTACAACATTCTTATTTACTGCTTCGATGAATGAAAAGCCAAACGTTATGGCGGAGGAAGAAAGTCTGCGAAGTATTTCAAGGACGAACTCGCCGTTGCCACACGAGGGCTCAAGGATAGACACCGCTGAGAGGTTGCGGCTGCTCACATAGCCTGCCAGGTCGAGCATATATTGCACGACCTCTGGCTGCGTGAACACATCACCATGCATACCGCCGCTGGTCCGCCTCCCATAAGGGTTATTCGAAATCATCCTTGCATCCATTTAAATATGCAACAAAAGAATTGATATATCGCTCTATAGACAAATCGTCAGCGGCATCGCCAAAATGATGAGCATCCGAAGTCCAAAGAAGAGAAACGGCTGAGTAATGGCGCTCTGTAATCAACTTCCGGCCAAGAATAGTGTAACGGTCAAGATAAGAAGCCTGCTTGAATTCAGGCCGGACTTCAAAATGACTTTCATTGTTCTTGACGGGAGAAGTGGACGCCTTGTCTTTCCCAAGCAACATCATGTAGCCAACCCAAGGCGCTTGTTGGTTGGGGAACTGCTTCTCCCGGAAAGCCGTCCAAAGGTCAACGGCAGAGCCGAGGGCTTCTTCCGTGCGATTATTGAAGTTGTTGCCGTATGAGCCAATTTGGGATTTGAACTCCATTACAGCAATAAGCTTATTATGTGGAGACACAATCAAAAAGTCCCAATCTTTGGAGGAACGGAAATAGCCTGGAATGTAATTGTTATGGGTGAAGATGCATTGATCTGGCACTCCGCAACTAATGGCCACAGAGCGAAACAGCTCGGCAAAAGCATCCATCTGCTTTCCGCCGGTTACAGCGCCACGATTTGTGGTATCGCCACTATCGCTTTTCTGCTTGATCTTGATTTGCCAAAACGATTCTACTGCTTTGGCAACTTCTGAGTGATAAGTCTTCCGAGGCATAATATGATTGAGTATACTACCCCCCTTCCTTAGGACAGGGTTGAACATTAAAAATTATTAGAACAGAACTCAAACAACGATCGGCGGCCTTCGCCTGGCTTCTGTCCTAGCCTCGTAGAGTGAGGTATTCTTCTTAGGTCAATGCAAAGTTAGGTATTCTGTCGGACATAACCAAACAATTCGCCAATTTTATGCTACTAAGCCATGTTCCATAGCTGGTATAAGGCTTTTCAGACTTTGATGTGGCCTCTTGTAGTTGTAG
>ERZ1032009.355-NODE-355-length-10425-cov-4.277242_pt1 | contig 10425 bp, 12 predicted proteins | sample MGYA00516700_ERZ1032009 | MGnify/ENA primary metagenome ERZ1032009 (study PRJEB33719, sample SAMN04261292) | wastewater metagenome | biome: rural village; feature: human; material: feces | host: Homo sapiens | place: El Salvador | collected 2013-01-14 ...
AGTTAAAGTTTGAATTTATGCCCGTTCCGGATATGCAGGATGATCGTGTGTCCGCTGGATATCTGATCGGCCGGTTAACTGCGGAAGCCTGCAGCACGATTCTTGTAACAGATTCCGAAACACTCCTTAATATTGGATCAATTCCTGCCAAAGGATCTGCGTTCGTATACTTCGCAAAAGACATGAAACAGGCGCAGAAAATCAATAAAGATTCGTCGCCTGATGATAGAAAGAGAGTATCTCGAAAAGTGGGCACGGAGAATAAAGCTAAAGATATTAAGGCAGTAAAGCCGAAACATCAAACAGTAAGTGCGAAGCAGAAATCAAAAAGTGTCGATAATTCGATGTCAGGATTTCTGAACCTTCCGGAAGATTGCGAGGAAGCACAAGATACACTGCAGGAGAAGAAGGATTTGCAGACTTTTTTGGAATCAATTTTGGGAGAAAAGCTTGCAATTGAACAGTATTCCAACATTGTTCGATCTGCGCAAAAAGCAACGGAAGCAATTGGCTGGGAAATTTTGCTGAGATTAGATGTCAAAGATAAAGTCGTGAGCGATAAGATCTACGAGCTGCTTGCACCAAAGTTTGCAGAATTGAAAGAATTGGTTAGTTAGAGATCAGGAGGGAGGAATGAGCAAGACAGCAAGAGTCATTATTATTCTGATTGTGTGCTCACTGATTTTTCCAAGTTGCGGAAAGGCATTACAGCGCGCTTGCGAATATATCAATCAGATCGTACAGTCTCCGGAATTTGCGGAAACTGTAGACGCGATTGTTGCAGCAATTTTTTCTGCCTGCGTGAAAATGTACGATGCATTTGTCGCATGGGCAGAAAGAACTTTTGCTACGCCCATCTCTCCTATCTTTTGAAATATCTTTCGATTTTCTAGGATATTCGTAAGATATCCACATCTTTCGAGTATCTTTTGAGCATCTTTCGTCCTACAAAATAACGGAGAAGCTTGACAAAATACGTCCCTTACTCACGACTAAAGTCACGAGCATGCGGGACGTATTTTGTCAAGCTGCTTCCATCAGCCAACTCATAATGCATCAGTAAGCTGTTTCTTCCAGTCGGAGCAATCTCCGGTTGTCTGCTAAGTGTACTGATAACTTTTTTGAAAGTATCGATGGCTCCTGTTGTGAATTTTGCCCCTCCGTTGCCATTCCAGTCGGATTCAAAAAGTGCCATCTTTTTAATTTTAATTAAATTTTCCTGCTGTAGATCAGTGAAACTCATTGCGAAACCAAGCAAGGAAACAGAAATTCCGATTACAGAAGGAATTGCCGTAATCTCCTTGCCTTCCTCCTTTCTGCGTTACCGATCCTTACGCCGCAGAATATCTATCGGATGAGTTTCGACAAGAACAATATTCGGATTGCATTTTGACCTCACAACCGGAGATTTTGAAGCCGTTCTTCGACTGATTCTTTCAATGAGCTCCACGAAATCTCTGGCACTCGATTGCTTCGACATATCCACTTGTACTCTCTCACGCATCTGCAACATCCTCCTTTTAGCATTTGTCTCTCACGATCACTCCGATTGCTTTATCCTTCGCCTGCGTTAATACAATCACTACTTTCGCATCCGGCAGAGATGCCACAGGTGTATTCTGGAACGCAAATCCGATCTGCACTTTTTCCTTTTCTTCCACCGCAGTTCCGATCTTCTGCTTTGGCATTTTCCCGTTTCCGAGTGCCCGGACAAGATCGTTCTGTGTCAGGACAGAGAAATTTCCTTTCTTATCCTGGTATGGATATACAGACAGATTCTTTGCAGACATTACGGACGCGAAATCAAACAGTGTATTCTTATCTGTCAGCGCTACGCTGCAGCGGACCATCACATCTTTTGCCATTCCATCGAGGCTCAGAATCTCTTCCGTTTTCTCCTTGAGAAATGCGGTCTCTTCTGTGGTTACAGAAAGGAAAGAGGCTGCATCCGGGTGGTGTTGTATGTAGTTACGCAGTATCCTGCAAACCTTGATTTTGTCTTTTACATCCTCACTAACAATGTACTTCTCCAGTGAGAATACGCTGTCGATGCAGTCGATCTCTAAAACCCAGGAGAGGTTTGAGAGATGACTTGCGTTGCATACTGCTCTTTCGAATGCTTTGTATTCCTCCAGAAACGCCTCTGGATTTGCTAATGGTTTTGCCATATCTTTCACTCCTTTTTTTGCTATATATATTATGCAGAATTCTTTCCGATCTTTTTATTGGTCGGATTTTTGGGAAAGGACTCATATAAAATATGTCTGAAAAAATGGGGATAAAAAAAGAAAAGCTGGAATGGCGTTGCGTCGTAAACAGTGCCTTGGTATTATAGAAGTACAGAAATCTTGTACAAAAAGGTACTTGACATAGTTACAGATAAACTGTAATATAATACGCAACAGAACCCGCCACGCCTATGACTATTTCTAATAGTTACGCGCAACCCAGGCGGGACTTTTTATGTCCAGAATCGCATTCGTTACAACATGGATCACACTGATTGTAATGGAGAATGATATATGAGCTCATATCCCAAAAAATTTTTATCTGTAGAACAATTGGTAGAGAAGGTGAACTACTCGGTCATTGAATGGCCGAGTATCGAGGGAACCAATGCAAGGTCTTTCATGCCGATCTTTGGTAAATAAAGCCGTTCTGCATGCAAGCGTGCAGCCAGGAATTATCCACCTCGGACAGCCCGGATACGGTCATGCCGTATCAAGACAGCGGTAGTTCATATGTTCCGTATCAGGATGATAAACAGCCTGATACGGATTCTGCGTGTGTCTGCAAATATATATTGTGCCTTTTTGCGTAGATCATTTTCAGAGCAGTCTGCATAGATTTGTGTCTGTACTGATACTTTTTGCAGATATCCATTACTTCCGAGTCCTCGTATCTGGCACGAATATTGATCGCTCCTACATGATCTGCATCATCATGATAGCCGCAACAGGTACAGGTAAAATCTTTCCCATTTCGGCTCTCATGATTGAGATTACTGCATACCGGGCAGATTTGGCTGGTATAATCCGGCTCTACTTCGGCAAAGTTAAAGCCGCGCCAGTTAAGTTCCTGCATCAATCTGCGCTGCAGCTTTCCTCTGGCGAAGGTGGAAAACTTGCCGTTTTGGGTGCGGCTTTTCTCAAACTCCTTAATATCAAGTCGTTCCAGCACCGTAGTCGTATTCTTATCAATCGACCGAATATACGTCTTGACGGAGTTTGAGATAGCATGATCCAGTTCATTATAATAATGTCTTTTCTTACGATATGGAGCATTCATCGACTGGATCATCTGCGTAAGCCGGTCCATCTTTTGGATGAGAGAACGTCTCACATCCTCTGGAAGGGAATGCGTACGCAGATAATGGCTGATTGCACGTCTTTTGTTGCGAAGGGAAGACTGCTCTGCAAAAGCCGGTTCTACGACCTTGTGATAGAAATCAATGGGGTCAGTCATAGACCCGATTGCAAGCCTGCAATCAGTATGTAATGCATCCGTAATACCAACATCTACGCCGATCAGTTTACCTGTTTCCGGCTTTTGCATATGCTTTGTGTAGGACCACCCGATCCGAAGCTTTCTGCCACGGATTTGCATGGTTACAGTCCCAGCCATCTGATTATTCTGGATTTTATGCATGAAATGCCGGCTGGTACTGATTGGAACTGCAATCCGATGTCCTTTATGCGTAGGATCGGTGATGGAAATCACAAATTCAGAGGCAACTTGTCTGGAATACTCAATCCTCATCAGTCTGGAGTCTAACGGCACGGATACGGAATGCAGATGCGGAATTTTATACTCCAGACATTTGGATGCGTAGCGATCGGCAAACTCGTACTGCAACGCAAAAAATGTTGCATCATCCATCGCACGAAGCGCATTGGCACAATCCTTATGAAAGTCCTGTGGAAGCTGGTCCATCATCTGGATCATCTGGCCCTTTGCAGAACCCATCACAGACATCGCAAACAGGACTTTAGATTGTGCAAATATACCCATTCCTTCCGAAAACAAATCCAGACGAATGTTATCAAGGCGATTCGACAGATGCGTTACAGCTGTATCAAATGCGTTCTGGCAGAACGCAGAATTGATATCAGGTATGCGTATCATTTTCTCTAATTTGCGCATCTGCGAATCCTTCTTGTTATTCTTAACAAGCTGGAGCATCAAGTCTTCACGGTCCGAGAGAATTTGAATATCCTGATTTACAAGCGTAGTAAAGAGAGTCTGCATTTCTTTCAGAGATGCAAGCTTACCCTTATTTGGATTCCCATATAAAAATACACTTTTTGTAACAGAAGGCTCGAACGAACTCTCTTTTCTGCGCTTGGCTTTTGGCAAAATAGTCTCCTTTAATATTGTTTTGATTGGTGTTCAATATATTTGCGGATCGTCTCTGCAGAAACATCGCCGACTGTTTCTACATAATAAGAATGATTCCACAGCTCTCCGTGCCAGAGCTTTTTACGAAGATCCGGAAACTGTTCATACAGCTTTCGTCCAGTAATTCCCTTCAGGTATTGAACCAAAAGAGACGGCGAAAGTTTAGGTGGAGCTGTCACAAACAAATGGACATGATCCATTTCGTCTGCCTCAAATTCATCAACTTCAAAACCTTTGCCTGAAGCAATCTGCTGAATTAACTGCCGCATATAATTTTCAACTTCCGGAGTAATGATTTTACGACGATATTTAACTGACCAGACGATATGGTAATTAATGTTGTATACACAAGTACGAGAGTGTTTTAAATGGCCCTTTTTCATAAATACAATATAACACACAGTCACGAACAAATCAACGTAAAACCTTTATATTTAATTGTTTTATCGAATACATACAGTTGCTTTATCTGGGCAGAATGTCGCTTTCATCTCGGTCATTGAATGGCCGAGGATTCCTGCTCAGCAAGTCCTAAAGCTCAAAATCGTCGATATCCAGTCCTCTTTCTTCTTTTGCCGGCATGTATTCTGGAACGGGATATCCTGGATCGGCGAGATACTCTGTGTATTCACAAAACTTCTTCAGGACAGAATTATACACCGGAATAATTGCGCGATCTCTGGACGGCACATGGGATGGATCAACCAGGTGCCCGTCTTTTTCGACGATAATTTTGCCATGATCGAAGTCTACAACTATTGACACATTTCGGTTTTCCAAAATGCAGGTGGTTCCGGTTTCCGCATTTCCGGGTCCTGCGATCATTCCATTCTGATCAGCAATATCTTGTACGATATCCGCAAATTCTTCTGCAATCTGTTCGCGTTTTTCTCTGCTTCTGTTTTCTTCTATCTCCTTTTCTGCCTGCGCTGAAAAGAAAACGTCCTTTAACATGAGCTTTTCTTTCGATAATACTGCAGCAGCCTGCCGTTTCACAATTTCCTCCGTTTTTCTTACTCTTGTTTCAGGAAAGTCTTCGTTGCCACGGAAGGAGAATGTGAAATCCTGCAGGTCTTTCACGCGATCACGGATCTGATCCGTTAGCATTAACTGCCCGGTGCGAGTAAAATCTGTACCAATCTTCGGGACGCAGCCATACAGCGCATCTCCTACCTGATCGAGCCCGCTCTCTGGGATATTGCAAAGCAGTGAAAGGTTCAGGTCGAAAACCGGAGCCATCGTCTTGATCTGCATTGTGTTATTATCGAACAGTACCCCATAATTTCCGGCATGGCGATCCTTGTTGAAACAAATACAATCCGTCACAACCATTTCCCGGAATTGTTCCTCGCAGCCGATGGAGGCAAAATATCGGAGAGCCTTTTCTGCACTGATATCCGGATTTTTGAAAACCTTTGCAATCGAAGCGTAGCCGTTTTCTTCGCTTGTGAACAGATTACATCTGGATGCCAGTTTCCCGTGCAAGGTACCGGACTGATACTGCACGGTATTTTCCGGACAAATGATCTCCGCAATTTCTGAAGACATGGACTCGCAATAAGGCTCAATGCGCTCACCGATTTCGCCGGCGCGTTTGTACAGGAAAATATCTGATCCGAACTGCCCGAGCTCTTCTTCTTTGCGGAAGCATTTTCGAAAAGAGCCATCACATGTTAATTCGGGAGAGGTGGAAGAAAAAGTCTCCGCCGCCAGTCCAACTCCTTCAAAAGCCAGTTTGGAAATGACATCGGTAAACTGATTGGTGTACAGAGAGATGTCTTTCCATGCAATCTGTTCGTACTCTTTTTTTATCCAGAAGGTGTCATTAATGGAGGCTGCATGTGTTATCGCAATAAAGCCCTCTTTCGTGTTGCAGCCAAGGGATGTCATGAGACGCTGCAGGTGCGTGTTGTGTTTCGAAGCCTGTCTTGCAGAGAGCCAGGAATCGATATCGGGAAATCCTATCGGAAGATTTCCGGAAATATTTGTTAATGACAGAATAGGTTCCTCGGACACAAGCCCTACAGATCCCTGTATTTCTGCAACAATATGATCTTTGTTCATCAGCAAATATGACATGCACTTTTCCTCCTGTACTCTTTCTTATTATATCTTATAAAAATATGTCTAAAAAAAATCAGAACAAAAAAGAGAGCAGATATCCGCTCCCTTTGAAAAATACAGTCCTGATTTTGGCAAGAATAAGCTCCTTTACTACCCAGCGTGACGTACAAACCTCTTATGGCAACCCGTCTATGCGGATTTCGGTTTTATTGTTTGTTTTTCGACTTTTTGTTTGCTAATTCAATCAGTTCTTCGAGTAATAAGCCAACGCCACCCTTCGATACGCTAATTGTAGCAAAAACATTTTTTGCTGATTCAAGCGAATTTTGCTGAATAAACAAAGAGCATTTGGATATTTTGTCAACAGGCATAGGTAGGGGTAGTTCACGATATCTGCTCCCTTTGAGAGAATATAGCTCTTATTCTGGCTACACGATTCGGAGTTCATTCACCGCATGTGCATCCAGTCCGTGCACGATCTGCACATGTCCTTCCGCAAGATCCCAGAACTCCTGCCAGTACTGGTGCTTGTGCCGCTTCGAAGATTCGTTCTGCTCAAGCGGAATCTCCATCTGCTCTGCAGCAAGAATGATCTCCTTTGCTACTGTTTCCATGTCTTCTGTCCAGGTATGGCATCTGTAGAAAATTCGGTCCGGATGAGCCACAAAATCGAAATATCCGGATTGTATTCCGGAGACAATCGCACTACCAAGAGCCTTGTATTCGTTTGCTTTCCGCCACTCCTTATCCATGGAAAAGGTATATCCGTCTGACGAAGCATCGACTTCTGCCATGTGCTGACCGAGAAGAAGAAAGATGGGATCCGGAAGCTGAGTGAGAAGCTGATAATAACCAATCTTGGCGAAGCGGGGAAGGTACTCGATTTCCAGTCCGATATGGATCTGAATTTGGTCTGCATATTTTCCCTGCAATGAGAGCAATGTATCGAGGTACTCGTGCAGATCATCGTATTTCATCCTGTTCCTGAACGGATCGCCAGGGAAAGGAGCATGATCCGAAAACCAGATATCGGATGCACCGAGCTCGATTGCCCTCTCAATATATGCCGTATCTGGCACATTCTCTGCATGCCCGCAGCGGAAAGTATGTACATGGAAAAGGTTGGTGTTAGTCATGAAATTAAGCCTACCTGCCTTAATTATAAAGCCCGTCGCCCAAAAGAGCGACGGGCTTCGCATGTTTGCTACCGATTACCCTTCGCACGGTTGTGCGTCTTGCAGAGCATCTGGCAGTTCGCCTCGTCTGTAGCGCCACCCTTGCTCCATGCGGTCACATGGTCGGCGTCCATCTCGGACTCCTTGTAGATGCGCTTTGCGTTCGCATCGTGCCCGATAGCACACAGCGGGCAGTTCGACACACCTTGAGCTTCCGCCGCGGCTGTCTGCTTGCGATAGACCGCCTTGATGGTCTTCTTGTCGAACACGCGGACATTGAGCAGGCGGGAGTCCTTCTCGCCACCCAGCACGTACTCGAAAATGCCTTTCTTATCGCCGACTTGCGAGTCATCGAGCAGGGCATTCACACGTTTGGCTACCATGTCCTTCGAGTAGGCGTTCTTGTGATACTCGCGGTACAGCCGACCCCATTCGCGCCCGCACATCTCGCTTCCCGTGTACTCGAATACGGAATCCACCCAGTCGATGACCGTATCGAAATGGTTCTTCAGCTCGTCAATATCGGCGTCGTAGCGGTGCTGTGCCATATAGTCGTCGATATTGCCATCGCTGACCCACTCAAGCGCGGTTTCGAGAATCGCCTGACGCTTCGGGTCTCCCGAAACGTACGTCTGCCAACGGTTCATGTTGGCGTTACCCGTGTCGGAGAACACCTCGCGCGCCTTCGTCACGAATGGCCCATGATAAGCGGCGTTGCGCAGCTCCTGCTTCACCAGTGGGACGCCTGCGATGTTGATGGTCTCGAACCACGCCTGAATCTCCGACGGTTCGCCCTCGCAGACGTAAATCGTCAGAGGCGCGTCAACGATGAGTTTCTGCTGGTCGGCATCCAGACTGTCGAAATAGCGGGGCTTGCCATCCAGCTCAACGGAGAACGGCCACGATTGATTGACAAAGCGAGCGAACGAAGTGATGCGCTGCTGCCCGTCCAGAACCTCGTACATCCCGTCGGCGTTTTTCGCGAAGTAAATCAGACCAAGCGGATAGCCCTTCAACAGGGACTCGACAACAGCAACATCGCGCTTGCCGTCGCCGTAAATATAGTTGCGCTGATACTCGGGCTGGATGATGAGCTGCCCATCGAGGCCGAACAGCCCCTTGCCTTCGTTCTTGTCGAACACGAAGCCCTTGCAGACATCACCGACCGTCCAATCAGTATGCAAAGTTGTCTTCATTAAGCGTTACCTCCTTTCTTCGAACGGATGAGAATACGCGGATAAATACTCAACAAGTAACCATCTGCGTTGAAAGCGGTGTAATACACCGTATTACTTGGCTTATTTGGTACACAAATAGCTGCTCGTGTATTTACTTTGCTACCACCCTGCGTTGTGCCATTTTTATTGTGCTGAATCGCATCTTGATAAATACATTTCATTTCATATTCGACGGTGTTTCCCAGCGTTATGCCTTCAATTTCAAATTGGTCAGGGTTGTACTTATCCAAAAAAGTAATCGGAACGCCCATCATCCCCTCATAGTCGGACGGAATGCACTCTGTAAACGGCACTTCGATGGCGTCATAGTTGTCATAACGTGGATACTGGATTGCACCGTAATCTTTCTCAAATTTCTTCCGAAGCCTCTTGTTGAACTTCAAATTGTGCTCCATCGTATCGAGCAAAATCGGCTGATGACGCTTACCATGGTCAAGATTCGTAAACCAACAGGCAGATGCCAAGCGCCCCATCACCACGCCGTCGATAATTTTGTAAGCGGAGCCTTCCTTCTTGTTCGCGAGAAGCCACTCTTTACGCTCATCCGGCACGTCGAAATACATGTCTTGGTTAAGCGACTTGTAACCAAGCCAGATTTCATTGTTCTTCAAGTGCGGGAATACTTCCTTGTAAGTAATGGCATTCATGTTTCCGAGAATCACGAACTGCTTTCCAGCGTTCAGAATCCATGCCAGAAACTCGCGGAACAACGAGAATGGCGGGTTCGTGATAATAATATCAGCCTCGTCGCGAAGCGCCTTTACCTCACGAGAACGGAAATCACCGTCCCCTTCAAGGTATCCCGAAAACTCAATATCATCGGTATCCACGCGGCCAGAGCCATCCTTGTCGCGCGTAAGCGTAAAGACCTTTCCGTGGTCGTCGTGCTTGTCGGCATCATAAAGCGGAGAATCCATTTCAAAAAGCGTCAGCTGTCTATTGCCGATGCCATTAGCATAGGACGTACTGATTAGCTTTTTCAGACCAAAACGCTCGAAGTTTGCAGCAAAATACTTCGTGAAATTCGACCACTCCGGGTCATCACACGGAAGCAGAATCGTCTTACCCCGGAATACATCGGGATTGAACTCCACATAGGCGTTCATTTCAGCTTCGATATCGCTGTACTGCGTATAAAACTCGTCGTTTTGTGCTGTCTTAGCAGCTCCCAAAGCGCTATTGCCCGCCATTACTCGCTCACCTCCTCAAGATGCTCCTGCACCCACTCGTGGATAATTGCGGCAATTGTCGTCTCGCGCTCCGCAGCCATCATCTTGAGCGCCTTCTTGTCGCTCACCGTGAGCGACAGCGAGAGCGTCGTGCGCTTCTCGTCAGCGTCTGTGTCGGCGACAACGGCCTTCTCTATCTTCTTCTGCTCGGCCTCGCGGTCGGCAGCGTATTTCTCGAACATATTCGCCATGGCTCGACCTCCCTTAATCATTTACTTATTTGTACAATTATACATCACTCTATTTTTCTCAGGCAAGCTTCCAGAACAACTGCTTGCTCCAGGAGCTTTTCTGATTAATTCTCGCTACTATCTTTATCGA
>ERZ1032009.359-NODE-359-length-10406-cov-5.464496_pt1 | contig 10406 bp, 8 predicted proteins | sample MGYA00516700_ERZ1032009 | MGnify/ENA primary metagenome ERZ1032009 (study PRJEB33719, sample SAMN04261292) | wastewater metagenome | biome: rural village; feature: human; material: feces | host: Homo sapiens | place: El Salvador | collected 2013-01-14 ...
ATGGTAAACTGATATTTTGTTTACTCTGGAGACAGTCCTTTCAAATATAAAGAAGACTTTGCTATTTCTGGAAGAGATTGACCTTTCATTGAATTGACTTATGAAAAATGAGTTTGATGTATACCTAGTTGAATAGGTAAGAAAATTATGTGACATCAAAAGCAATGTAACGCGTTGTTTAACTCTATAGCCGACGCAACATATAGACATCTTAATCCTATATTAGCAACGGTTTCTTGAGCTATAACAGACCCGACGACAGGTAATGCACCAACAACAATAGACTATACTGAATGAAAATTATATAATATCAATCCATCTTATGCTGGTATGAATAATGCTATTATGAAACTAGATTGGACAGATTATAACATTCTTAGTTTGGCTATTAATCAGTTTGAAAACCTTAAAGCCGATGCATATACAATATGTTGAGTAAACTCATATGTACTATGATGAGAATGAAAAGTAGAACGTAGTAGATATGGTGCAGAACAAAGAGTTGCAGCATCGAAGGCAAGACTTAGTCCTATGATAAAATCTATATGAAGGTTCTACGCAAAACTGTTCTATCATTGGTTATGACTGTCTCAGCAAAGCGGTGCAAGCGTTGCTTATATCCAGAATGAAGACGAGGAGTATGTAATAAATTTATCTGAATTAGATAAGAAGTTTAAAGTTGTATGTTCTGCTGATATTTGAGTAGAAGAAACAAAGGCATCAAAAGTTCAATGACTATTAACTATGATGCAAAACACTGCAGCATTTGCTACAAACCCAATTACTCAATTGCCAGATATAGACAATCAAGCATTCTTAGAGAGTATTGCTGATTACGCTGGACTTAAATGATTTAAGGCAATGACAACAGATGAGCAGAAGAGATACATAGACCAGTCTTATGAAATAAAAGATTATATACAACAAAAAGAAATACAATCACAACAACAGGCGCAAGCCGCACAGCCACAACAGGCCGAACAACCTACCAATTGACAGCCTGGCGAAGAAGAATTAATGGCTATGTTGTGACAAGCTAATCCACAACAACCATCACAACCACAAGAAGTGGTAGATGAAAGTCAACTAGACTTTGTAATGCCACAATAATATGGAAAGAGAAATCAGGTTAAGAGCCAGATTTCTCTTTTTTGTTTTAATTAAAAGTAAAAAGTTATAGCAAAACGCACTAAAAATCTATTCTAATAATAGAAAGGTGAATTTTTGGAAGCCTTTCAAAAGTGAGGCACAGATGCCTTTAGGTGGTGATGGTAGTTGACAGGATTAGCTAGTCGTGTTATGTACTCAGGTTGGTAGCTGAGGAATTCTCACGGACGGTTTAGCCCCACGGAGAGCATGGCTAGCGAACCTATCACTTTTTATTTTTCATATTCGAGTATTATGAACGGGGAAGAAACCACAACAACAATTGGACAAGTAGCTGAAAGTCAAGCTAATATTTCCAATCCAACAGAAGCTCCTACTGCGACAGGAGAACAGCCAGCTCAGCCTGAACAAACTGAGCAAACAGCAGTTGCCGATAACAACTGAACTTGAACTTCAAGTTGAGATGTTGAACAAACAACTCAAACATCAGAGACTACTGAAGCTCCTAAAACAGACGATGTTCTTGACCAGGTAAATAAAATCTTGGAAGAGGGTAAAACATTAAATGATGTTGTAGAAGAAGAAGAAAAGTCTCAGTTGCAAAAGGAGAATGAAGACGCTCTTGATGCAATAGTAAAAGAAACAACAAAAGACCTTCCATCTGATAGCAATACAGATGTAAAAACTGAAGCAGTTTCTTCTACTGAAGATAGCGACCGCTTAGATGAAGAACTCAAGCAGGGATTAGATGACATCAAGGATAAGAAATCTGCAGAAGATATGGCTAAAAAAGTTTATTTGGCATTTCAAAAGGAACGTAGTATGCATCAGTTCGATAATGAACAAAATGCAAATACTATAGATGTTCTTAAGGGAATGGTAAAAAAACTAAATGAACAAGTTACCTCTAGTGATAATGACCCACGTTATCAAAAGCTTGATGATGAAGGTTATGCGCTATGGAGACTTGAACAGTCTTATAAAAAAGACAAATCAGACACAAGCAAAAACAATTTGATGCGTTATTATGTTGCAAAATTAGCAACATTAGTACCAAATGTCAGTGCTAATAAAATTATGGATATGTTTAATAATGTTCCATTAACTAAAAACACTATGTGAGAAGGTGTGCCTACGTCCGCTCCTGTAGCAGAAGTAAAGCAACCTGCTCAAACTCCTAGATGAATACCTGCATCTAAAAGATGAATGTATTAGTCTAGAGTTAATTATTTATTTAATTAACACAGAGCCGCGCTTGGAATAGCGTCTGGCTTTTTCTTTTTATTTCGGATAAATGAATTAAATGCCAAGCACACAAAGTTGTAATCCTTGTGATACTGGAGTAACAAGCTTAGCTGAAAGGTCTGTTGCATTCCAGGACATTTTAAATCCATTATATGCTAATGGTCGTGTACTTGAAACTTGGGGACAATATGAAGATTTCCTTAGATATGAGACAATCTTCTTCGATGTAGTTCCTCAAAAAGACCCAGTTACTGGAGAAGTATACGTTACTTATAGATTTAAAGATGGTTTAGCTGCTTCTAGCGAACTAACTCTTGTTGACGGAGATTGTAAAGTTGGATGGTACGAACCAAGAATTTGTGGTGATGAAACTGTTTTAACTGCAGACGCTGATACTGGAACTAATGTTCTTGCTGTTGAAAGTCTTGAAGCTCTTGGATGAGTTAAGGCTGGTTCTACTGTATTAGTTACAAAACAAGGAGGTAACCCAGTTAACGGATTGTATATCGCTTCTATAGATAGCGCTAACAATGAAATCACTCTTACAGCTAACTTAACTACAGACTTGAAGGCTGGAGACAAAGTTAGAAGAGGAGCTTACTTAAGAGACAGAAATTGTGACACTACAATTGATAATCCAATTGCACTTGGAGGATTAGATTACTATTCTGCATTCTTCAGAACTATCTCTATTTCTCACGAATTCAATTGGTGTGATTTGAACAAAGACTACCTTATCTCTGGAGGTATCCAAGCTATCGTAGATGCTATGTTCAGAAAAGGAGACATTGAAGCTATTAAAGAATTCTTGCACGCTGCTTTCTATGACAGAAATATACAAGTTGATACTTATAAATGGGAAACTATGGGACTATTCCCAGCTCTTGCAAAGGCTCAAGAAAACGGATTGAAGATTGCTTTCGATTTGGAAGGATGTTGTGACCAATCTGCTTCAGAATGTACAAACGCTAGACATCAAATTCAAGCTTTCTTAGATATCGTTATCAATAAAGCTATGATTTCTGGAATGTACAAAAACACTGTAACTGTAGCTATGAACAAGAAAGCTATGGAAGGACTTCACATGATGCAAGGATATTTCCAAGATTATGGAAATGTTGGTTTCTTAGATGGAAGTCAATTCGACATTGATGTTGGATTACCAAGAATTAGATATGCTGGAGTAGAGATTAAGTTCAAATACTTACCTATCTTAAACGACTTCGACTTCTCTGTAATGCTTACAATTCCTGAGGATAAAGTTGGAGTATTCCAGCCTAAATATACTGTAGTTGATACTAACGGAAAAGTAGTAGCTAACGCTAAGATTAACGGATACATTTCAAACGGAACTCCTATGCTTCGCTACTTACCAGACAATCCTTACAATATCTGAGCTCAGCTTGGAGAATGTAATAAAATTGTTGGAGATGTTAAATTCGCTATAGTATGGATGTGAGTTGATAAATGAGCTTATAGATTTATTAAGAACTTCGGAAGCTGTGTATTAAGCGCTTGTGAAGTATGTTGACTTGATGATGTAGATATTCTAGACTAGTCTAGTCTTCTATAGAGGGAGGGCTTAAATTAGCCTTCCCTTTTCTTTTAATTACAAGACAAGGCTGAATGATAATTACAGTAAAAGATATATATAGTTGAACTAATATAACTGATTCCGGGTGTGGTTCGAAGATATCCAGATTCAATGATATTTTGTCCAGCTTTGCAATGGAAGTATATGACTTCTATCCACGTAAAATTATAGAAAGATTTGCTGTTGCAGATTGTAAAGCACAAATAACAACAACCCATCCTATCGCGAAGGTGTGGGGTTTTTTTGGAAAGTGATGTAATACCTGATGTAGCATGGACCCAAAAGATTGTTGTGCTGGATATAGAAGACTTTTGATGGAGGAGATGTACTGAGACAACTTAGACCAGAATAGTTATTCTGTTGTCTGAGACAATAAGGTAAATGTATTATTGCCTAAAGGATTAAGTGACGCGTTTATTGTTTATTCTAAATGATTTGAGGAGGTTAAATCTCTAGATGATGAAATAGAAATAGACAAATATACACTTTCTCTATTGAGACTATATATGAAAAGTGAATACGCTTTAGAGAGTAGCAATGACATTAATATGTCGGCTAATTATTATAGTAGATTTCAAACAAAATTAAAAATTTTAAAGGCAATGTTTGATAATAATGTCAAATATATCGTGCCTTGAGCTTTAAATGCTGCTAATAAATAAAGATGGCACAACAAGATAAACAAGACTTTTATTGGAACGGGATGCTTGCTGGTGCTATAAATAATCTATATTATGATTTAATTAATGTAGACGTAGTCCACGTTCCATATGCTACAACGCACAGAAATTCATCGTTCTTTTTAAAGACGAGGCCATGATATGTTAGTTCAGAGAGTTGGAATGAATGAAGCGCTACGAGCTGACGAGACGCCGTTGATGTAAAAATTATTCGGGACGAAAAATGTAATCAGGAAGAGTGAACAGCATACGTGTTGTGAAAAAAATGAAGTAACAAGGCAATATTTGCATCTAGAATTACTGATTGATGTGTGTGAACATTTTTCAATTGTACTGCTTGATGTACGCCAACAACAACATGAGACATATATGATGAATGTCCTGATATGGAGACAACTTCATCTTGTTGAGACCGAAAATTGTTCACAACAAACTATGTCAGATGATTGAGAAGTGATTGAACAGAATTAGCACAGCCAACATGAGCAACTACTGTAGATAATATAGGAGTGCTTACTTGAATACAAATTAATAAATATACAGGTTGAACTACAATTTGATTGTTTTCTGACGAGTATGTCGATAATGAAACGTATGAATTTACTTCGACGATGTTTAGTCCAGGAAATTACTTGTTAGTATATCAAAGCTGAAATTGAGATGAAGATTGATTTGCCTGACAGGTTAGAATGATTACAGGTAAGGACGAGGATGGTAGAGTTATGGTTGATAGCCCTTGGCTTTGATTTAAAACATTAGATACGTCTACGCTAGTAGAATGAGAGAGCAGAGAACTAAAATGATATCACGTTAGTTATGCTGTGTTCAGTGACTGGGGAGAGGTTCTATGATTTACGGCTGGAAATAAAATATATATATTGCCATATTGATGAGACTGTAAGGCAATTAGCCCATACAATCAATATGCGTGAAGCAACACCGCTCAAATTATTTGAGTTGCTGACGCGAACGATAAAATATTTGTATTGACTGATAATTGATTTGTACATTATTGTAGCGAAGCTGGTTGATACAATAAATTCTTTATACAAGATGATATGTTCGCTTGAGTTGATAAAACATCAATAGTGGCGTATAGAGATATGATATTGGCGTTTGGAAGAAAACATATAGCAGTTTGAGTTCCAGATGACCAGAATAGATTTTATACAATGTATAACCAATCTACAAGCATATGAACTCGAAGTAGATATTCTTATGCTGAATACGAATGAGACTTAGTATTTATATCAAATGATAAAAGGCTTTTACGTTTATGAGTGAGTTGAACTGCGTGAAGATATATGCTTCAGCAAGAGGATATTTGAGATATGCTAAATTGAAAATTAGCAACTATGTTAGATAGCGATGAAGCGTTTATATGAAGCGATTGAAATAATTTGAGAGTATTTGTCCAAACAAAAAGTGTCCCATATGTTGATAGCGATTATGGTATAATAGATGAGGCCGATAGAAATACGGAGTGAAATAATACGATGACGCACATATATAAATTTGATACGCTATTTAAAATTTGGAGTGAGGACCATGTGCAGTTTTTAATCTCTTGAGCCGCAGAGTGAGTATACTATTGAGAAGACTGATTATATGTAAGAAGGTATAGTAAGAACAAATATCCCAACGACCCATGATGCGATGTGCAATGAACGGATAGCCATACTAAGTGGCCATACACAACAAGGATATCTGCATATCTTATTGAAAACGAAAACAATTGATTAGAATGACATCCTACATTATTTCAGTTGGCAAAGTTAAATAGATTAATTACTACACTATGACCATGAGTTTACTCTGCAGACGCAAAGACAATAATAACAACATACTCTAAGTGAATATGATATACATATAGGTTTCCGATTAACACAGACACCGAGGATGACGTGTCTTGGGTTGGTCTTATTACAGACTATTACCTATGAGAAAATCTCACAAACAAAGAAGAAGAGAAATTAGAATGTATGTTGTCTGCCGTGCAGGATAGTCAAAAAGAATATCAGGCAACGTGTACAGATAAAAAACTTCACTATCACACAGAGGTTCAAAAAACTCCTTGGTGTGATACTTATAGGGAGTTCTTAATTCAAGACCACTGAGTATGTATAAATGATAAACTATATGAACTTGCTCCGACTATGCCACTAGTAACTAACTTATGAGAAAACCAAGATTATTCAACACAAATAAAATTAGAATTAATTTGAGGACAATGAGACATTATCTGCTTCGGATGACGATTAGCAGAGTTATACATTGCTCCTATATTTATGACAGGACCAGATTGAGAATATCAACTACAGCCTAAAACAGACTGTGAATAATTCTTATTAGCCACTGGTCGTTTTACATTATGTCTTAACACATATGAATGAATTAGACGCCATACAACAACAAATGGCTGCTCTAGGTATTGATGTGTCCCCAGAGGCACAGCAGGCCCCTATAGAAGGTGGAGACTTAACAATGGAAGACGAAGCAATGTTTGCTCCAGGAGGAGAGCTTGCTATAGAAGAAACCATTGAAGAAGTTCCTTCTGAGGGTGAGCTTCCAGAAATGCCAGCTTACGATATCGAAGAGCTAAAAATAGACATCCAACCTATGTTGCAATGACTTCCTAAAGAAGAATTTGCCAACTTGATTATTTGGATGGCAGAACAATTTAATTTACTTAATCAACAAATTTAACAATGCCTAGACAAAGAAAAGCACAATCAGGTGCTACAAGATTAGGAACTGGAAGGGTCGCTAATACAACCACTAGTTCACCAAAGCTTCAGACAGTTTATAGAATTCCTACTGGATGAGCATATTGAGAATGTGAAAAATTAGCATATGAGGTTGTAGGAACTTCTCCTATTAGAGTAGCTATTGAATGAGAAAATGTTTATAGAGTTTCTCTTGACAGTTCCGCATTAGAAAGTCTTATAGAAGATATGAATTTGGATTTATCTAATGTAACATTGCAAACAATTAATGGTGATGTAACTTTTACAGGTAGCATTACTGCAGAATGAACATTTACTTGAACTACTGTTACTGCTAATACAATAGAAGCAACTACAGGAAATATTACAACTGTAAATGCTACTAATGTTTCTGCTTCAGATGTAAGCACTGCAACATTAGAAACTTCTTGAAATGCATCTGTAGGATGAAACTTGACAGTAACTTGAACTTCAACACTAACTTGAAACGTAAGTGCTGGTTCAGATTTATCTGTTGCTTGAGACTTATCAGTTACTTGAGATACAACAACTGCTTGATTAACTGCAACAACTTGAACTATAACTACTTTAACTTCAACTGATGCAACTATAACTGGTTTAAGTGCAACAACTTGAGATATAACTACATTAACTTCAGATAGTGCAACAATAGGACAGCTTTCTGTAACTTGAACATCAAGCTTTACTTGAGATATAACTGCTTGAAATATTACTTCTACAGGAACTGCAACATTAAACAATGTTACTACTTCTTGAAATACAACATTAGCTAATGTAACAGTTAATGGTGCTTCAACTTTAACGGGGAATACTTCTGTATGAGGAAACTTATCTGTAAGTGGAAATGAAACTGTTACTGGAAATTCTACAGTTACAGGAGATGCAATATTCTCTAGCGACGTATCTGTTGCTGAAGATTTAACTGTAAGCGGAGATGCTACAGTTACTGATGATTTAATTGTAAATGGTTCTACTCATTTGAATACTTTCGAAACTACAGGTTCTGGTTCTATCGGATGAAATCTTAGTGTAGATTGAAGTATTGCTGGATGAAGCAGCTTAGTTGTAGAGAACCAAATAGAGAGTGGTAGCGTAGTTACTACAAATACAGTTACAGACAACTTAACAGTTAATGGAAACATAGCATTATGAAATGATGCAACCGCTCCTGACTTTATCCTCCAAGATGAGAAAGGTGCAGCAAATGGAGTTACTCCATTAAATGCAAATGGAAAGGTTGACCCTCAATATTTACCTCCTGTATTCACTACAGCTATTGTTAAGATGGGTACTGGAGTTTTCTCTAATTCTAATACCTCAACTATCGTAGACGAAGATATTACAGCTGATAGTTTCGTTATACTATCTAACTATTCAGATATAATTTGAGACTTGAATGAGGTAATTAATATTTGACAGATAACTGTTGCAAGTAATGAGATTGAAACTTGAAGTTATAAATATATTATAGTAAATCCATTACCAGTGCAATCTAACAGTTAAGATTTTATCCTTTATTTTAGAGAATAATGCCAAAAGCAAGATTAATTTATGATGGCGATGGGGATTATATAGAAAAGGATAGAAGAGTTTTGCAGTTAACACAAGAAATACAGGATAAGGTTGATGCTATTCCTTGAGTGGTAGACGACCTGACGGGGACATCTTCTACAGATGCCCTTTCTGCAAATATGGGAAGAGTTCTACAAGAGCAGATAAATGAATTGTCTGCTCTTTGACATTTCCTTTCTGGATGGAATGCTAGCACGTGATTGCCAGCAACCAATCCACGTGTAGACCCATATTATTATAAAACCTGAGACTATTATAGAGTTACCGCAATATGAGAAACAAATTACAAACCACATTGATGAACGTATAACCAATGAGTGGCGAGTACGGCGGTTGAATTAGATGATGTAAGTATTTGAGATTGGTATATGTATGATGGAGGAGTGCGAATTCTCATTAAACAATGATGAAGCTGATGAGGTGGAGCCTACTTCAAAACGCAAGCTGAGTATGACACATTGCCTGCTAGTAAGACATCAGACAATAATCTATACATTATAGTAGACAATCACAACGAGACATTTACCATAAATTTTAGTGTATCCCCAAGTGGTTATTGAACAGTAAGTCCTAGCTCTATAACAGCAACGGTATGAGACATAATAGTCGCCGACTATAATATATTAACAATTTGAAATCAGACCATTACGGCGAGCCAAAATGATTTTAAGGAGTGGCGTTTGTACGGTGGGGGGGCGCTTCCAGACTACGTAGAATGAGACATGAACATAGTTGCTACGTATGAAAGAATAATGTAATTTACATAACAATATAATCTAATGAAAGTAACTAAACTAATAATTAACTGAGAGGAACAATCCATTTGATGAAGTATGCCGTGAATAGCTGTGTTACAATATCTCGAAGTTATTAATAACAGCCAAACTAAAGCTACTCCGACTTATAGATGGTATTTAACGAGCTGAACCCTGGAAGATGGTACAATTTTAGTGTTAGGTAATGATTATGACGGAGATGTAGATGCGCCGGGGCAAATATTAGATATATCTGGTCAGGACGTTATCTACATTGACAACATAGTGCCTGGATATAGTGTTGGTACTGATGGGGCGGCGACATGATTATTAAGGAATTTTGGATGAGTGTGGGGAATTTTTCCTCGACAGGGAGCTTGGAGCCAGGGAAAATAATTTTAACTATTTTAATATAATATAATGCCAGTTTCAAGATTACAATATAATTGAGACAATAATTATACGAAAAAAGAAAAACGTATGATATTATTAACTCAAGAAACAATAGATAAAATAAACAATATTACTACAGGATGAATAGATGCTGTAGTAGAAACTCGTACACATACCCCATATCAAACGATGACCTTCGCTCAATTAGCCGCTCTTTGAGATATGGATTTGGTTATAGGAGAGCTTAACAACGCCCCTCTAGACTATTATAATTCTCTGCACCTTCTTGGTATTTGAAGCATCGGATTTTTTT
>ERZ1032009.361-NODE-361-length-10326-cov-4.970986_pt1 | contig 10326 bp, 9 predicted proteins | sample MGYA00516700_ERZ1032009 | MGnify/ENA primary metagenome ERZ1032009 (study PRJEB33719, sample SAMN04261292) | wastewater metagenome | biome: rural village; feature: human; material: feces | host: Homo sapiens | place: El Salvador | collected 2013-01-14 ...
GTGGGGAGCTATGACGATGTGACGATCCTCCACTGGTTGCGGACGTTCTGCCGAAGGTTCTTCGGTCAGCAGTTCAAGCGGTCGTGCCTGCCCGATGGCCCGAAGGTGGGCTCGGTGAGCCTCTCGCCGCGTGGCGACTGGCGCATGCCCACGGATGCCGTCGCCGCGCTGTGGCTCCAGGAGGTGGAGGCGCTGGGAGCATGGTAGCGCAGACGGTCGCCCCCGAAAGGACGGAGTAATTCAGCTAACTGATCTTAGTTAGCTGGATTTTTTTGTTTAGGCAAAATTAAGCTTTTCCTTCATCCGGTCAGACATCTTACCGATATTCGTGCTGTGCCTGTTTTCTTGGATGCCAAAAATAGGAAAATAGCGCGGAAAAGCGCCGTCGTCATCACGCAAAATGCCTCATTTTACAATAAAAGGGCGGTCGGCACGGCCGGTCAGCCCAGGTATTTCATCAGGATGCGGATGTGGCCGCTCTCCCGAAGCTTGGCAATGCTCTTCTCGCGGATCTGGCGCACGCGCTCGCGGGTGAGGCCGAGCTGGTCGCCGATCTCTTCCAGACCGAGCTCGTTGCAGCCGATGCCGAAGCACTCCTTGACGATGATGATCTCGCGCTTGTTGAGGACGTTCTCCATGACGGTGTTGAGCTCTTGAGCCATGCTCTCGTGGTCCACATCCTTGTCGGTGCGCGTGTCGTCGCCACCGGGCATGACGTCGAGCATCGTGTTCTCCTCGCCATCCTGGAACGGTGCGTCGACGCTGACGTGGTGGCCGTCGGCCATCATGCTCTGGCCAATCTTCTCCGCGTCGATCTGCGTGATGTCGGCAATCTCCTCGATGCTCGGACGGCGCTCGTTCTTCTGCTCAAACTTGTTGATCTCGTGGTTGATCTTGTTGAGCGAGCCCACCTGGTTGAGCGGCAGGCGGACGATGCGGCTCTGCTCGGCGATGGCCTGCAGGATGCTCTGGCGGATCCACCAGACGGCGTAGGAGATGAACTTGAAGCCGCGCGTCTCATCAAACTTCTGCGCGGCCTTGATCAGGCCGATGTTGCCCTCATCGATGAGGTCGGTGAGGGACAGCCCCTGGTGCTGGTATTGCTTGGCCACAGAGACAACAAACCGAAGGTTGGCGGTGACCAGCTTCTCCTTGGCCCGCTCGCCCTCGCGTCCACCTTTCTTGATCTTCTTCGCCAGTTCAATCTCTTCATCAATAGAAATCAGTGGTGCACGCCCAATCTCCACGAGATACTTGTCCAGTGCCTCGCTCGATCGATTGGTAATACTCTTCTGTATTTTTAGTTGTCTCATACGTTGTAGTCCTTGAAAACGGGTAATGCCTTAAGGAGTAGGGTATCAGATAGCCTTCCCTCCAAAAACTCCGTAAAAATAGGAAAAAAGGTGGTACGTTGTTATTTTGCCGTTTGATTTTTATGCTTAAATAACTTTGATTGACAAACATTAAAAAAGGCTATACCCCAATGGAATATAGCCTTCTTTAGTGCGCCCTTAGGGACTCGAACCCTAGACCCACTGATTAAGAGTCAGTTGCTCTACCAGCTGAGCTAAGGGCGCAATCTTTTTTGCAATCATTTTTGGGCGGTAAGCCCTTTTTCTGAATTGCGAGTGCAAAGGTACAGTCTTTTTCCGTAACTGCCAAATGTTTCAGGGACTTTTTTTCGAAAAAAGCGCATTTGCCCTCTTTTTTGCTCTTTACTTCTTGACGAACTTCAGGATGGTGTTGTTGTTCTTCAGGAGATAGATGCCGGTGTTGAGGCTGTGGATATCAATGGAAAGCAGGTCTTTGTCAACGGGTTGCTGCAGGAGCAGTTGTCCTTGCAGATTATAGATGTAGAGTGGTGTGCCCTTGGTGAGCCCCTCTATCGACATCTGGTCGCGCTGGATGCCGCTGACGTTCATCAGCAGGGCCTCGTTGATGTCCGCCTTCGTGAGGTCGACCATCAGGCGGGCGAGGCGTCCGGTGAGCTTCGTGTTGTCGTTCCACTTCAGCGTGAGGTCGTCGTCATCCATCGAGATCTCTGTGACAACTTTGCTAACCTCATTGCCATTGACACGGATGACTACTGGCCGCGTATTGGCAGCCGGGAGGCAGAGAAGGGAACAGAGACAGCAGAAAACAATCAAAAAGTGCTTTCTCATGATTCAATTTTAGAGAAGGCTGGTGGCACGAGGCCACCAACCTGGTTTTTAATTAGTACATTCCCATCGTGTGGAACAGATAGGAGATGAAGTATCCCACGACGGTAGCGCTGACCACATGGATCATGCCGGGTGCCATGAATGAGTGGTTGAGCAGCTACTTGCCGATGACCGTGGTGCCCGATCGATCGAAGTTCACCGTGGCGATGTCCGACGGATAGTTCGGGATGAAGAAATAGCCGTAGACGGACGGCATCACGCCGAGGAGCACCCAGCCGTCGATGCCGAGGAAGTAGGCCAGCCGGAGCATCGAGACTACGACGGCGCCAGCTGTAGACGACGGCCATGAGGATACCGATGATACAGGCGGGGATGGTAACCATGATGATCTGGATGTTGCTCACGTTGAAGCCGTTGTCGGCAGACATGGACGCGAAGGCGACCACGGCGGCAGCGATGGGCGAGCAGGTGATACCGATCTGCGAGGCGATGGAGGCAATGCCGCAGGGGCACTCCGGGCGGATGCCTTTCTTCAGGGCGATGTCGCAGATGATAGGCATCAGGGTGTAGACGACGTGGCCAGTACCTACGAGGACGGTGAGAAAGAAGGTGGTAAACGGTGCCAGGAGGGTGATGCGGTCCGGATGCTTGCGGAGCATCTTCTCAGCAATCTGGATCATCCAGTCCATACCGCCCGATGCCTGCAGCATGCCCGCACAGGTCACGGCGGCGATGATGATGTAGATCACATCGGTCGGCGGCGTGCCAGGCTTGAGCTGGAAACCAAAGAACAAGATTGCAAGACCGATGCCGGAAATGGCACCTAGGGCAAGGCTTCCATACCGTGCTCCGATCCATAAGGCTACCAGGACGACCAGTAGCTCTACTACCATAAGTATTGTCATAGGCTATTCGTTTTAATGTTTTTTGTTTTAGGTTCCTTAGGTCGCTAACCTCCTTCTCGTGGCATATTTAATAAAAATATTGTTTCGTTGTTGTCTCTTTGGCGTTTTTTTATTTTTAGTGGTCAAAAAAACTTAGGCCACATGCAACGACCGTCACATGTGACCTAAGCGGAATGGGATTATTCTTTCATCAGGAATGCCTTGAAGGCGGCGAAGTCGTTCGGCATCTCGATGCTCTGCTTGGTGCCCCGCATGAAGGTTTGCAGGCGCTCAGGGATGTCGATGTCAGTGCCGATGATGGCGTCTACCTTCTCCTTGAACTTTGCCGGATGGGCGGTCTCGAGGAACACGCCGGTCTGGCCGGGCTTGAGCTGCTCCTTCAGGGCACGATAGCCGCAAGCACCATGGGGGTCGAGGACATAGCCGGTGCGGCTGTAGCAGTCCTTCATCGTCTCGCGGATCAGGTCGTCGCTGTAGGTCGCGCCACTGATGTCCTTCGTGATGGCCTCCCACGAGTTGCCGTAGAGGTCGAGCACGCGGACGAAGTTGCTCGGGGCGCCGACGTCCATGGCGTTGGCAAGGGTCTGCTTGCTGGCCATCGGGTGGTACTCGCCCGTCTGCAGATAGTTGAAGAAGACGTCGTTGGCGTTGTTCGCGGCGATGAAGTGGCTGACAGGCAGACCCATGCGACGGCCAAAGAGGCCTGCGGTGATGTTGCCAAAGTTGCCGCTCGGCACGCAGATTGTCAGGTCGAGGTCGTTGCCCACGAGGCGCTTCGCCTGGGCATAGGCATTGAAATAGTAGAATGCCTGCGGCAGGAAGCGCGCCACGTTGATGCTGTTGGCCGACGTGAGCCTCTTGTGCTGGTTGAGCTCCGTGTCCATGAAGGCGTTCTTTACCAGGGCCTGACAGTCGTCGAAGACGCCGTCGACCTCCAGGGCGGTGATGTTCCGGCCGAGGGTGGTGAACTGGCTCTCCTGGATCTTGCTCACCTTGCCCTTGGGGTAGAGCACATAGACGTGGATGCCGTCGACACCAAGGAAGCCGTTGGCAACAGCGGAACCGGTGTCGCCTGAGGTCGCCACGAGGACGTTCACGAGGTCTTTGGAACCGTCCTTCTTGATGAAGTATTGCAGTAGGCGGGCCATGAAGCGGGCGCCGACATCCTTGAAGGCAAGCGTGGGACCATGGAAAAGTTCGAGGGCGTAGATGCCCGGCTCTACCTCGTGGAGCGGTGTCTCGAAGGCGAGCGTGTCGTAGACGAGCTGCTTCAATGAGGGTTCGTCGACATCCTCACCAAAGAAGGCCTTGGCCACTTCGAAGGCTATCTCTTGGAATGAGAGCTTGTCGATGTTCTCAAAGAAGTCCTTCGGCAGTATTTTGATGCTTTCGGGCATGTAAAGGCCGCGGTCGGGGGCCAAGCCGTGCTCCACAGCCTCGCGCAGGGTGGCGAGCGGAGCATTATGATTGGTGCTGTAGTATTTCATCGTTATTTCATCGTTTTGTTGGTATTTATTTTAATGAAGTTCGCCGTTAGACAGTCCGGCTTACCAAGCCGGACACCCAGATGGCGGTGCCTCAGAGCGCCATGAAGCGGTCCATGAACTCCGTGAGGTGGAGCATACCGAAGGCGCCCGTGACGCACGAGACCTCGTCGTAGACCTGCGTCGTGTCGGGCTCGATGCCGGGGTACCATACGAGGAACGGCACGGGCTCCTTGACGTGTGTGCGGACCTCCACGGGCGTGGGATGATCGGGCATCACGGCGATGCAGACGGGATCATCCTTCCACGTCTTCACCTCATTATATATAGGCTCCACGATGCGGTGGTCGAGGTATTCGATGGTGCGGAGCTTCAGCTCTAGGTCACCGTCGTGGCCGGCCTCATCGCTGGCCTCGCAGTGGATGAAGACGAAGTCCTGATGGCGCAGTGCCTCGATGGAGGCCGCGGCCTTACCCTCGTAGTTCGTGTTCGCCAGACCGGTAGCTCCCGGCACCTTGATGACGTCGAGGCCAGCATAGTGGCCGATGCCACGGATGAGATCCACGGCAGAGATGCATGATCCCGACTTGATCTGCGGATATTTCTCTTCGAGTGTCTCCATCGACGGCCGATAGCCGCCGCCCCATGGCCAAATGCTGTTGGCTTGCTCGGCACGCCCTTGGTTGAAGGGGTGCTTCGAGAGCAGCTCCTGGCTCTTGAGGATGAGGTCGTTGAGTAGGTCGGCAGTCTCCTGCGCGGTCATGCGGTCGCCATCCTTGCGGTCCGCCCAGCCTTCCTCGGGCTTCACCAGCAGTGGGCGCCAAGGCTCATTGGGATGATCGTGGGGTGGGGTGCACTCCACATGCTTGTTGCCGCCGCGGATGATGAGCAAGTGGCGATACTGGATACCCGTCATGAACTTGATGCGGTCGTTGCCGAGCTCCTTGTCGAGGTATTTGATGAGCATGTCGCCCTCCTCGGTGGTCAGATGCCCACCGTGGTGGTTCTTGATCTTGCCGTCCTCCAGTTCGATGATGTTGCAGCGCAGGGCAAAGTCGTCGGGGCGCATCTCGTAGCCAATAGAGGCGGCCTCCAAAGGTCCGCGACCTTCATAGACCTTGTTCTGATCGTAGCCGAGGATGGTGCTGTTGGCCACCTCTGAGCCCGGGAGGAACCCTTCCGGAATGGTCATCAGTCGGCCGGTCTGACCTTTGCGGGCCAGCATGTCCATATAGGGTGTATCGGCATATTGCAGCAGTGTCTTGCCGCCGAGCCGCTCTACAGGGTGGTCGGCCATACCGTCGCCTAATATTATAATGTGCTTCATAATGAATTCCTTACTTCTGACATCTAACAGTTGACAGTTAAACAGTTATCAGTTAACAGTTTAACAGTTAGATATTGGCTATTGACATAATGTTGGCAAACACTCCTGCGGCCGTGACCTCAGCACCAGCGCCATAGCCCTGGATGAGCATGGGGTACTGGCGGTAGCGCTCCGTGGTGAGCAGGACGATGTTGTTGCTGCCTTCCAGACGGTAGAACGGGTGGTTCTGGTCCACCTCGCGGAGTCCAACACTCGTCTTGCCGCCGTCCATCGTCGCCACGAAGCGCCAGCGTTTGCCTTGCTCCTCGAGCTTCTTGCGGCGGGCCTCAAAGTCGGCATCTAGCTCAGGGAGCTTCTTCCAGAAGTCGTCCACGGTGCCTTGGAAATACTCGTCGGGTACGAAGAGATGCTTCTCAACAACGGTCTGCTCCACGTGGTAGCCGGCCTCGCGGGTGAGGATGACGAGCTTGCGGACAACATCCGTGCCACTGAGGTCAATGCGTGGATCGGGCTCGGAGTAGCCTTGCTCTTTGGCACGACGGACCGTCTCCGAGAATGGCACATCGGCAGAGATCTCGTTGAAGATGAAGTTGAGGGTGCCACTCAGAACAGCCTCTATCTTAAGGATTTGGTCACCCGAGTTGCGAAGGTCGTTGATGGTTCCGATAATCGGCAGTCCGGCGCCCACATTCGTCTCAAAGCGGAACTTCACGCCACGGGCCAGCGCAGTCTCTTTCAGTCGCTGATAGTCCTCATAGCGTGAGCTGGCGGCAATCTTGTTGGCAGCTACCACGCTGATGTTGTGCTCCAGCAGCACCTGATAGAGGTCGGCAATATCCTTCGATGCGGTGCAATCGACAAACACGGAGTTGAAGATGTTCATCCCCAGGATGCCCTCTTTCAGCTTCTCGGGGTTGCTGGGCTCCGAGGCATCCAGTTGTTCGCGATAGCTATCCAGGTCTAAGCCGTCGCGTAAGAAGATGGCGTGCTTCGAGGAGGCTATGCCTACGACGTTCAGCTTCAGGCGTGAGTGCTCCTTGAGCGATTCATATTGTGAGCGGATCTGCTCGATGAGTTTGCCGCCCACGGTGCCTACGCCACAGATGAAGAGGTTGAGCACCTTATATTCAGAAAGGAAGAACGAGTCGTGAAGCACGTTGAGCGACTTGCGGAGAAACTGCCCGTCGACAACGAACGAGATGTTCGTCTCCGAGGCGCCCTGCGCACAGGCGATGACGGAGATACCTGAACGTCCGAGTGTGCCAAAGAGCTTTCCGGCAATGCCGGGCGTGTGCTTCATATTCTCGCCGACGATGGCGATGGTGGCCAAGCCGCTCTCCGCATGCATGGGGAACATTGCTCCGTCGGCAATCTCGTTGGCAAACTCACCATTGAGCACCTCGACGGCCGCGTCAGCATCATCGTCTTTGACGCCGATGGAGGTGGAGTTCTCCGAGGAGGCCTGCGAGACGAGGAACACCGAGATGCCGTTGTTGGCTAAGGCCGTGAAGATGCGGCGGTTCACGCCGATGACGCCCACCATCGACAGTCCGGAGACGGTGATCAGCGTCGTGCCCTTGATCGAGGAGATACCCTTGATGGGCTTGCGGTCGTTCTCGATCTTGTCCTTGATGATGGTGCCCTTGCCATCGGGGTTGAAGGTGTTCTTCACCTTGATGGGGATATTCTTGATGCAGACGGGATAGATCGTTGGCGGGTAGATGACCTTTGCACCGAAGTTGCAGAGCTCCATAGCCTCCACATAGCTCAGCTCGTCGATGGTGTAGGCGCTCTTGATGACCCTCGGGTCGGCGGTCATGAAGCCATCGACATCGGTCCAGATCTCCAGCACCTCGGCATTGAGCGCGGCGGCGATGATGGCAGCGGTATAGTCCGATCCGCCTCGGCCGAGATTGGTCGTCTCGCCAGTGTCACGATCGGAGGAGATGAAGCCCGGGACGAGGCTGATGCGTGCCAGGTCGCTGAAGGCGTCGGTGACCAGCTGGTTCGTCAGGTCACTGTCGAGGACGTTACGGCCGTTGACAGGCTCGGTCTTGATGAACTTTCGGGCATCCATCCACTTTGAGCCTCGGATGAGTGTTGCGACGATGTTCGACGACAGGCGCTCGCCGTAGGAGACGATGGCATCCTGCGTCTTCTTGCTCAGGTCATGGATGAGGTAGACGCCGAAGTAGATGGAGCGCAACTGTTCGAAAAGTGAGTCCACACGGTTGAAGAGATCCTCCCGGTCGAGGGTGTTGGTGATGATGGTGTCGATCATCTTGTGGTGGCGATCCACCATCTCCTCGAATGATACCTTCCAGCTGTCGTCACCATGGACGGCCTGCTGCGAGGTGGAAAGAAGTTTGTCGGTGATTCCGCCGAGGGCACTCACGACAACGACAATGGGTTGACGACGTGCTTCGTTCTCGACGATGCGTTTCAGACTCAGAATGCTTTTCACGGAACCTACCGATGTTCCGCCAAATTTTAAAACTTTCATTGCTAGTTATTTTTGTTATTGCTCGCCACCCCTAAGACAAACAGGGCATTGACAAAACTTGAGTGCAAAAATAATGAGTTTTATTGTTATCACCAAGGAAAATGATGATTTTGTAAGAAAAGAGCGGCTTTTTCATGATTTATTGCTACTTTTGTGCATCAATATCAAATTCGTTATGACACAAGAATATCAACTTCGGGTGCTGCCACAGATTGCCTATCGTGACACGGCGCTCATCAACTATATCGCCAAGGAGAAGGGCTTCGACGCCAGGACGATCAACCAGGTGCGCATCCTCAGGCGGTCGATCGATGCTCGGCAGCGGACGATCTACGTCAACCTCACCGTCCGCGTGTATATCAATGAGGTGCCGCAAGATGATCAATACACCCACACGGTGTATCCCGACGTGAGCGGCCGGCCGGAGGTCATCGTCGTCGGCGAGGGTCCTGGCGGACTCTTTGCCTCGCTGCGACTCATCGAGTTGGGCCTTCGCCCCATCATCCTTGAACGAGGAAAAGATGTGCGTGAGCGAAAGAAGGATATGGCGCTGATTACCAAGACGCAGAAGGCGGACCCAGAGAGCAACTATTGCTTTGGTGAGGGTGGTGCAGGAGCCTACAGCGATGGCAAGCTATACACCCGCAGCAAGAAACGGGGTAGCATCGAGAAGATCCTGAATGTGTTCTGTCAGCATGGCGCCTCGACGGCGATCCTGGCGGATGCCCACCCGCACATCGGTACGGATAAGCTGCCGCGGGTCATCGAGAACATGCGGTTGCAGATCCTGAAGAGTGGGGGCGAGGTGCACTTCCAGACGAAGATGACGCGCCTCATCGTCAGCTCGGGGCAGGCTACGGACCGCGTCGTCGGGGTGGAAGCCGTCAACCTTGCTACCGGCAAAGAGGAGACCTATCATGGCCCGGTGATCCTTGCTACGGGCCATAGCGCACGGGATGTCTACCGCTATCTCGCTGAGGCAAAGATCGAGATTGAAGCCAAAGGCATCGCCGTGGGTGTCCGTCTCGAGCATCCCTCACACCTCATCGATCAGATACAATACCACTCGAAGCAGGGCCGAGGACAATTCCTGCCGGCAGCGGAATATTCGTTTGTGACGCAGGTCGACGGCCGTGGTGTCTATTCGTTCTGTATGTGCCCCGGCGGCTTCGTCATTCCGGCCGCCACTGGGCCAGAGCAGATCGTCGTCAACGGTATGTCGCCCAGCAACCGAGGGACAAAATGGAGCAACAGCGGGATGGTGGTGGAGATACATCCGGAAGACGTACTGTCCTCCTTCCCAAGCCCCTCCGAAGGAGGGAGTGTGGATTACATAAAGAGCTCCCCATTGGGTGATCCGCTGTGCGTGATGCGGTTTCAGGAAGAGCTGGAGAAGGCATGCTGGCAGCAGGGCAACATGAAGCAGACGGCGCCAGCGCAACGAATGGCCGACTTCGTGAACAACCGACTGAGCTACGACCTGCCGGAGAGCTCGTACGCGCCGGGACTCATCAGTAGTCCGCTACACTTCTGGCTACCGCCATTCATTGCCCATCGGTTGCAGGAAGGCTTCAAGGCGTTCGGCAAGAAGAGCCACGGGTTCCTCACCAACGAGGCGGTGCTCATCGCCACGGAGACGCGAACCTCCAGTCCCGTCCGCATCCTCCGCGACCGCGAGACGCTCCAGCACGTGCGCCTTCAGGGGCTGTTCCCTTGCGGCGAGGGCGCCGGCTATGCGGGTGGCATTGTCTCGGCGGGCGTCGATGGAGAGCGGTGCGCGGAGATGTGCGCGGAATATATAAAATCCTAACCAAGCCTTCCCAAAGGGAAGGATGTGGATTACATAAAGAGCCAACGGGAGCCATAAAGAGCTAAAAAGAGCCATTCCTTGGGAATACCAAAGAATGGCTCTTATTGTAATCCACATCCCCTCCTTCGGAGGGGC
>ERZ1032009.362-NODE-362-length-10314-cov-16.707086_pt1 | contig 10314 bp, 17 predicted proteins | sample MGYA00516700_ERZ1032009 | MGnify/ENA primary metagenome ERZ1032009 (study PRJEB33719, sample SAMN04261292) | wastewater metagenome | biome: rural village; feature: human; material: feces | host: Homo sapiens | place: El Salvador | collected 2013-01-14 ...
CCCGGATACCGCCACTTTTACCTTTATTGCCCTGAGCACAACGTACTTTACGAATGCCACCGCCATTCTTGATTAAGTCACCTTTATCGGGCTGTACCAAGAGATCTTGCTGGAGCCGACGATACTCTTCATCACTCACAAGCTCTTTGATTTGCTTGGTAAAAATACTGGTTTCAATGAATAACATAGGTTAAAGTACGTCAATGGCGTATAAGAATTTTAGCATTTCCAGAACAAAAAAACGAGAGCTATAGACTCTCGTTTCGAATAATCGCCATTATGTTAAATCGGTTGATTTAAGCTTTCCTATTTACAGGTGACTTAAACATAATCCAACCCCAAATCATTCCAGCAACAATACAGATTGCTAAAAATATAGGCAATGAGCTAGCTTGAGGCTTATCTTGAATATATCGAATCGCAACAGTAAGACAGGCAAAGGATATTCCCCAACCTAAACCACCATATAAGAAAATCCATTTAAATTTTTCGTTCATAACCAAATAAGCAAATGATAATCATTATTTATAATATCGTGTAGCTACCTTTTGAGCTAGTATTGAATCAGAGGGCTTTTAGTTTTTAATAAAAAGAGATCATGCATGCAATCAGCATATTATTTAAAGAATTTCTTAGGATCATTCATTGGTTTGACAGTTGTAACTGGGACCGCATTAACGATTCTAGAATATACTCCTGAGCCCTATACATATATCGGCATTATCTTTGGGCTAAGTATTGTGTTTTTGGGGCTAACGTTAATTGGTTATACCAACGCAGCAACCCTATTGAACAATAAGATGAAACATACTCTGTATTTACATTCAATATTAGTAATTTTGCTGTTTGCCACAGACTTAATCTTCGGTAATAAGGATCTATTGTTTACTATTTTAAGAAATGTAGGTTTCTTTGTAGTGTTGCAATTTGGAGTCTATCTTTATGTGAAAAAACAGCCAATGAGCTTTAAAGAATTTCTAAAATTAACATAATACACGTTATGCAAAATTAAAAATAAAAAGGAAGAGATTTCTCCCAAAATCTCTTCCTCAAAATTGAATCTTTAGTAGATTCATTAATATCATTTTTATAATTATTCGGGTTTTAATTTATTTAAATCGGAAAAAATTTAATTCATATTTAATAAAAAAGCCCTGCAAAAGGGGAGTTTATAATTTTTACAGGGCAAAGTGGAGAACCACAAAAAAATGTGCATTTTGCACATTTTTTTCAAATATACCATAATTTGTTATATGTTTCACATTTTACAATAAAAATATGTTCTAAATCACAAAATACCATTGTGTAAGACTTTAGCAAATTATTTTAAATGCCAACATTTTTACTTTAGATAGTAAACACTTACAAATAATTCATCTGATATAAAGTCTAGATTCAAGATGTAAAAAAGCCCTGATTTTTCAGGGGTGGATTTTTTGCTGTTTTGAAATGAAAACTATAAATTTTTAGTCTTTAATGCGCTTTTTCGCTTCATCATAAACTATGCTGTCAGTTCGTTTCCCAACGGTGATGAGCAAGATAACTACCTGATCGTCTTTGACTTGATAAATTAGTCTGACTCCAGCCTTTAATAATTTAATTTTGTAGCAGCCAGCTAGATCAACTCTGAGCATATTCTTGGGAATATTTGGCTGCTCCATGACCTTGGCAAGTTTTTTTTAAATTGATCTCGTATAGCGCTAGGGAGTTTTTCCCATTCCGCTGTAAAGTCCTTGTGACGTAAAAGCTTATAAGTCATCTAATATGACTTCCTCAAACATCTCCTTAGGGTCATTAATGCGCTTACGGACAAGAGCTAATAACTCTTCATCTTCTTCTGAAAGCAAAGCTTTTTTGACGGGTAGCTTCCCAGTCGTAGCAACATACTCAAGAATACTAGTAAAGAAATCTGTAGGTGCAATACCTTGCTCTTTAAGGATGGAATAGGATTTTTCTTTAAGGGCTTCATCGACCCTGAAGTTAACAGTAGCCATCATATCTCCCAATTGTTTAATGTACTAGGAGTAATGTAATGCAAATTGCATTACAAGTCGACTTCGTATAACGCCCATTATGTTAAATGGATTCAATTACTGTCACTAAAAGTGACATTTATTCTGTCTACAGTCCACTTTACTGTAGTGTTATCTAAATAAAAAAAATCTCTATTTAAAATATCATCTTCAAAAATCAAGCCATTGCTGTCTAACTTCCCTTCTTTTAAGTGCCCAATAATTTCATATTTTAGACTATTACTTATTTGCTTAATTTGATGGGGACAATGTACTTCTTCAATAATGTAATCATCAAAAATAGTAGCTTCTAAAGCTATAAGGTAATTTTTTTTTAGATCAATCGATGTGGGTATTGAAGAACTAAATACCTCTAGAATTTCATTATGAACCTTAATTTTTAGAATGAATTCGAGATCCTCATTACATTCTATGATTTGAGCTATATATTTCACTTCGATTAAGATTTCCTAAAATTAACATAATACGGATAGCTTTCTTGAGCTCATATAACCGCTATTATTTTAAATATTCTTCAAGGTATGTGCTTATGAGCGTAAAACAAGTTGCCAAAGGCATACAAATTATAAATCTACACGAATCATATTGTGATTTTGCAGGTGCCAAAGACGAAAATTTAATTGCTCTTGCAGAAAAGACACTCGATTTGAAATTTCCTGATGATTATAGGCTTTTTCTACAAATATTGGGCTGTGGTGACATAGGAGGGCGAGAGTTCTTTGGGGTTATTGATTCAGACTTTATTAATTCATCCATACCAGATGCTGTTTGGATAACACTACAAGAGAGATTGGAGTCCAATCTTCCTAATAGTTATATCGTTATTAGTGATACAGGTGATGGCAGTTATATTGTATTAAACTGCATAGAGTCTGATGAAGATAAAGTAATGATATGGACACCTGGTGTAAAAAGCGAAGATATGCCGTTTGAGCCATATTACAGTGATTTCGGAACTTTTTTTTATGATCAAATAATTAACTTAATTTAAAATTAACATAATACACGTTATACGAAATGCCCTTGATCAAGGGTATTTTTAGCCTCTAGTTAACATAAAATATCTTATGCAAAGTGAAAAACGAGGATCTATTGTCCTCGTTTCATATAACGTTCATTATTTCGATTGAGGACAAAAAAGCTTTAAAACTATCTTTTTTGAGAAAGGAACAAGAATCAAAAGACATGGATAAGCAATAATCCAATTAATCATCCATTCTGAAAAAATAATTGATAATAAAACTTTATCTTCATTTAATGCTCCTAGAATAGCGTTAATGCCACTCATAAAGAATGAGACAAAAAGCGGAATCAGAAATTCCTGTAATGAAAGCTTGTTCATTAATTATTAAAATTTAGAATATTCTTGAACTTTTAAAATATTTTTTTGAAATATTATTAAGAGTGTCTAATATAAGATTAGAATCTTGAGTGATTAAAGCAGTATTAAGTTCAGACATATAATCAATTAATTGGTTTTTTGCTTTTTTGGCAAATTCAGGATTAACTTCTTGATCCTCGTACAGTAAAACGTAGTTCCTCGCAAATCCATAAATGAAAAATAAGGCCGAACTATCTAAATTATTATCGTCGTTGCCAATTTCTTTCTCACATAGAATCTTTAACTGCTTGAAAGCATCTGTTCCATTTGATAAAGCTTTAAAATTTTCAAATATAAATTGGAATTTCATTTTAGCTACTCACTTAAAAAGAAATTCTACAGCTTTAATCCCCCCCCAATCAATACTTAATTTTTCCAAAATTAATACAATATACCTTATGCAAAATATAGAAAAAGTCAGTGCATACAACTGGCTTTTTAGTGTCACGTATAAATCTAAGACTTGTTTTAATCGTTGCTAAGTTGATGTTTCACGGCTTTTAACCTATTGATTTTAGATTCAGAATTTTGGCTGCCATTACGTTACTTTGGGGTGTACTCCAGTTTTACATGACCTTTTCTGCCCTAGAAAAATTATTCCCCCTAAAATTTATAATAGCTGGGAAATAATTTCTGCCAAGATAGCATCTGCTTGGGAAGTGTTTCTGACAGCAGAAATTTCCTGTTTAACTTTAGTGAGAGATTTTCCAGTCTCTTTAAAAGAAAAAACAGTTTTATTTCCTATAAGAATTAGAGGTGTAAGGTTAGAGACTTCGCGTATTTTTAAGAATAGCTCTGCTACTCTGTCTTGATGCGTATAAATAGATCGTAACTTTTGGGTGATTTCTAAAGCAGTTCGTTTATTCATAAATATACCCATTAATTTTATTAAATTTTTTGAACGTTTTAATTCTTGTAAATCTAATCTTAGCAGAACGAGCATTAATGGGTAAAAATTGTGCACTAGTGCACTTAAAAAACTGTTTATTGCTAATAACGCACGGCTTTAAGCTTTAAAAAGGATAGAATTCATAAACTCAGAAATATTAGAGTCCGATTCTGTTCACTGCATAAAATGAGTATTAAGCCATATGAAAAGAAGTGAGTTTTTAGGACAAGATCCTGAACAGAAGATTATTTTTGCTTTTCTTTTTAATAGAAACCAAAAAGCAATTTCACTTTTTATAAAATACTCAGATGAAAAAACTCTGGAAATTGCAAAGCAGACCATCACTTTACATATCATATTTTGGCATTCAGGAGTAAGCGCTGCTGATTTAAAAGAAGTCTTTAAAAAAGATCCTAGCTTAGTCAATTCAGGCATGGAATTTTGGACAGAGATTGTTAAGTAAACCCTATAAAAATAAATTATTTTTTTCAAAATTCCACGCTTATTTTTTATAAACTACAGATGTTTCTCTTAAGTAATTCAGATTAAATTAAACAGCTTACGATCTCTGTCATCTGTCAAATATCGATCCATCTGAGCGATCAGTTTCTCTCTAGCCTGTTCATCTTCTTCAGTGATTTTCAGCATGCAGGATCCAATTAAAATCTTGCGTCTGGTATCATCTTTTCGAGCTTGTTCTTTCTCTTTGGCTTTTTCTCTTGCCAGTGCTGCCTGTCTTTGAGCCTTTAACTGTTTCAGCTTTTCTTCTTGGGCTTTAATCTTGCTGTCTAAATTTTCAGTAATGCTCATTAATCCAATACCATCATCCTGGGAAATCATCCCTAACATAAGCGCACTTGAATCTGCATTCAAGGTGCTATATGTATAGTAATGTTTTCCTCGAAGAGCGCACTTATGCAAACTTCGTTTGCAAGTCCGATTGGGGTCTCCCCAATACCCCGACAACCGTAGACACGGTTGTATTTCACTACGTGAAAATTTAAAAGCGAAAAATAGGCATGGCGATTTACCACTTTTCAGTCAAAACCGTAGCACGATCAGCAGGACGTTCCGCCACTGCTGCAATCGCCTATCGGGCTGGTGAAAAGATCTATTGTGAACGTGAAGGCCGAGAACATGACTACAGCCGAAAAACTGGTGTGGAATACAAAGAGATTTATTTACCCAAAGACGCACCAGAACATTTAAAAAACCGGGAAAGACTCTGGAACGAAGTTGAACAGCGCGAAACCCGAAAAAACTCGACAGTTGCCCGGGAATTTGAAATCGCTTTTCCAAGTGAATTAAATCAGGAACAACGCCTGGCCATGCTCGAAGAACTATGCGCCAGTATCGTGGACAGACATCAGGTGGCCGTTGATGCCTGTATCCATGCCCCGCATACCGGATCCGGCAGTGATGAACGCAATTATCACGCCCATATCCTGATGAGCACACGCAAGCTCATTCCCGAAGGTTTTACCGAGAAAACCCGGGAACTGGATCAGAAACACAGTGGAGAAATCGAACACTGGCGCAAACACTTTGCCGATATCTGCAATATGCACCTGGACATGGCCGGATACACCGCCCGAGTCGACCACCGCAGCTACAAGGACCAAGAGAATGGTCTGGAAGCCACCCTGCACGAAGGGCCTAAAGTCACCGAACTGCGCCGAAAAGGGATTGAGACCGAAATCAGCCGAAGCAATGATGAAATCAAACAGAGAAATCAGGCGCAGCTGCAATACGGCAAAAATATGGATCTGCTGATTGCTGAAAATGAGATCAAACTCAGCACACTGAAAACTGAACAGCAGATCCAAATCAAAAATAGCGCTAAAACGCCACCAATTGACGAAAAAGCCCTATTTGAGGAAAAACAGAGGGAAACCCTTGGCAAAGTGCTAAATCGCGAAATCAGCGCAAAAGACGCGAATCTAGACCTAGAATTTATGCAGGATGTTTTTAAAAAGGCCGAAAACACCTTCGGCAAGATGCAAAAACATGAAAACGAGTTCAATCAGCAGCTCGCCCAGGACATCGTGAAGAGCCGACTCAAGCAAAGTTATGACAAATTGCAAAGCCTGGTCGATCAACACAACGAATTAACCCAGAACAAACCCTTACTGTTTGGAAAAAAAGCCTGGGAAGCCCAACGTGACGAGATTTATCAGGAACACAAAAAGCTAAAAGGTCAGCATGAACACCAGAAAAAACATGGTGTGAAGGATTTATTGGAAAATGAAAAGTTCAAAGAACATGCCTGGAAGCAGTACCAACAACAACATCCGGCCAAAGCCAAGCAATACCAAACTCTATACTCAACCTATCAAGTTATTAAGAAATGTGTGAATGAGATCAAAGCAGAACAACAAATGAAACTCAGACAAGAACAACAGCTCAAAGCACAGCAACATGCGCCTAAAATGAAATCTCGTGGCATGAGTCGATAAACAGAGCGAGTGTCTACGAGCGAACTGAGAAAATTTGCCCTTTCCTTTCCCTGATTACAAGCTCCCTATCCATCAATCACCTGCTTTACAGAGCATCCCGAATGGGTGCGAACTTTCCAATTTTGATCCCTAAACCGAGCGTAGCGAGAAAAAAAAGCTTATGAGCGAAGCGAATTCCGAGTTGCTTTTGCTTTTCTAAAAGTCACGAAAATATTAACCAAAAATTGCCCCGACGAATCGAGCGAAAGCGAGATTCAATAGAGTTTGAGAGAAGCGAAAACCAAGGGCAATTTTTCAAATTTCCTTTTTTAATTATTTTTAAATATTTTAAATCTTTTCAGCCCTCTGTATGCCTTTAGTAGCAATGGTTTCAGCATTTAAATATGACGGATTGACTACTAACTATGACGGATTGACTACTAACTATGACGGATTGACTACTTAACTATGACGGATTGACTACTAACTATGACAAGTATATATTTGTCATATATTAAAAATTAAATGGTTTTATTTTGGATAAGAATCAAGTTGTAAAATCAAATCAAGTTATAGAAGCTTCATATCAATTAAGTGCCGTAGAGCAACGTATTGTCTTAGCAGCTATTTCACGTATTCCAAAGAATCAACCCATCACAGATGATGAGTTATACCCAGTGAGTGTTAATGAATTACAGCTCCTAGGAGTACACGAGAAAACAGCCTATAGAGATTTAAAAGAAGGGATTAATAGACTTTATGAAAGGTCTATCAACCTCTCTGTGGACGATAAATCTATCAAAATGAGATGGGTACAAGAGGTTCAGTTTTTAGATAGTCAAAGTGTCATTGGTATTCGCTTTTCAAAACCAATTTTGCCTTTTATATCCAACCTAAGTAGAGAATTTACGAAATATGCTCTATCTGATATCGCAGGTATCAACAGTGGGTACGGTATCCGTATCTATGAGTTACTGGTGCAATACAGACAAATAGGTAAGCGTGAAATCTCTGTTGATAATCTACGAACCATGCTGGAACTAGGTAAAAAGTATCCGTTATTTGCTGATTTTAAAAAAAGGGTAATTGATACTGCTGTAGATCAAATAAATGAATACAGCCCTTTACGTGTGACGTATGAGCAGAAAAAAACAGGTCGTAAAGTTACTCACATTACTTTTTCTTTTAAAGAAAAAACAAAAAGTATTGGTCAGGAAAGTACAGACATACCGAAAGAGTTCTATAAGTTAACAGATGCTCAGATAAACATGTTTGGTAATCAACTATCGCGTCTACATGAACTTTCTCATCTAGCACGTGAGGGTGAGAGCTATGAAATATTAGCTTCAAAAATCAAGGAAAAACTTAGAGATCCAAAACAACAGAAGCAGTTTTTACCTTACTTACGGAACTTAGGCTTCAAACCTTGAGTGTATTGAAGAATACACTTATTGTATTCTTCAATACGTATCTTAAATACACAGTAATACACTATGAAAACAAGTACAAAATACAGTGTTAGTGATGCTGCCACACTGTATAAAAAATCTAGAGCGACACTTTATAAAGATATAAAAAATGGGGTATTAAGCCGTGATCATGATGGTTTAATAGACTTTTCAGAATTATTGCGTGTATATGGTGAACCGTTTTCTGGAAAGCAGTCAAAACGTATTGATACGTCTCTAATACAGAATCTGGATACACCCGAATACACTGATAAAACAGTAGTAGAGTTAAAAAATCAGATCGACTTTTTAAAGAAACAATTAGAAAAAGCAGAAGATAGAGAGGCTAAAGCTAATGCTCGTATCGATACGCTTCTTACACTAATTGAAATGAAGCCACCTAAAGCTAGTAGTGAACCTAATAAAGAGAATATTGAAAGTAATATTTCACCAAACCCAACTGATATGGCAACAAATATTCAGTTAAAGCAGGTTAAAGAGGACGGATTGACTACTCCAGAGAACAAACGTATCCCTGTTCCAGAACATGTTGAGCCTGAACCTAAAAAGAGGGGCTTCCTGAGCCGTTTTTTCCTTCCTTATGGTTAGCCAGGACTCCAATTTTTTGATGAGCCAAGTTCAGTGCAAGCACATGAAATAATGACTCATCAAAAAACCGGATGAGGTTTATTAAAACTGAACAAAACCGTGGAACATTGCTTACTTATTGATCGTGGAACACTAAAAATCATTAAAAAAGCCCAATTGGTGATGATTGGGCTTTTCACTATACGATAAGATCATGATTTATATGAAATAAAAAAGAGCATTTCGTATAAGGTGTATTATGTTAATTTTAGGAAAATTAAAGAATTTATGGAAAATGAAAGTCTAGAATCGATAATTGAAAAGCTAATAGCATTATTTGAAGAATTTGATTTAAAAAATTGGGAAAAAGCATATTCTGATATGCTCTTATGTCTTAAAGAGGATCCAGAATATGCTAAGTATCAATTGCGCATTAATTTTGGAGGAATGGGGTCATTTAATGATCTCATCTTGCATCGTGATGGAGTTCCTCTTATTGAAGAAAATGATTATTTAAATGAATTAAGAAAACAATTGTATGCCTATTTAACATAATGGCTGTTATACAAATTTCCAAAAAAAAGCGAGAATTTTCTCCTCGCTTTTTTACTCAACAAATTAGAAGTTATATTTTAATTGAGCATTTACACCATTAAAGCCATCAAATGCATTAACGTGTGTGTAAGCTACTTCTGCAGCCAAGTTTGGAGTGAAGTTATAGCCAGCTCCAGCTTGAATGATTAAACCTGAATCATCTTCGCTAGCTGAAACTGTATAACCTTGATAAGTAGCATCTACATCGAGGTCAACACGTGCATAACCTGCCATACCTTTAGCATAGAAATTATTTGCTAAAGGATATTTAGCTGTTAAGCCAATACCATAGTATTGAACATCGGCGTCAGTTCTTACACCAAATTCTTCTAAATCGCCATCGAACTCGATGTCATTTACAGATTTATTCCAGAATACTTCAGCACCAACATATTCATTAAATTGCAAACCACCATTCAGGCCTAGAAAATGTACATCAACATCATCGTTATTTAAAAATGTATAGCCAGCGCCTACATATGGCTGAATTGTTGTACTACCAGCATTTGCTGTAGTTGCTGCAATAGCCCCAAGAAGTGATACTAAAAGCAGTTTTTTCATTGTATATCTCATGAATATTGAAGTTATATAAAAACCCATAAATCATTGATTTAAAGGATTTGCATATATTGGAAATATAAATAAAAATTTGCAATAAAATTATACTAATTAGTAAGATATTTTTTGATTAATTGATTAATAAACAATCTTTTCTATTATTTCTAGAAATTTTCCATTTAACATAATAGCGATTATACGAAGTACACTTGTATATTAATATAAATATCAGATACTTAAAATTTTAACCCTGATCACAAAACGCACAAAAATTGGCTTTTGTAATAAGTTGGTGAGTTTTTAAGCATATCTGTAACATTTTGCCAGTAAATTTGGTTAAAAAACGATCAATTTGGCAATCAGTGCCCATTTCATACGGATCCAGGTT
>ERZ1032009.364-NODE-364-length-10303-cov-5.884563_pt1 | contig 10303 bp, 8 predicted proteins | sample MGYA00516700_ERZ1032009 | MGnify/ENA primary metagenome ERZ1032009 (study PRJEB33719, sample SAMN04261292) | wastewater metagenome | biome: rural village; feature: human; material: feces | host: Homo sapiens | place: El Salvador | collected 2013-01-14 ...
GCTTCTTGTACTACTTCTCTGTTTATGTAAATCCTTCAAAGATCGCTTCTTTTCAGTGCTCCTCGGTTTGTTTTCCGAAAGCGAGTGCAAAGGTAGTACTTTTACACTTTCCCACCAAACTTTTGGAGAAGAAAATGCAAAAAAGATGCGAAGTTTTCACATTTGTTGACAAATTAAAAGATAAAAAAGAAGGCACACCTTATTATATATAGTATTTATTTCGTACCTTTGCGCCCAGAAAAAACAATCAAGGCACGGATGAGAAAGACGATCGATAGACATCACATTCACAAGATAGTTGTTCAGCGGCGTTGAGCAACTTGTGCAAAGGCGTTGAGCAACTTGTGCAAGGGCGTTGAGCAACTTGTGCAAGGGCGTTGAGCAAGTCCCTTGGTAGCGTCATGCATCCGACAATACATCAGAAACAGCACTTTTCCATGAACATCAAAGCATTATTCTTCGATATCGACGGCACGCTGGTGTCGTTCAAGACCCACCGCATTCCACAGTCGACAGTGGACGCCCTCACAGCGGCGAAGCGCCGCGGCGTGAAGGTGTTCATCTCCACGGGGCGACCGGTGCCGTTCATCGTGAACCTCGGTCAGATTGCACACCTCATCGATGGCTACATCACCACCAATGGTGCACGGGTGCTCATCGACGGAGAAGAGATTGCCCTACATGCCATCGCCCCGGATGACGTAGAGCGTATTCTCCATTTCTGCCACACCCTTGGGCGGTCGGCTATCGTCGTGGGCACGGAGCACATCGGCGTGCAAAACTACGAACCGATCGTCGACGAGCAGTTCCGCGTCGGCTTGGGACTGACCGACTTCCAGTTTACACCCTTGAACGAGACGCTGCGGGAGCCCATCCTGCAGCTGTCGCCCTTCATCAGTCCGGAGGAGGAGGCCGTGCTGATGCCCACACTGCACGGCTGCAACTCCGGGCGATGGACCGACTCGTTCACCGACATCACCGCCACGGCGGCCGACAAGGGGAAGGGCCTCGACGCTGTCCTCGCCCATGAAGGCCTGCAGGTTGCGGAGACGATGGCCTTCGGCGACGGCGGCAACGACATCCCTATCATCCGCCGTGCCAGTGTCGGCGTGGCGATGGGCAATGGTGGCGAGGCGGTGAAAGCCGCGGCGGACTACGTCACCAGCAGCGTCGATGAGGACGGCGTAGTCAGGGCGCTGCGGGAATACGGGGTGATCTAAAAGGCCCGTCCGTAAAAAGGACGGGAGCGGTGGTGGGACATACCCTGCAAGAAAAAAGAAGGAAGAGGAAGAGCGTTTTTACAGATTAATGTGTACCTTTGCGGCAAGAAACCCGAGAAGCAATGACGAAGGACGAGATATTCAAGAAGAACGTGGCGCTGCTGACGCAGGTCAGCGACGCCGAGGCACAGATGATGCCCGACAACGACGCTCCGCTGCCCTCCGTTGCCGCGCTGGAGGAGATTGTGTCGTTGGTGAAGATGACCGTCTTCCCCAGTTTCTTCGACAAGCGGCAGACGGACAACAACATCCGCTCCTACCACCTCGGTGTGAACATGGAGCGGCTGGAGACGCTGTTGCGTCAGCAAATCTGCCTGGCTCTGCTCTTCAACGACGACCGCGATGTCGACGCCGAGGCGCATGCCGAGCAACTGTCCTTCCGCTTCCTCGACCAGTTGCCGGAGATCAAACGGCTGCTCTACACCGATGTGAAGGCCATCTTCAACGACGACCCCGCTGCGAGCAGCTTCGGCGAAGTGATCTTCTCCTACCCCGTCATTCAGGCGATGCTCCACTACCGCTCCGCCCACGTGCTGCAGCAGATGGGCATCCCCGTCATTCCCCGCATCATCACGGAGATGGCGCATGCGAACACCGGCATCGACATCCACCCCGGCGCGGAGATCGGCGAATATTTCTCCATCGACCATGGAACGGGCGTCGTCATTGGTGAGACGTGCATCATCGGCAACCACGTGCACCTCTACCAAGGAGTGACGCTCGGCGCCGCCTCACCGCTGAGCCACCGGCATGACGACACTGTCACCGGCGCGACGCCCCGTCACCCGATTCTGGAAGACAATGTCACCGTCTACTCCAACTCCACCCTGTTGGGACGCATTACCATCGGCCACGACACGATCATTGGCGGTAACGTCTGGCTCACGCACAGTGTGCCCGCCCACTCCACCATCATGCAGAGCGCCGCGCAGGACGTCAGCTTCACGGGAGGGCTGGGGATCTAGGAGTTACGAGTTAGAAATTAGAACGATGGATAAGACTGCAAGGAAAAACATATTAAAAGAGGTACGCGACTACCTGATGATCATGGTGGGCATCGCGTCCTACTGTATCGGCTGGAACATCTTCCTGCTGCCGAACAACATCGCCACCGGTGCCGTGCCGGGTATCGCCTCCGTGGTCTACTGGGGTACGGGCATCCCTGTGCAGGTGACCTACCTGAGCATCAACGCCGCGTTGCTCGTCATCGCCTTCTTTGTGCTGGGGTGGAAGTTCCTGACGAAGACTGTCTACGCCGTGATCTTGCTGACCACCTTCACCAGTTACTTCCAAGGCTATACCAACGGCTTCCACTTGCTCGCCGACCAGCCGTTCATGGCGTCCATCATCGGTGCCATCTTCTGCGGCTCGGGCATCGGTCTGAGTTTCTCGTACAATGGTTCCACCGGTGGCACGGACATCGTCGCCGCCATCGTGAACAAATACCGCGACATCTCCCTCGGCCGCGTCATCATGCTGATGGACATCATGATCATCTCCTCCACCTACCTCGTGTTCCACGACTGGGAGAAGGTGATCTACGGTTACGTGGTGCTGATGGTGTCGAGCTTCTGTCTGGACCAGGTGGTGCTGAGCCGCCGACGGAGCGTTCAGTTCTTCATCATCTCAGATAAATACAAGGAGATTGCCTCCCGCATCGCCGTCTATCCCCACCGTGGCGCCACCGTCATCGAGGCCCACGGCTTCTACACGGGCAACCCCGTGAAGATGCTCTTCATCATGGCGAAGAAGCAGGAGAGCCAGGTCATCTTCCAGATTATCAACGACATCGATCCTCATGCCTTTGTCACTCAAAGCAATGTCATCGGTGTCTATGGCGAAGGGTTCGACAAGTTCAAGGTGCGCAGTCATCGTCCTAAGGCCGAACAGTTGACGAAGGAACAAACAGCAATGCTGAGTCAGGAATAGTTTTCAGATTTCAGTTTTCAGAGTTCGGTTATCGGTTTTCAGATTTCAGCTGAAGTGGATGGACAGAAGTGACAAAGAGTTCCTGGAAGGGCTGATAGCCCAAGGCGAGCACCAGCAACAGGACTTCAAATACAAGACACAGGACGCCACGAAGCTCGCCAAGAGCGTCTCCGCCTTCGCCAACACCGACGGAGGACGACTGCTCATTGGCGTTCGCGACGACGGTCACCTGAGCGGTGTACGGTCGGAGGAGGAGATCTTCATGATGGAGAAGGCGGCCAAGGACTGCTGCACACCCGCCTCCGCAATCACCTTCGACACCTACCATGCCGACGGCCGCACCATCGTCATCGCCACCATCCCTCGGGCCGGGCAGCGGCCGGTGTGTGCCATCGACGAGGACGGCCGCAAGGTGGCGTATGTCCGCGTGAAGGACGAGAACATCGTCGCCACACCCGTGCATCTGGAGATGTGGAAGCAGGACAAGGCCTCAACGGTGGTGATGACCTACAGCGACAGCGAGACCCGCCTCATCGACACGCTGAGGGAGCATGACGGCGAGGGCCTGAACCGGCTAGTGCGGCTGTCGGGACTGAGCCGGTGGAAGGTCGTGAAGACGCTGGCGCGGTTTGTGCGGTACGGCATCGTGAGCCTCACGTACGTGGAGGGGAGGTTCGTGTTTGGCTTGGTAAGCCAAACGGTCTGACAGCGAACAGCATCAAGGCACGCACCCTAACGACAAGGAGCCCTACCTCTAAATGCAGAGGTAGGGCTCCTTGTTGTTTATCTCCGTAATCACTCCCCTCCCCTAGCGAAGCGAAAGGGGGAGGGGTTGAGGGAGAGGCTGGAGAGGCTGTTACTGTTACTTCTCCTCCGGTGCCTTGTCGATGAGGTCCATGAACTGGTCGAGCTTCGGCGTGATGATGATCTGCGTGCGGCGGTTGCGCTGCTTGCCGAGCTCAGTATCATTGCTGGCGATGGGGTTAAACTCGCCACGGCCTCCAGCAGTAAGGCGCTTCGGCGCTACACCAAAGTGGTCGATGAGATACTGTACGACGGACGAGGCACGCAGGGCGGAGAGGTCCCAGTTGTTGCGGATGTTCTTCATCGACGCAGCAGCGGTGTTCACCGGCACGTTGTCCGTGTTACCCTCGATGAGGACGTCGTAATCCTTATAGTCCATGATGATCTTCGCAATCTTCGAGAGCGTCTCCTGAGCACGCTCGTTGATCTCGTAGGAGCCACTCTTGTAGAGCATGTTGTCGGCCAGCGAGATGTAGACCACCCCCTTGAGCACCTGCACGTCGACCTCCTTCATCTCCTCCTTTGAGAGCGAGCGTGTGAGGTTGTTGGTGAGCACCATGTTCAGCGAGTCGCTCTTGCTCTTCACCTCCACCAAGTGGCGGATATACTGATTCGACTCATTGATCTGGTCGACGAGCTTCGAGATATTGATGTTGTTGTCGCTGGTGTTGGAAAGACTCTTGTCGAGGCTCTTCTGCAGGGCAGCATAGTCCTTCTTCTGCTGAGCGAGCTGGTCCTCAAGCGAAGCCACGCGTGCCTTCGATGCCGCGAGGTCTTCCTTGGCATTCTGATAGTTAGCCGTGAGCTCACGGTTCTCGTTCTGACAGTTCTGTAAGTCTTTCTTGCTGGCGCAGCTGGAGACGACGAGCGCTCCTGCCACCATAGCCAGTAAAAGAATGTTCTTTTTCATTTTGCTATTTTCCTTAAGTTAATATTCGATGTTGTAAAAGTAATGATTACTGTGCAAATCTACAATAATAGACGCAAGAAAGCAAGAAAAGTTTCTGCGGATTAGAAACTTCTAACATATTTTTATCATTTTTGCGGCCCTGAAAGGTTAATGAGCAAAAGATTAAGGGGCGAAACGTTGTTAGAGAGAAAAAATTGAAGTACCTTTGCAACAAAATATAAGTATACTTAAAACCAGAGAGATTATGATTCTTTTCTTTAAGACTCCAAAGGAAAACATCATTGCCACTGAGATTGACCATCAGCCCAGTGAGCAAGAGACCCAGGAACTGTGTTGGCTCTACGGCGACGCCACACTTGTGAAGGCCGAGAAGCTTGACGGCTTCTTTGTCGGTCCGCGTCGTGAAATGATTACCCCGTGGAGCACGAATGCCGTTGAGATCACGCAGAACATGAGCCTCAAGGGCATCCAGCGCATCGAGGAATACTTCCCCGTGAAGGACGAGAATGCCGAGCACGACAAGATGCTGCAGCGTATGTACAAAGGTCTGGACCAGACCATCTTCACCGTGAACCACGAGCCCGAGCCCATCAAGCATGTCGAGAACCTCGAGCAGTTTAACGAGGAGGAAGGTCTCGCACTGAGTCCGGAAGAGATGGAATACCTCCACAAGATAGAGAAGCAGAACGGCCGTCCGCTGACCGACTCTGAGATCTTCGGCTTTGCCCAGATCAACAGTGAGCACTGCCGCCACAAGATCTTCGGCGGAACGTTCATCATCGACGGTGAGGAGCGCGAGTCGAGCCTCTTCAGCATGATCAAGAAGACCACGAAGGAGCATCCGGGCAAGATTCTGAGTGCCTACGCTGACAACGTCGCCTTCGCCCAGGGCCCGATGGTGGAGCAGTTTGCCCCCGAGGACCAGAGCACCGCCGACTGGTTCCGCGTGAAGCCCATCGAGAGCGTCATCTCGCTGAAGGCCGAGACCCACAACTTCCCGACGACCGTGGAGCCGTTCAACGGTGCCGCTACGGGTACCGGTGGCGAGATCCGCGACCGCATGGGCGGTGGCACGGGCTCGTGGCCTATCGCCGGTACGGCAGTCTACATGACCAGCTACCCCCGTCTGAAGGAAGGCGAGAAAGGCCGCGACTGGGAGGAAGAGATTGCTCCGCGTCCCTGGCTCTATCAGAGTCCGGAAGAGATATTGATCAAGGCCTCGAACGGCGCCAGCGACTTCGGCAACAAGTTCGGTCAGCCACTGATCGTTGGTTCTGTGCTCACCTTTGAATACCAGAGCGCCACGGGCGACACCGCTGTGGTTGCCCAGACTGGCGAGAAGGCCGAGGGCGAGGACTCCGAGACCTACGGCTACGACAAGGTCATCATGTTGGCCGGCGGCGTGGGCTATGGCAAGAAGCGCGACTGTCTGAAGAAGGAGCCGCAGAAGGGCAACGAGATCGTCGTCGTCGGTGGTGACAACTACCGCATCGGCCTCGGTGGCGGCTCGGTGAGCTCCGTCGACACCGGCCGCTACAGCAACGGCATCGAGCTGAACGCCGTGCAGCGTGCGAACCCCGAGATGCAGAAGCGTGCCTACAACCTTGTGCGTGCCCTTGTTGAGGAGGATACGAACCCCGTCGTCTCCATCCACGACCACGGTTCAGCCGGTCACCTCAACTGTCTCTCAGAGCTTGTCGAGGAGTGTGGCGGCGAGATCGATATGACCAAGTTGCCCATCGGTGACAAGACCTTGAGCGCCAAGGAGATCATCGCCAACGAGAGTCAGGAGCGCATGGGACTGCTCATCGACCAGAAACACCTGGAGCACGTGGAGAAGATCGCCGAGCGCGAGCGCGCCCCGCTGTATGTCGTCGGCAAGACCACGGGTGATGCCCACTTCAGCTTCGTGCAGGGCGACGGCGTGAAACCGTTCGACCTCGACGTGGCACAGATGTTCGGTCACTCTCCAAAGACCATCATGAAGGATGTCACCGTGGAGCACCACTATGAGGACGTGACCTACAGCGCCGACAAGATCGACGAATACCTCGACCGGGTGCTGCAGCTCGAGGCCGTGGCCTGCAAAGACTGGCTGACGAACAAGGTCGACCGCTCCGTGACGGGAAAGATTGCCCGCCAGCAGACACAGGGACAGATCCAGTTGCCGCTCTCTGACTGCGGCGTCGTCGCCCTCGACTATCGTGGCAAGGAAGGCATCGCCACCGCTCTGGGTCATGCCCCGCAGGCCGGTCTGGCCGATCCTGCTGCTGGCAGCGTGCTGAGTGTCGCCGAGAGTCTGACGAACATCGTTTGGGCACCCGTGGCAACGGATAAGGATCACCCCTACCCCGTGCAAAACCTGAACCTCAGTGCCAACTGGATGTGGCCGTGCCGCTCACAGAAGGGTGAGGACGCCCGCCTCTATGCCGGCGTGCAAGCACTGAGTGACTTCTGCTGCGACCTCGGCCTGAACGTGCCGACGGGCAAGGACTCGCTGTCACTGAGTCAGCAGTATCCCGATGGCAAGAAGATCATCGCCCCGGGCACCGTCATCGTCACCGCTGGCGCTGAGGTCAGCGACGTGCGCAAGACCGTGAGCCCCGTGATGGTCAACGACAGCAACTCCTCTTTATATTATATCGACTTCAGCTTCGACGAGCAGCGCCTCGGCGGTTCTGCCTTCGCCCAAAGCCTCGGCAAGATTGGCTCGGACGTGCCGACGGTGAAGAACAGCGAGTACTTCGCCGACTGCTTCAACGCCATCCAGGAACTCATCCAGAAGGGATGGATCATGGCCGGTCACGACATCTCTGCCGGTGGCTTGATCACCACGCTGCTGGAGATGACCTTCGGCAATGTCGAGGGCGGCCTGCACGTCAACCTGCACGATGTGGCCGATGACGACATCGTCAAGGCCCTCTTTGCCGAGAACCCCGGCGTCGTCATCCAGGTCAGCGACACGCATAAGAAAGAGGTGAAGGAGTTCCTTGAGGACAATGGCATCGGCTATGCGAAGATTGCCTACCCCACGCCCGACGTGCGCAAGATCGTCATCGTCAAGGGCGACTGGAGCCATGAGTTTGACATCAACAGCCTGCGCGACACCTGGTATCGTACCTCTTACCTCCTCGACCGCGACCAGAGCATGAACGGCATGGCCCGCAAGCGCTACCTCAACTATAAGAAGCAGCCGCTGGAGTTCCGCCTCGGTGGCTTCAAAGGTACGTTCGAAAGTTTAGGTTTAAATCCTGATAGATGGAAAGAGGACGATAAAGTTCAAAGTTCACAGTTCACAGTTCAAAGTAGGCCGAAGGCCGCGATCATTCGTGAGAAGGGTACGAACGGTGAGCGCGAGATGGCTTACACGCTGTGGCTCGCTGGTTTCGAGGTGAAGGACGTGATGATGACCGACCTCATCAGTGGCCGCGAGACGCTGGAGGAGGTGAACATGATCGTCTTCTGCGGTGGCTTCTCCAACAGTGACGTCCTCGGCTCTGCCAAGGGCTGGGCCGGTGCCTTCCTCTATAACCCGAAGGCGAAGGAAGCACTAGATAAGTTCTATGCCCGCGAGGACACGCTGAGCCTCGGCATCTGCAACGGCTGCCAGCTGATGGTGGAACTCAACCTCATCAACCCCGAGCATAAGCACCGCGCCCACCTCGTGCACAACGTCAGCCAGAAGTTTGAGAGTCAGTTCCTCGGTCTGAGCATCCCACAGAACAACAGTGTGATGCTGGGCTCGCTGAGCGGCGACAAGCTCGGCATCTGGGTAGCCCACGGCGAGGGCCGTTTCTACCTGCCCGAGCCCGAGGACCACTACAACGTCGTGGCAAAATACAACTACGCCGAGTATCCTGCCAACCCCAACGGCAGCGACTACAACGTGGCTGGTATCTGCTCCGCCGACGGTCGTCATCTGGCGATGATGCCGCATCCCGAGCGCGCCATCTTCCCCTGGCAGAACGCCTGGTATCCGAAGGATCACGCTCAGGACGACGTCACACCATGGATTGAGGCGTTCGTCAATGCACGGAAGTGGATCGAGAACAAAATCAAGTAATCCTTTTTTATCAAGAATTTAAGAATTAGGGAATTACTAGAATGGCTACGCTATGTGCTACGCATACCAACAAGTTCTTGGAATTCTTACAATTCAACAAGAAGCTTTGAGGCATCTTTCTAGTAATTCATAAATTCCTAAATTCTTGATAATATAATTGAATCATGACAGAAACGACAACGATGAGCACGGCAGCTAGTCCTGCTGTGCTCTTCAAGACCTTCTTTAAGATTGGCGCATTCACCCTGGGGGGCGGGTACGCCATGATACCGATCATCGAGGCAGAGGTCGTCGACCGCTACCGGTGGATCGGGAAGGAGGAGTTTCTGGATCTCATCGCCATCGCTCAGAGCTGTCCGGGCGTCTTCGCCATCAACATCTCGACGTTCATCGGCTATAAGCTCCTCGGACGGAAGGGCGCACTGTGCTGCACCACCGCCACGGCGCTGCCGTCGTTCCTCATCATCCTGTTGATCGCGATGTTCTTCCACCAGTTCATGGATGTGAAGTGGATCGCCGCAATGTTCCGGGGCATCCGTCCCGCCGTGGTGGCACTCATCGCCGCACCGACATTCAAGCTCGCCAAGAGTGCGAAGATCGGATGGTCGACCGTGTGGATCCCCGTCGTCTCCGCCCTGCTCATCTGGCTGTTGGGTGTGAACCCCATCTATATCATCATCGCCGCCGGCATCGGCGGATACGTCTACGGTAAATATATCAAACGATGATCTTCCTGCAGCTCTTCATCACGTTCTTCGAGATCGGCCTCTTCGGCTTCGGTGGCGGCTACGGCATGCTCTCGCTCATCCAGCGAGAGACGGTGGTGAGTCATCACTGGCTGTCGAGCGCGGAGTTCACGAACATCGTTGCCATCAGTCAGATGACGCCGGGACCCATCGGCATCAACTCCGCGACCTACTGCGGCTACGTGTCGATCATGAACGCCTACCACAACCAATGGCTGGCAATGCTCGGGTCGTTCACCTCGACGTTCTCGCTGGTGCTGCCGTCGTTCATCCTGATGATCCTCATCAGCCGGATGTTCATGAAGTATATGAAGCAGCCGCTCGTGCAGAGCGTGTTCCACGGTCTGCGCCCCGCCGTGGTGGGCCTGCTCGCCGCCGCGACGCTGATGCTGATGAATGGTGAGAACTTCGGCGTGCCGAGCGTGAATCTCTGGCAGTTCTGCATCAGTGTGGCACTGTTCATCGCAACGTTCGTCGGGACCTACTGGCTGAAGATCAACCCGATACACATGATTGGGTATGCCGCGCTGGCGGGGCTGGTGCTATTATACTAATACAGCCCCTCTCCCCC
>ERZ1032009.368-NODE-368-length-10207-cov-21.169622_pt1 | contig 10207 bp, 9 predicted proteins | sample MGYA00516700_ERZ1032009 | MGnify/ENA primary metagenome ERZ1032009 (study PRJEB33719, sample SAMN04261292) | wastewater metagenome | biome: rural village; feature: human; material: feces | host: Homo sapiens | place: El Salvador | collected 2013-01-14 ...
ATAGGATAAAAGATATGTGAATCAATATATTAATTTTATTGAAAATGTAACTGATGAGTTTGCTGTTTTTTTAACTCGACACAAATGCTGTTTTTTTATACTTAGGTCGGGCAAGGCAACTACTTGGCTTTAAACCGATTATACTCGTCTCACAAGTATTCAATAATTTTGACCAGAATAAAGACAATCCAGAGGAAGAAAGTATTCATGAGTTTCGCTGCCCAAATCAAAATCCCAGCCACTTACATGCGCGGAGGCACCAGTAAAGGGGTGTTCTTTAAACTGGACGATTTACCTGTTGCTGCACAACAGGCAGGCCGGATTCGGGATCAGCTGTTATTAAGAGTGATCGGCAGCCCGGATCCATATGGTAAGCAAATTGATGGTATGGGTGGTGCTAGTTCAAGTACCAGCAAAACCGTGATTCTGTCTAAAAGCCAGCAAGAAAATCATGATGTGGATTATCTGTTTGGTCAGGTATCGATTGATCGACCTTTTGTGGACTGGAGTGGTAATTGTGGCAATCTGACTGCAGCAGTTGGGGCATTTGCGATTTCCAATGGCCTGGTCGATCCTGCACGTATTCCTGAAAATGGGTTGTGTACGGTGCGAATCTGGCAGGCGAATATTCAGAAAACCATTATTGCCCATGTACCGATGCAGAATGGTCAGGTTCAGGAACTAGGCGATTTTGAGCTGGATGGCGTAACTTTCCCAGCAGCCGAAGTGCAGATTGAATTTCTGGATCCTGCCGATGATGATGCCGAGGGCGGTTCAATGTTCCCGACCGGAAATTTAACCGATACGCTGGAAGTACCGAATATTGGCAGCTTTGAGGTGACGATGATTAATGCCGGGATCCCGACAGTTTTTTTAAAAGCAGAAGACCTGGGCTATAATGGTACCGAGTTACAGGATCATATCAATAATGATGCAGCCGCTTTGGTGAAGTTTGAAACCATTCGAGCCTATGCTGCTCAACAGATGGGTCTGATTCAGGACATTAGTGAAGCTGTTACACGTCAGCATACGCCAAAGATCGCCTTTGTGGCTCCGCCAAAGACTTATACGTCCTCTAGTGGTAAGGAAGTCACTGAAGCAGATAGCGATATTCTGGTTCGTGCCTTATCAATGGGTAAGTTGCATCATGCCATGATGGGAACAGCCGCTGTAGCGATTGGGACAGCGGCAGCGATTCCGGGAACTTTAGTAAATCGTGTTGCAGGTGGCGGGGAGCGTGAATCAGTTCGCTTTGGTCATCCTTCCGGCACCTTAAGAGTGGGTGCGCAAGCAGTGCAGGAAAATGGGGAGTGGAAAGTGAAAAAAGCCATTATGAGTCGTAGTGCTCGTGTGCTAATGGAAGGTTGGGTGCGTGTTCCTGAAGACGTTCTCTCTTAAGATTATTCCTTGAGAAAATTAGCCTAATTAAAACCATTGGTTCTCCGGTGGTTTTTTTATTGATGCAAATTTTCTACCTTAAATTTTCAGTCTAAATACAGAATTATGAAACAACATTTGGATTTAAGACTGAAAATTCAATGCAATTCTAGGTACAATGCCTGATAACAGACAGGCACTTATAAACTGTCATTTTATTATTCTGGCTACGTATTCGAGGCGAATGTGTCATCTATCACTGACGTATCAACCCATGCACTAACTCAAGCACAACAACGGATTCAACACGATTTAATGACTGCTTTGGAAGCCTTTTCCATTCCGGAACCGTTAAAGTCGGCAGTACATCATGCCGTAATGCTAGGAGGAAAGCGGGTACGTCCAGCGCTCTGTTATGCCACTGCCGCATTAAAACCAAATCAGAATAATGCTGCGGTACGCCGTGCCGCAGTTGCGATCGAATTTATTCATTGCTATTCGCTAGCACATGATGATCTGCCATGTATGGACAATGACTTGTTACGTCGTGGTCAGCCAACCTGTCATGCTGCTTTTGGTGAAGATACGGCTCTTCTGGCGGGTGATATTTTGCAATCTATGGCGTTTGAAATTCTGGGAAGTCGTCTGTTTGATCAGGGGCCTGCAATAGAGCCAGCGATTGTCTTGAAGCAGATGCAGATTCTGGCGACTGCTTCCTCGAAAATGGTCAATGGTCAGGTACTGGATTTACAGGCTGAAGGCAAAAAAATTGATCAGGAAGCATTGGAAACTATTCACCGAAATAAAACCGGAGCCTTGATCAGTGCAGCGATCATGATGGCAGCGGTGACTATCTTTGAAGGGACTGATGTAGCGATTCCAAAACTGCGTGAATTTGGGCAAGCGATTGGTCTGGCTTTCCAGGTGCAGGACGATATTCTGGATATTATTTCTGATACAGAAGTGCTGGGTAAAACGGCGGGCAAGGATGAACAGGTGGAGAAGTCAACTTATCCGGCATTAATGGGTTTAGAGAAAGCCCAAGACTATGCACAGCAGTTACATGATCAGGCGATGGCTGCTTTGAATCATTTTGAAGGTCAAGCTGATGACCTGATGCAGATTACCCAGTTTCTGCTGACCCGTAAAAGCTGATTTGAATAAACTAATCTTCCTGAAATTAGCTTAAAACAAGCATAAAAAAGAGGACTTAAAGTCCTCTTTTTGTTTTATATTGAATTATTTGCTTTCGTTATACAAACGTTCTGCCTGTTCAAAGCGTGTCGTAATTTCAGCTGTTGGCGCTTTGCCTAAGAAACTTACAACCACAATCGCAATCCAAGAACAGATAAAGCCAGGGATAATTTCATAGATGCCGGCTGGAATAAAACCAAGACCGGTTGTACCAATGGTATTTTTCCACAGAATCACCATACACGCACCAACGATCATGCCTGCCAAAGCGCCATTCAAGGTCATACGTTTCCAGAACAGAGACAGAATAATCAGTGGACCAAAAGCAGCGCCAAAACCAGCCCAGGCATACGCCACCAGACCCAGCACTTTAGATTCAGGATTACCAGCCATCCAGATTGCCAGTAAAGCAATGAGAAGCACCATCAAACGACCGACCCAAACCAGTTCTTTTTGCGAGGCATTTTTACGCAGGAATGATTTATAGAAATCTTCAGTCAGGGTACTTGAACACACCAGTAATTGACAGCTAAGCGTACTCATCACCGCGGCCAAAATAGCCGCCAGAACCACACCGGCAATCCATGGATTGAACAGGATTTTAGTCAGCTCCATAAACACGGTTTCAGGATTGGCATTCACCACAGCAGCGAGTTCCGGATGTTGCTGGAAATAGGCAATACCAAAGAAACCTGCGGCCACTGCGCCACCCAGACAAAGGGTCATCCAGGTCATCCCGATACGGCGTGCATTCGGAATCGACTTCACTGAATCGGCTGCCATAAAACGCACTAAAATATGCGGCTGACCAAAATAACCCAAACCCCATGCCATTAAGGACAGGATCGCAATCGTACTCAGATCACCGACCAAGTTCATGGCTTGTGGACGTGCCGCTTCTAAAGCGAGCGTAACTTGCGACATATCTGAAAAAGTCAGAATGGTCACAATTGGCGTAAGAAGAAGCGCAAAGATCATCAGGGTTGCCTGAATGGTATCCGTCCAGCTGACTGCCAGGAAACCACCGATAAACACATAACTGATCGTTGCAATCGCACTGATCCAGAGCGCTGTACTATAAGACATGTCGAACATGCTTTCGAAAAGACGCGCACCGGCGACCATGCCCGAAGCACAGTAAATTGCAAAGAAAATCAGAATGACGAATGCAGAAACCACACGCAGCACTTTTTTCTGATCATTAAAACGGTTCGAAAAATAGTCCGGTAGGGTCAAGGCATTGTGCTGGACTTCGGTATGTACCCGTAAACGGCCCGCAACCAGCAGCCAGTTCAGCCATGCACCGATAATCAGACCAATCGCAATCCACATTTCAGACAGGCCTGAAAGATAAATTGCACCCGGCAAGCCCATCAGCAGCCAGCCACTCATGTCGGAAGCCCCTGCAGAAAGTGCAGTTACGAAACTACCTAAACGTCGGCCCCCTAAGATGTAATCAGAAAAGTTGTTTGTCGCACGGTATGCCATCAGGCCAATCACGACCATGCCGACAATATAAAAAAGAAAGGTAATTAAGGTTGGATTTAGGGAGCTCATACGGTATCCATTTTTAAGTTGGACAGTAGATCGAAACAAGGATTATGACAGATGCGAAAGACTTTAATCCGAAAGCCAGGCAACATCGAATCCAGAGGATTTCAAAAATAAACGCGAAATTTAACCATAAATTCACAATCTTTGCTGAGATTTTCTTATTTTGAAAGAAAATAGGCAACCAATTGGCTGCCTATTGTGAAGTATCTCTGAAATTTAGTGACGTCCCATCACACCGCGAATGGTATTCAGCACATCGGCAGGCAAGACCACAGTCTTGGCATTTGGAGACTTGGCCATATCCTGCATGGCTTTGACATATTGTTCACCCAACAGATAAGCCACAGGAATTTCCTTATCGCCAATTGCCTGACTCACCATATCAATCGCACGCTGTGAAGATTCTGCCAGTACGACTTGCGCTTCTGCATCACGACGTGACGCTTCCAGACGACCATCAGCTTCCAGAATGGCGGCCTGTTTTTCACCATCCGCTTTAGTGACGGTTGCACGACGTTGACGCTCTGCCGCTGCCTGTTCTTCCATCGCCGTCTGCATGGTTACAGAAGGTTTGATATCCTGGATTTCAACCGTCTTTAAGGTGATTCCCCAGTCTGAAATATCATCAGAAATGCTGGACTTTAAACGTGCCTTGATATGATCACGCGAAGATAAGGCATCATCCAGATCCATTTCACCCACGATTGAACGTAGCGAAGTTTGTACCAGGTTCTGAATTGCCCATGAGTAGTTCTCAATCCCGTACACCGCTTTTTCAGGAGTTGTCAGGTTGATATAAGCTACCGCATTCATCAGCAGAACTGCGTTATCACGGGTAATTACTTCCTGCGAAGGAATATCCAGAACGATATCTTTCGTAGTGACTTTATAAGCCACTTCATCTACATAAGGTATGACAAAATTCAGGCCAGGATTAAGCGTGGTGTGGTATTTACCCAGACGTTGCACGATCCACTTATAGCCTTGTGGAACAATTCGTACACCTTTAAAAATGGTAATCGCAACAAAGGCCAAGAACGCAATAACAATGATAGTGCCAGCAGACATAATTTATTCACCTTTTTCGTTTTGATATTGAGTGCTGTGGGGCTGTACAACCAGGTCATTTCCCAAGATATCGACAACACGGACACGATCTCCGACTTGAACTTTATCCAGAGCGCGGCAATCCCATTCATCCGAGCCTAAAACAGGCAGCGGAAACCGGACCCGGATCTGATCCTGTTCAAGATCGGTCTGGATCACCATGCCAATTTGGCCAATGGTTGCTTCACGCGACAAGCCGGCTTTGGTCTTGTCGATAGAAAGTGGCTTGATAAACTTGAACCAGAGCAAGGTACAAAGAACAGACAGGATGATCCAGGTCAGGATCTGGGTGGTCAGTCCCATCATCGGGAACATCCAGTACAGAATGCCGACCATAATGGCACCAATCCCGAACCAGAGGGCAGCAAAAGCGGGCAGGAGTAATTCTGAAAGAATAAGAAGTATTCCCAATACAAACCAGTGCCAAGGTTCAAGAACTAATTCCATATCGTGACCTATATTGCTAAGTATTTAATTAATCATCATCTTTATATGATTTACTTCCAATGTAGCAGATGCTGCAGCAGATGAATATAAAAAATTTCTGATTAAAATTTTGCCGGTCGTGCAGGCTTGAATGCAGCCGGAGACTGCCTAAAATCACTGATGGCTTTTTCAATTGAACGGATTTTCAGTTGCGCGGCTTTTTCACCTTCGAGAATGGTTTCATTGCTGGCTTTTAAATCCAATGTGCCGATATGGCCTACTTTAGGCTGGATTACAATATTAGCCTGGCTGAGTTCCTCATTGATGCTTTGCTGACCCATGATATTAATCGTCTGATCCAGTACGCCCCACATGTTGAGCGCTTTATTGCTGTCCGGACGTGCAGAAATATCTACGGCAATAACAATATCAGCTCCCATATCTTTGGCCGTTTTTACTGGAATTGGACTAACCAGACCGCCATCGACATATTTTGTACCGCCAATTACAGCGGGTACAAAGACATTCGGAATACTGCAAGAGGCACGCACGGCTTGTCCGGCATTGCCTTTGATAAAATCAGCTTTACGGCCATTGTCCAGGCGGGTTGCCACTGCCGCGAAGCGAATCGGGAACTGTTCAATCGGTTTATTCGCCACATTTTTATTGACGAAATCCTGCAGTTTTTGTCCGGCAATAATCCCTTGACGGTTCAAGGTTAAATCACGGATATCGGATTCCTTAAAATTTAAGGCGATTTGCTGCAACTGATAAGGGGATTTGCCACTGGCATATAGACTACCCACGAAGCTTCCGGCACTGGTTCCAGTAACAATCTTCGGTTTGATGCCGTGCGATTCGAGGACTTTGAGTACCCCGATATGGGCAAAGCCTTTGGCACCGCCACCACCGAGCGCAATAGCCACCACAGGTTCACGAGCCTGAAGAGGAGTAGAGGTTGTTGGGGTTTTAGTAGCTTTATCACATGCTGCAAGGCTTAAACCCAAGCAGCCAATCAGAGCATAACGGGTTAATTTCATTATAAAAAACTGGCGATTAAATCAACAAAATTCAGGCTATCACATCAAAAAAAGCCAGTTTTGCCTAGTCTTTTTTCAAAAGCTTTTGTAACGGCTTGGCGACCCAATCTGGATTTTTGGCCGAAAATTTACCTTCATAATGTTTATAGATCTGTTCCAGATCATATTCATAATCACCTGTCAGGTGATATACACCGAGGATATGAATGGTCTTGATATCATAGTCAAAGGAAAACATCACGATCGGCAAATTGGCTGCCTTGGCAATGTGGTAGAAACCGCTGCGGATTTTTTCTGGCGCCTTGCGAGAACCCTCTGGTGCCATACCCACCCAGATCCGGTCTGCTTTATTAATCACATCAACAATCTGTCGGGTATGACCTTGCGGTGTATCGCGTACTACAGGAACTACACCGATCCATTCCAGAATGGGTTTAAGCGGAGTACGAAACAGGCTGTCTTTACCAAAAATCGTAATCTGAATACCCAGACCGAGTAGAGCATTAAAGCCTAACCAGGCATCGATATTCGAGGTATGTGGGGAAATAATTGCCACTGCTTTAGGCAGGTTAGGGAACTCGCCTTTGAGCTGCCAGCCCTGAGCCAAAAATAGCTGTTTAAACAGGGTTTGGCTCAGTTTACCTCCGCGGGAGGGAACCAATGGAGGGAGTTTGGGAAAGCGTGTTGTACTCATCGATGTCTCATCCTGAAACGTATTTTTCTTTATTTTTGATCATATTAGACTGTTGAAAAATCTGGATCATTGGCAAAATGTATAGCGATGATGGATGCTTTTAGCATTTTTACCTTAAGGACCTGCGCTGAATATGCGGAATACTTATATTTTATTGTTTTCCCTATATTGGGCACAGGGGCTCCCGGTCGGGTTTATGACCCATGCCTTGCCGGTCATTCTGCGGGCTGAAGGCGTATCTCTGGCACATATTGGTGGCTTTGGCCTGCTCATGCTGCCATGGTCGATAAAAATCTTCTGGGCACCTTTAGTTGATCGCTATGGATCAAGATCCAGAGGCCATTATCGAAGCTGGATTATTCCTTTGCAATGGCTTTCTGTCGCTGTGCTGATAGGACTGTCTTTCTTGCCGATCCAAGCCTTAAACCAGCCGCTGTATCTGCTGATCTTTTTTATCACGTTGTTAGTAATGAATGGGATCGGTGCTACTCAGGATATTGCTACTGATGGACTGGCAGTCAATATTCTGAAAAATGAACAGCAACACTGGGGCAATACCTTTCAGGTGATTGGCTCCCGCTTGGGCTTTATTGTTGGAGGCGGGGCAATCCTGTGGTTACTCGACTTTTTGCATTGGCAGATGACCTTTTTACTGCTGGCAGTTCTGGTCTTTCTGAATACTTTACCGGTGTTATGGTTTAAAGAACCGGATCACCAAAAGATGGTTTCTTTATCATCTGAGAAATTACCTGCTCGGACTAGAATCACAGCTTATTTTCAATATTTTTTAGCTGATTCTACCTTGGCGACATGGCTGCTGGTTTTACTGACCTTTAAAGTGGCGGATGGTCTGTCTGGGCCTTTATTAAAACCTTTGATGGTCGATTTGGGACTGAGTTTTAGCCAGATTGGTATTTATGTCACCATGCTCGGCGCTTTTGCAGCGTTGATTGGCGCAGGGCTAGCAGGCTGGTGTTTGAAATACTGGTCGCGCAGCTGGAGTTTAATGATTTTCTCTATTCTGAAAATACTTAGTCTAATCGCTTATGCCTGGCTGGCTGCACAATATGAAGCCCAGAACAAAGTAGCAAACTGGATCATTTATCTCATTAATGCTGCTGAAGATATGGTATCGGCCATGCTCTTAGTGGTTATGCTGACCTTGGTGATGCAATACAGCCGCAAGCATCTGGCAGGGACTGATTTCACATTTCAGGTCGCCTTGATGGCTACTATAAGCGGGGGACTTTATAGCCTGAGCGGGCTACTAGGGGACGCTTTAGGTTACCAAAACTATCTAAATTTGATCGTAATCATCGCGATTTTTTGCCTGATTCCTATTTTCCGATGGATGAAAGTAGCGAAAAATATTTAAAATCTCTTATGAATAAGTAAGTTAATTCACTCCCCACCTAAAGTATTAAAAAGAATATGTAAATATTTTTTTAATAATTTTGTAATATAGGCGCCGTGTGTATTATTTGTAACAAAATAAGTTAAAGGATTTTTTTAATGAAAACTAAGTTAGCAACAGCAATCGCACTCAGCCTTTTAGCGGGGACTACATTTGCAGCACCAACTTTCTATGGTGAAATTGACGCGACAGTAGATTACTTACCTGAAGACAATGCCAGCGGTAACCGTGACGTTGTAGAATTAAATAGTAATAACTCATTTATCGGTATTAAAGGTGATGAAAAACTGACTGACCGTTTAAGTGGTCTTTATCAAGCGGAATTTACATTCTATGTAGATAATGGGGGAAGCAGCGATACATTTGTACCACGTAACCTTTTAGTTGGTTTAAAAGATGAAAAGCTAGGTACAGTAAAACTGGGTAAAATCGATACACCTGTGAAACAGCTTTCTGCGGTAGTTGATACGTTTAATAACTATATTGCAAATAGAGCTGACGTAAATGGTATTTTTACCGGTGAAAACCGTATTGATAACGTTGTAGTTTATGAAGCTCCAGCACTCGCTGTAGGTGAAGGTAAACTTAAAGCAACTGCACTTTTGGCTACAGGTGAAGCTAGTGGAATCAGCCCTTCTAAAGGTGGTGCTAAAGTTGCAGGTCGTGGTTTAGGTGATGCTTGGTCAGCATCTGTAGTGTATGACAGCAAACCTGTAGTTTTAGGTCTTGGTTATGACAAAGCGATTCCATCAAACTTTGCAGGTCGTGGCTTTGTAAATGCTTCTGCTCCAGAAGTAACAGGTGGGGTAGCAGGTAGTGCATTCGCAGCAGCCAACACTGTTCGTGCGATTGGTCGTGTAAACCTTGATGGCGGTCTATCTCTACGTGCTCTATATCAAACTTCAGAAGTTGAAGAGGTTGCGGGTAATGATGCTGCAGCTACCATCATTGATGATGCACAAGGCTGGTTAATTGGTGCTGAATACAACCTGCCAAATGCAAAAAACTGGACAGTTAAAGGCCAATATAGTCAGAACACGACTGAATTTAACAATGGAACAGCTGATTACGAAGCACAGCAAATCTTGTTAGGCGCAGACTATGCATTCTCTAAACAAGTTAAAGCATATGGCTATGCAGGTGCCTTATTCCTTGAAAGAGGCGCAGCTGAAACTAAACAACCAGTAGTTGGTACAGGTATTGAATACAAGTTCTAATTTTAGAACAAAATAAAAGCGATGCTTCGGCATCGCTTTTTTTACTCCTGAAACAACAAAACTTAGCAATTTTAGGTCTAATCCTGAAAGTTCCCAGCTGTTACCATGACAGAAAATCCTCTATTCCTTTTTAAATTATGACCATTCAAGCTGTTCTATTCGATCTCGACAATACCTTGACGCA
>ERZ1032009.371-NODE-371-length-10133-cov-6.767116_pt1 | contig 10133 bp, 6 predicted proteins | sample MGYA00516700_ERZ1032009 | MGnify/ENA primary metagenome ERZ1032009 (study PRJEB33719, sample SAMN04261292) | wastewater metagenome | biome: rural village; feature: human; material: feces | host: Homo sapiens | place: El Salvador | collected 2013-01-14 ...
TCGAGCGCTATATCTACGGCTGGAAAGAGATCGAGTTTGAGACCATGCGCGACGGTGCCGGCAACGTCATCGCCGTGTGCAGCATGGAAAACTTCGACCCCGTCGGCGTACACACCGGCGACAGCATCGTCGTCGCCCCGGCGCTGACGCTCTCGGACAAGGAGTTTCAGATGCTGCGCAGCGCGGCGCTGAACATCATCTCCGCGCTCGACATCGTCGGCGGCTGCAACTGCCAGTTCGCGCTCAACCCCGACAGCTTTGAGTACGCCGTCATCGAGGTCAACCCCCGTGTGTCGCGCTCGTCGGCGCTCGCGTCGAAGGCGACCGGCTACCCGATCGCGAAGATCACGACGAAGATCGCCCTCGGCTACACGCTCGATGAAATTCAAAATGACATCACCGGCAAGACCTGCGCCTGCTTTGAGCCCGCGCTGGACTACGTCGTCGTGAAGTTCCCCAAGTGGCCGTTTGACAAGTTCGTCGGCGCGTCCCGCCGCCTCGGCACGCAGATGAAGGCCACCGGCGAGGTCATGGCCATCGGCACGAACTTTGAAAGCGCGCTGCTCAAGGCCGTACGCGGCGCCGAGATCCATCTCGACACGCTGCACGCCAAGCCCCTGTCCGACCGCCCGGTGCGCGACCGGCTCGCCGACTGCGACGATCACCGCCTGTTCACCGTCTTTGAGGCGCTGTGCAGCGGCGTGTCCATCGATGAGATCCACGACATCACCCGCATCGACCGCTGGTTTCTGTCCCGGCTGCAAAACCTCGTGGACTACGAGGCGAGCATCCAAAACGGCCTGACACCGGAGCTTTACCAGCGCGGCAAGTACCTCGGCTATCCAGACGCGGCGCTGCGCCGCCTGTCCGGCAGCGAGACGCTGCCCCCCTTCCGCGCGGGCTACAAGATGGTCGACACCTGCGCCGCCGAGTTCGACGCGCAGACGCCGTATTTCTACGCCAGCGCGGACACGCGCTGCGAGGCGCGCACCTTCCCGCGCAGCGGCAAGCCCGTCGTCATGGTGCTCGGCTCCGGGCCGATCCGCATCGGCCAGGGCATCGAGTTTGACTATTCGTCCGTCCACTGCGTGTGGACGCTCAAGGCCATGGGCTATGACGTCGTCATCGTCAACAACAACCCCGAGACCGTCTCCACGGACTACGACACCGCCGACCGGCTGTATTTCGAGCCGCTCACGGCCGAGGACGTGCTGCAGATCATCGACGTGGAGCAGCCCGTCGGCGTCGTGGTCGCCTTCGGCGGCCAGACCGCCATCGCGCTCACGCAGACGCTCGACCGCCACGGCATCCGCATCCTCGGCACGTCGGCCGAGGGCATCGACATCGCCGAGGACCGCGAGCGGTTTGATGCCCTGCTCGAGCAGTTTCACATCTCGCGCCCGAAGGGCATGGGCGTGCAGACGCTGCCCGAGGCCCTGCACGCCGCGCAGACGCTCGGCTACCCCGTGCTGCTGCGCCCGTCGTACGTCATCGGCGGCCAGAACATGAAGATCGTCCACGACGATGCCGAGGTCACGACGTACATGCAGCGCATCCTTGCGCAGGGCATCGACAACCCCGTGCTCGTGGATAAATACATGATGGGCACGGAGCTGGAGGTGGACGTCATCTCCGACGGTACGGACGTGCTCATCCCCGGCATCATGGAGCACATCGAGCGCGCCGGCGTGCACAGCGGCGACTCCATCGCCGTCTACCCGCCGTACAACCTCAACGACATGATGACGGAGAAGATCGTCGACAGCTCGCGCAAGCTCGCCCTCGCGCTCGGCACGAAGGGGCTTGTGAACATCCAGTACCTCATCTGGGAAAACGAGCTCTACGTCATCGAGGTCAACCCCCGCGCCTCGCGCACCGTGCCGTACATCAGCAAGGTCACGGGCGTGCCGATGGTGGACGTGGCGGCGCGCGTCATGCTCGGCGCACCGCTGAAAAGTCTCGGCTATGGCACCGGCCTGCGCCCCATCCCGCCGTATTACGCGGTCAAGGTGCCGGTGTTCTCGTTTGAAAAGCTCGGCGACGTCAACGCCTACCTCGGCCCGGAGATGAAGTCCACGGGCGAGGTGCTCGGCCTCGGCAAGACGATGCAGGAGGCGCTGTTCAAGGGCCTGACCTCGGCCGGCATGGTCGTCGGCCAGCACCCGGACGGCCGCCACGGCGTGTTCGTGAGCGTGGACACGCACGACCTCGGCGAGATCGTGTCGCTGGCCAAGAAGCTCGACGACCTGCACTTCGCCCTCTACGCGACGGAGGAGACCGCCGCCGCCATCGCGCGCCTTGGCATCGACGTCGTGACCGTGGACGGCATCCGCGAGAGCGACCACGCCTTCGCCCTGCTCGAGAGCGGCTGCATCGACTACATCGTCTACACCGGCGCGCTCAAGGACGCGACCATGGACGATTACATTGCCCTGCACCGCCGCGCGCTGCAGCTCGGCATCCCGTGCTTCACCTCGCTCGACACGGCCAACGCCCTGGCGGACATCATCGCCAGCCGCTACAACGAGCGCAACACCGAGCTCGTGGACATCAACCACATGCGCACCGAGCGCCAGAGCCTGAAGTTTGCGAAAATGCAGGCCACCGGCGACGACTATATCTACGTCGAGAACTTTGACGGGCACATCACCTGCCCCGAGTCGCTGTGCATCCCGCTCTGCTCGCGCCACCGCGGCATCGGCGGCTACGGCATCGTGCTCATCGAGCACAGCGACGTGGCCGACGCGAAAATGCGCGTCTTCAACCGCGACGGCAGCGCCGGCGGCATGGGCGGCAACGCCATCCGCTGCGTGGCCAAGTACCTGTACGACAACGGCATCGTACCGCGCGACGATCTCACCATCGAGGCCGGCGGCCTCGTGCACCGGCTGCACCTGTACACGCGCTTCGGCACGGTCGGCCTCGTGACGGTCGACATGGGCAAGCCCGCGTTTGAACCCGCCAACGTGCCCGTGACGCTTCCCGGCAATCGCGTGATCGACCGGCCGGTGACCATCGCCGGCGGGGAGTACCGCATCACCTGTCTCTCGATGGGCAACCCCCACTGCGTCGTCTTTGCCGACCGCGTGGATGAAGTGGACGTCGCGCACCTCGGCCCGCAGTTTGAGCACGCGGACATCTTCCCCGCGCGCACGAACACGGAGTTCATCCGCGTCGTCAACCGCACGACGATCAAGATGCGCGTCTGGGAGCGCGGCAACGGCGAGACCCGCGCCTGCGGCACCGGCGCGTGCGCGGCCGTGGTGGCCGCCACGGAAAACGGCCTGTGCCCGAAGGGCGAACCCATCACCGTCAAGGTCAGCGGCGGCGACCTGATCGTCACCTATGACGACGACGGCGTGCGCCTGACCGGCAACGCTGAGCTCGCCTTCACCGGCGTGACCACGTACTGAGAGCCAAAAAGCAAAAAATCACCCGCATCCAGACCGGATGCGGGTGATTTTTTCTGCCGTGCCGCTCAGCCGCGCATGGCGGCGGCGAAGGCGTCGATGCGCGCGATGTCGAGCTGCGGCTCGGCATACTGCGCGCGGTACTGCGGCGATGTCATCAGCGCGCCGAAGAGCTGCTTGTAGGCATAGCTCATCTTCTCGTACTGCATCTTGCCGCCGAGGATGTCCTTCGCGGCCGCGTGCGCGAGCAGCTCCGGCGAGAAGAAGTGCTCCAGATACCCATCCGTGCCGGGTGTGGTGTAGCAGCACAGGTATAGGCCGAGGCGCTTGCCCATGAGCGCCTTTTCGTTCCGGCGCAGGAAGCGCTTGATGTGCTTGTCGAGCTTGAACATGTACACGCAGCTGCCGATGATGACCGTGTCGTATTCTGCGAGCGAGATGCCGCGCTCGCGGACATTGCACACCGTCACGTCGCCGCCGACGGCGCTCTTGAGCATATAGGCGATCTCCTCCGTCGCGCCGTAACGCGAGGCGAACAGGATCAGTGTTTTCATGCAGTGACCTCCTTTATCCGCCCTGCCGGGCGGCCCCTTCTTTATGTAAGAGTATAGGAAGCCGCCGCGCCGCTGTCAAGCGCTGCGCGCGATTTTTTTACCCGACCGGCACGGGCTCGGCCTGCTTCGGCGCCGGCTCTCTGCGCCGCGCCTTGGGGATGTTGATGGTCAGGATGAGCGCCTCGTCCGTCTCCTGCCGGCGCATGCCGGCGTCAATGCCGCCCTGCTTCATGAGGTCAAGGCTGTGCGAGATCGTGTTGAGAAACACGCGCACATCCTTGAGGATAAAGGTCTTCTGCTGCTCGCTCTCGGGCGCGGCCCTGGCCTCGAGCAGGCGCTCGATGTAGGCGTCCGTCGCGGCAACGTTCAGGTCGCGGCTGAGGATATAGGCCAGCGCCTCGCGCTGTTCCTGCGGCGTCTCGAGGCGCAGCAGCGCGCGGCCGTGCCGCTCGGTGAGCCCGGCGTTGCGCATGGCGTTGAGCACATCCTCCGGCAGGCGCAGCAGGCGGAGCTTGTTCGCCACGGCCGACTGCGACTTGCCCAGCCGCCGCGCGCACTCCTCCTGGCTCAGGCCGAAGAGCCGGATGAGCTGCGCGATGCCGCGCGCCTCTTCGAGAAAGTCGAGGTCGTTGCGCTGGAGATTTTCCACCAGCGCGATGAAGCTCGCCTCCTCGAGATCCAGCTCCATGACGATGCACGGCACCTCACTGAGCCCCGCCATGCGCGCGGCGCGCAGGCGGCGCTCCCCGGCCACGAGCTCATACCCGCCCTGCCGCGGCCGCACGGTCAGCGGGCTGAGCACGCCGTACTCGGCGATGCTGCGCGAGAGCTCCTCGAGCTGCGCCGGGGAAAAATTCTGCCGCGGCTGGACCGCGCTCGGCGCGATCGCGTCCACCGCCAGATACACGATGCTGCCGCGGGCCGCGCGGCTGCGATGGTTGGAAAACTGCATAGCACACCCTCCATATCTTGTGTTTTACAACACAAAAATAATCCACATATTGCGCAAAACACGGCGAAATCGGGCGCGCGCAGAAAAAAAGAGGGCGGACTGCAAGCAGTCCGCCAAAAACAGGGTCGTGGGATAAAGATATGAGCCGTGGCTTCCAAACTGCGGAAGTCAATTGGATAAGCTGTGATGGTATTGTAGCGCCGGGCGCGCAAAATGTAAAGAGCGAACGGTGTCGGCCGGGCACTAGTTTTGTCGGCGGCGGAATCTTTTTTCGCGCGCCGGGCATACTGACCGGGAGTACACAGCAAAGGAGATGGAAGCATATGCAGGTGATCGACCGCATCGCGCTGATCCTCGCGATCATCGGTGGGCTCAACTGGGGCAGCATCGGTCTGTTCCGGTTCGATCTCGTGGCATGGATCTGCGGCGGGCAGGCCTCCGTGGTCGCCCGCGTGATCTACACGCTCGTGGGTCTGGCCGCGATCTGGTGCATTTCCCTGCTCTTCCGCGGCCGCGACGAGATCGACGGCGACACGGAGGACGCGTAATGCCCCCGGCAGCGAAAAGCGGCATGGCCGACGCCATGCCGTTTTTTTCTCCAGTGAGAACCCAGCGAAGCGGTTCTCGTTGGAATCTGTCACCCCAGCCGCTGCATCGCCAATGCGCTGCTGCCCGGGAAGCGGTCGAACGCGTCGAGCGGCGGCAGATACGCTTCCAGCGCGCGCACCAGCTCGCCGCCGAGCAGGCCGCCGAGCGTGTTAAGCATCAGGTCGTCCACGTCGCACAGGCGGTACGAGCCGCGGAACACGAAAAACAGCCCCGTGAGCTGCCCCAGCTCGATAAACGCCGAAAACGCGAGCGACGCGAGCGCGACCCTGCCAACATCCAGCCCGCAGACATAGCGCAGGTACATACCAAACGGCAGCAGCATCAGAATGTTGCACACGACCTGCAGCACCGTGCGGTCCAGCAGCGCCGGCAGATAGGTGCGCGCATCGGAGAGCACGAGCGGCGTCTCGCGCAGGAAATCGGCCACAAACTGAAACGGAACGAGCTGGATCCGGTACGTGCTCAGCTTTGCCGCCTGCGCCGCATCCGGCAGCGGGAAAAACACGAGCGCCAGCACGCACAGCACGTAAAACAAAAACAGACCGCCGAACGCGGTGCGCACCCAGTTGAAGCAGCGCGCACGCACCTGCCGGCAGAAAAGCGGCACGGCCACCAGCGCCGCGATCAGCGAAAACGCATAACCCGCCAGCCGGATACTGCCCAGAAGATTTGTCATGATCCTTGCCTCCCATGGGGCGCTCCCGCCCCGGTTTCTGGCATCAGTATAGCCCCGGACGGCATCACATCGCCATCGTTTTGGCTTACAGTTGGCTTACATCTTCGTAAGGCGGCGCGGCAGGGCGCAAAAAAGCCGGGCGCATCAATCAAGACGCGCCCGGCCGGTTTTTCAAAAACCTCGTAGCCTTTCGCCGCCGCAGCGGCGAAAGAAAGTCCGATCATTTTCTTCGGCGACATGTGCGGCGAAGAAAATACTTCTCAGGCTGCAAGTGTGGAATTTGTGCGCCGGCGGCGCACAAATTATGCGCGCAGCAGACTGCAACCCCTTTGTCAAAAAGTAATACTTTTTGACAGCCCCATCGGGCGCGCCCGGCCATGCGGACAGATATTTTCCCTCAGGCGACGAGGAAGAACTTCACAAGGAAGATCACCGAGATGACATACGTCAGTACGGAGACGTCCTTGCCCTTGCCCGTGCAGAGCTTGAGCACGGAGTAGCTGATCAGGCCCAGGCCGATGCCGTGGCCGATGGAGCCGGAGATCGGCATGGAGATGAGCATGATGGCCACCGGCAGGCTCTGATAAACGTCGTCAAAGTCGATCTTCTTGAGGCCGCCGAGCATCAGCAGGCCGACGTAGATGAGCGCGGAGCTCGTCGCGGCGGCGGGGATGATGGCGGCAATGGGCGCGAGGAACATGCTCGCGAGGAAGAGCACGCCGGTCGTCAGGGCAGTCAGGCCCGTGCGGCCGCCGGCCTCAACGCCGGAGGCGGACTCGACGAACGTCGTGACGGTGGACGTACCGGTGCACGCACCCGTGACGGTGCCGATGGCGTCAGCCAGCAGCGCCTCGCGCATGCGCGGCATGTTGCCGTCCTTGTCGACCATGCCGGCGCGGCTCGCCGTGCCGACGAGGGTGCCGATGGTGTCGAACATGTCAATGATGCAGAACGTAATGACGAGCGTCACGACCGTGAACCAGCCGATCTCGCCAAGAGCGGCAAAGTCAAACTTAAACAGGGTCGTCTCGGCCATGTCGCCGAACGCGGGCACGAACGACGCGCCCTTGAGCGACGCGAACGGGTTCGTGTGCAGGAAGATGGCCTCGCCCGCCCAGTAGATGCCGGACGCGCAGAGCATGCCCAGCAGCACGGAGCCCTTGATCTTCTTGTGCGCGAACAGCACGATCAGAAACAGGCCGACGAACATGGTCACGACCGTGAGCACCATCTGCGGGTAGCCGTCGCCCATGTTGGCCTTGGCGAGGCTGGGCGTGAGCGCGCCGAAGAAATCACGCATGACGTAAAACGGGCCGCCGTCGCTCGAGTACACACCGGCGTTGGAGCCGATGCCGATGTTGAGCAGCATGAGGCCGATGGCCGGCGCGATGCCGAGCCGGATGCCGAGCGGGATGGCCTCGTCGATCTTCTCGCGCACCTTGAGCACCGAGAGGATGATGAACACGATGCCCTCGATGAGGATGACGCACAGCGCCGTCTGGAACGACTGCAGATAGCTCATGCCGGTCAGGCTGACGATGTTGGCCACGACGACGGCGAAAAAGCTGTTGAGCCCCATGCCGGGCGCCATGGCAAAGGGCTTGTTGGCCGCGAACGCCATGACGAGCGTGCCGACGGCGGAGGCGATGCAGGTGGCGAGGAACACGCCGTTCCAGAGCTGCGTGCCGCCCTCGGCGCCGAAGCCGGTCAGCAGGTTCGGGTTGAGCGCGATGATGTACGCCATGGTCATGAACGTCGTCAGACCGGCGACGATCTCAGTGCGCGCGGTGGTGTTGTTTTCTTTCAGGTGAAAGAGCTTTTCCATTGGGATCCCCTCTCCATAAAGTTTTTGCCGGAAAACGCAAAACGCCGTCAGTATAACGCGATTCGCCCCGCCTGTCAACGACAAAAACCGGACACGGAGCATCCCGTGTCCGGCCCTGAAATTTCCGGCGTTTTTTTACCCCTGCGCGGGGCAGTCGCGCTCGTGGCAGGTGAAGAGAATGACCTGCCGGTGCTGCGCGATCTCGTGAAAGAGCGCCATGGCGCGCTTGGCGCGCGCATCGTCGAAATTCACGAGCGTGTCGTCGAGCACGAGCGGGCACGGATCGTCCGCCGGGCACGTCAGCTCACACAGCGCCAGCCGCACGGACAGGTACAGCAGGTCCGCCGTCCCGGCCGAGAGATAGGCCGTGTCGCGCGGCGTCGGGTCGTCGGCGCTGCGCGCCTTGGCCGACAGGTCGCGCGCAAGCACGAGCTCGTCATAGCGTCCATCGGTGAGGCAGTCCATATAGTCCGCCGCCTTCTGCGCCAGCTGCGGGGAAAAGCGGCTCTGCAGTTCGCTGTCCGCGCGGCCGAGCGTCTCGATCGCGAGCGCAATGGCCGCGTACTGCCGCTCGAGCGCATCGCGCTGCTCGAGCAGCTGCGCGTGCTCGCTTTTCAGCGCCATCGGGTCGCCGATGGCAAGGGCCGCACCCGTGAGCTGCGCCTGCTGCGTGCGCAGGCGCGTGCACACGCTCTCGAGCGCGCACTTGCGCTGGTAGAGCGCGGTGGCCTCGCCCGTGCCGCTCTCAAAATCGAGACTCTGCAGCAGCCGCTCGTGCGTCTCGCACTGGTGCTCGCGCGCATCCTCGAGCGCGGCGGCAGCCTTCTGCTCCGCCTGCATGGCGGCCGCGCACGCGCGGTAGGCCGCCCTATGCACCTCCGCCTGATAGTAAATGCCGTCCGCGTCCTGCGCACCGTAGCTGCGCAGGAGCTTTCCGAGCGCGGCGGAGGCCTCCTGCGCGCGCTTTTTGCCGTTATTGGCAACGACCAGCAGCACGACAGTCAGCACCGCGAGCGCGATGGCCGCATAATACAGCGGCTGCGCCACAAGATAACCCAGCACGGCGCACAGCGCGGCCAGCACAAGCGCCGCGATCCAGAAATACGGCTTGCCGCCGTGCTCCGCCGTCCCGGCGAGGGCCTCGGCCCGCTGCGCGTCGCGCTCGGCGGTCTCGCCCGCCTCATCCGGCGTCTGCACGCCGAAGTGCGTCTGCTCGAGCGCGGTGCGCTTTGCCGCCGCGTCCCGCCGCGCCTGTTCGAGCGCCTGCTCGAGCGTGCGCAGGTTCGATTTCTCCTCGCCCATGCTGCTCAGCGCCGCGCGGCGCTGCCGCTGCCGGGCGGCGTTCATCTGCTCAGTCACGGTCTGCAGCTCCGCGTCCGTCTGCCGGAGCTCGGTGGCGCAGGCCGCCTGCTCCTGCGCGTTGCACTCGAGCCGGTGCAGCTGTTCTTCCACCGTCGTGATGCGGCCCTCCAACTCCGGCAGCGCGCCGTGCTGGCCGCTGCGCCGGCGGCGCAGCCATGCGCGCAGCTGGGCATCGGCCTCGGTGTAGGAGCTCGCCTCCTCGCCGGAGGTCACGATGGCGGAGATGCGCTTTTCCAGCTCCGGCGTGCCCGTCACGACGAGACCGCCCTGCCCGATGAACGCGGTGCGCGCGAACACCTCGGCCGACACGCCCGTGAGCTGCTCGCCCGCGTCCGCCGCCGTCAGGCCCGGAACCGGGATGTCCGTGCCGGTGTACACCGCCGAAAAGCCGCGCAGCGGCGCGTTCGGCGCCTCCGTCCAGCGGCGGATCGTGATGCATTTGCCGCCCTGCTCGAGCTCCAGCTCGCCCGCCATGGGCTTGCCGCTCCAGGGCGCGTATTTCTGCTTGTCGGGCACGAACCCGGCGCGTGCGCGCTGGGACGTGTCGATCCCGTAGAGCATGGCGCGCAGGAAGGCGCACCACGTGCTCTTGCCGCTCTCATTCGGCGCGTAGATGATATTCAGGCCCGTGTCGAGCCGCAGCTGCTCGCCGTCGAGCGTGCCGAACGTGCCCTGCATATGCCGGATGATCACAGCGTCACCACCTCCTCGTCGTGGTCCAGTGCCGCGAGGCCCCAGCGCGCGG
>ERZ1032009.372-NODE-372-length-10125-cov-6.610427_pt1 | contig 10125 bp, 9 predicted proteins | sample MGYA00516700_ERZ1032009 | MGnify/ENA primary metagenome ERZ1032009 (study PRJEB33719, sample SAMN04261292) | wastewater metagenome | biome: rural village; feature: human; material: feces | host: Homo sapiens | place: El Salvador | collected 2013-01-14 ...
AAGCTACCGCGGCCTTTAAAACAAAGAAGATTAATGTAGAGATAAAGTCATTAAACAGCAAGAATCTTGACCTCTCTACACGTATCGCCCCTCTCTACAGAGAGAAGGAGATGGAGATTCGTCAGTATATAGCTAAGAGTCTGGAAAGAGGCAAGATTGACTTCTCCATCTGGATTGAGAAGGATGCAGCTACAGATGCTACCCCCATCAACAGTGCGCTTGTTCAGAATTATTATCAGCAGATCAAGAAAATATCTGCTGAAACAGGTATTCCTGAGCCTACCGATTGGTACAGCACCTTGTTGCGTCTTCCTGATGTAACAACCAAAACTGATGTGGAAGAATTAACCGACGAGGAGTGGGCGGTGGCAAAAAATGCAATTTGCGAGGCTATCGGTCATCTGAGCGACTTCCGCAAGCAGGAAGGAGCTGCCCTGCAGAAGAAATTCACCGAGAAAGTGGATAATATCCAGGCTCTCCTTGCCAGCATTGAACCATACGAGAAGGCACGCGTGGAGAAGATCCGCCAGAACATCGTAAACGGTCTGCAGCAGATTCCGAATGTGGATTATGACAAGAACCGTCTGGAGCAGGAGCTCATCTACTACATCGAGAAGCTCGACATCAGCGAGGAGAAGCAGCGCCTTGCCAACCACCTGAAGTATTTCCGCGAGACCATGAATGAGGAAGGTCATGGTGTGGGCAAGAAGCTCGGATTCATCGCCCAGGAAATGGGTCGCGAAATCAACACCACCGGTTCAAAGAGCAATCAGGCTGAAATGCAGAACATCGTGGTGAAGATGAAGGATGAGCTGGAACAGATTAAGGAACAAGTGCTGAATGCACTCTAAAGAAAAAGGAAAAAATGAAGAACGGATTATTGATTTTCAGCGCCCCATCGGGCAGCGGCAAGAGTACCATCGTCAACTGGCTGATGAAAGAGCACCCAGAGTTGAAGTTGGCTTTCTCTATCAGTTGTACCTCTCGTGCCCCTCGCGGCACAGAGCAGAATGGAGTAGAGTATTTCTTCCTGTCTCCAGAGGAATTCAAGTCCAAGATTGAGGCTGATGAGTTCCTGGAGTATGAGGAAGTTTACCAGGATAGATTCTACGGCACCTTGAAGTCGCAGGTAGAAAACCAGCTTGCCAAGGGCGAGTCTGTGATTTTCGACGTAGATGTAAAGGGTGGCGTCAATATCAAGAAGTTCTATGGCGACCGTGCCTTGAGCATCTTCGTGCAACCTCCTTCGGTAGAGGAATTGCGCCGCCGTCTGGTAGGCCGCAACACAGATGCCCCAGAGGTAATCGAACAGCGCCTTGCCAAGGCTAGCTACGAGTTGACCTTCGCTCCTCAGTTCGACCACGTAGTCGTAAACGATGATCTGGAAAAAGCCCAGCAGGAGGTTTATCAGCTAGTAAAAGACTTTTTGAGCGAATAATTGAAATGAAAAAGGTAGGAATCTTCGGAGGCAGCTTCAACCCCATCCATACCGGCCACATCGCATTGGCGAAAAGCCTCTGCGAGAAGGCGGGACTAGATGAAGTGTGGTTCATGGTCTCCCCCATGAACCCATTCAAGAAAGCTGCTACCGACCTGCTCGATGACCACCTGCGCCTGGAGATGGTAGAAAAGGCCCTGGAGAATGAATCCCAGCTGAAGGCATGCGACTATGAGTTCCGCCTGCCCAAGCCTTCCTATACCTGGCACACCCTGCAGGCCATCAGCAAGGATTATCCAGAATGTGAGTTTACATTATTAATAGGCGGTGACAACTGGGCAGCATTCGACAAGTGGTACCATCACGACGATATCCTTGCCCACTACCCTATCGTGGTCTATCCCCGCCAAGGCTCCTGCATAGGCGAAGTGCCTGCCGACGTGACCATCGTAGAAACCCCGCTGCTCAACATCAGCAGCACGGAGATACGCGAATGCATCAAGGCTGGAAAAAGCATCGAAGGTATGGTTCCCGAATGCATCGAGAACCTCGCCATCAAAAACTATCAGGCGCTCTAAGTCTAAAAGAGTGCCAAAACATCAATTCTCTAAAAATAGCAAACATCATCAATAGAAAGCTATGAGTTGGAAAGAAATCATCAAGAACTGTCTTAGTCTGGCATCAGCCCCAATCAGGCGCAATGCCAACTTCTTTGTGTCCATGTACATCCTGGGCATGGTTAGTTCACTCATCACGATTCCGAAGAACGGAACGCTCTACGAGAACATGTTCCTGGAGCTGTTTCTGGACCTCTACATCGTGAGCGCCATCCTCGCCGTCTTCCCGAAGAAGGTGCGCAGGGGACTGCGTGCCATATTATACATTATATTATATGTCACGGCTGCCGCTGATACCTACTGCTTCGTGAATTTCGGTTCCACACTCAATCCTTCTATGCTGATGCTGGTGGGAGAAACCAACAGTTCAGAGGCAAGCAGCTTCCTCTCTGCCCTCATCTCTGTCGAAGTGCTCTTCAGCAGCGTAGGCTGGATTCTGCTCCTGGCGCTCCTGCAGATACTCATCGTCATCTTCCGGAAACGGCTCATCAAGATCTACGTCTACCTCGTTACCGTACTCGAATTGGCATCGCTCAAGAAACGACTGATGGCTATTCCGCGAATGACGGCAGCCATGCCAGCCACCTTCGGCATCCTCTGCCTGGCTATCCTCATCACTTCCATCTGCACCTCCTGGCACAACAAGGAGGCTTACCACAAGCTGATGTCAGGAAGAACCATCGGAGAGGTGGAGCACACCCTTACAGAGAAAGATCATGCCGTACTCTATCTGCCAATCTACCGCCTCCAATTCAGCATCTATGCCAACCAGCTGGCAGCGCATCAGATTACCCAACTGATTCATGCAGCCCACGAGGTGAAGGTAGATAGCTGCAGCTTCCGCTCGCCAAACATCGTGCTGATTATCGGCGAAAGCTACGGTCGCCATCATTCACAGCAATATGGCTACTTCATGAAAACCACCCCAAACCAATCGGCGCTGGAGAAATCGAAGAAACTCACCAAGTTTACAGATGTCGTGACCTGCTGGAACCTCACCAGCTTCGTATTCAAGCACATGCTCTCTACCTATGTGGTAGGCGACAAGGGAGAATGGTGCGACTATCCGCTCTTCCCGGAGGTATTCCGCAAGGCAGGATACAACGTAACCTTCATCACCAACGAATTCCTGCCTCAGGCTAAGGAGGCGGTATATGACTTCAGCGGCGGCTTCTTCCTGAACAATCCGGAACTGAGCAAGCTGCAGTTCGACCACAGAAACACCCAGTTGCACGCACTGGACGATGGACTGCTGAAAGATTATGATGACAGTCTGAAACAATTCAAGACCGACCATAATCTCACCATTTTCCATCTGATGGGTCAGCACGTGAACTACAAGCTGCGCTATCGCCAGAGCCAGGCTAAGTTCTGGGCAAGCAGCTACGAAGACAAGCGCCCAGAGCTGACCGATGCCCAGCGCAAGGTATTGAGTCATTACGACAACGCCACCCTCTACAACGACTCCATCGTGGCAGAGATCGTGAAACGATTCCAGAAGGAAGATGCCGTCATCATCTATGTGCCCGACCATGGCGAGGAGTGCTACGAGGAAAACCGTGGTTTCATCTGCCGCAACCACTCCGCCAACATCGACTGGAAGCTGGCACACTATGAGTTTGAGATTCCTTTCTGGATCTACTGCTCAAAGAAATACATCCAGAAACACCGCACCATCTACCGGCAGATACGTGCCGCCAAGGACAAGCGGATGATGACGGATGCCCTGCCGCACCTGCTGCTGTATCTTGCCGGCATAGAGACTCCGACCTACAAGGAGGAGAACAACATCCTGAGTCCGAAATACAACGAGATGCGCCCCCGCATCCTGAAGAACTCTGCCGACTACGACAAGCTGAGGGATGAATATCTCAAGACGCAGGCTAAGCAGGAAGAAAAGAAGCAAGACAAGAAAAAAGATAAGAAACAAGGTAAGAAACAAACAAAGAAAGGAGCCAGGAAATGAATCAGAACATACTTTCCAGAAGTGCATGCAATGCATTGAGAGGACTTGCCATCATCGGCATCTTCCTACACAACTATTGCCATTGGCTAGGTCCGATTGTCAAGGAGAATGAATATCAGTTCTTCCAGCACAACACCGACTGGCTGCTGCAGGTGATGGCGAATCCCGACATCAACCTGCCTGTCCATCTGCTGTCGTTCTTCGGCCATTACGGAGTGCCCGTATTCCTCTTCCTGAGTGCGTACGGACTGGTGATGAAGTATGAAGCCAAGCCTCATCTTTCTGCCGACCAGCAGGCTCAGATGTACAGCATTTCGGGCAGGAAGCAAGCCTGGAGCATCAGCTGGCGCGAGCCTCTGCGCTTCATCCGCTATCACTATCTGAAGCTCTTCAAGATGATGATCGTGGGTTTCATCGCTTTCACGATGATAGACTACATCACTCCGGGTCCACGCCATTACGAGGTGCTGGGCATCGTATCGATGCTGGGTATGTTTAACAATGTATTGCCCAACCCCGACAACATCATCTGGCCAGGACCTTACTGGTTTTTCGGTCTGATGCTGCAGCTTTACATCGTATATCGACTGCTGCTCTATCGCCGCCACTGGGGATGGACGGTAGGCTTGATGCTTCTCTGCATCGGCATCCAGCTGCTGCTGGGCTTTGACAATCCCGAGAGCGAGGCGATGAACCGCTACCGCTATAATTTCATGGGCGGTATGCTGCCATTCGGTCTGGGCATTCTCTACGCCCGCTATGGCGAGAAGATTCTGATGACCTTCCATTCTCCTGTAACCAATATCTTCGGCTGCGTATTCTGCATCTCGCTAATCTACAGTCTGAGTCTCAATATGATAGGATGGACCTTCGTACCATTCTTCATCTGTCTGCTCAGTGTGCTTATAGCAGATTTGCTGCAGGAGGTAAGTTGGCTGTCGGGCATCTACAAGGTTCTGGAATGGATGGGCGTCATCTCAGCCGCCCTCTTCGTCACCCATCCTATCACCCGCAAGATATTCATCCCCATCAGCCGTCATGGAGACATCTATGCCGGCCTGCTCCTCTACATCATATCGAGCATCTGCCTGGCTTGGCTCTTCACCCAACTGATGAAGAAGATTCCAAACCCGAAATATTAAAAGAAAATCATGAAGATAAAAGATATAGAATTGGCGAATATCAGCCGGTTTCGCGGCGAGTTGATGGGAGCAGCCATGCTGTTCATCATCCTCTTTCATGTGGCATTGCCTAGAGAAGATGCCTTTTTCGGGCTTCGCAGAATGGGCAATGTCGGTGTAGACATGTTCCTCTTTCTCAGCGGAATAGGTCTCTGGTTCTCGTGGATGAAGAATCCTTCTGCCAAGCATTTCTTCATCCGCCGTTATCTGCGCATCTACCCTACCTGGCTCATTATAGCCTGCCTCTTCTATATCCCTTCTTTCCAGGGCGGAAGCACCTGGAACTGGATCTATCTCTTTGGAGAGATAACCATCAACTGGGGCTTCTGGCTGCATGATGAGCTCAACTTCTGGTACATCCCAGCTACGATGATGCTCTATCTCTTTGCCCCTGCCTACATGGAACTCATCAAGCGCCATCCTATCTACCGCTGGCTGCCGGTGGTGATGATCATGTGGTGCATCCTGGTACAATATGTTACCCCGATACATCAGGCTGTAGGACATCTGGAGATTTTCTGGAGCCGCGTGCCTATCTTCTTCATCGGCATCAACATGGGTGAGATGGTAAGACAGAAACAGACGCTCGACGGCGCTTCGATATGGATGATATGGCTCATGTTCCTGATGACGCTGCTGGCGAGCATCTTCCTGGAACAGGAGAAGCACGGCATGTTTCCGCTCTTCCTGGAACGCATGCTCTATATCCCGCTTACCATCACCAGTATCCTGCTGCTGAACCGCATCTTCCGCCGCACACCGAGCTGGTTTAACAAGGGTTTCATGTTTGTGGGAGCGCTGAGTCTGGAGTGTTATCTGCTCCATATCCACTTCGTGCTGAAATACATTGAACCATATCATTTAGGCTATTGGCCTACCTTCTTCATCTGTATAGGCATCACCCTGCCTGCAGCATGGATTCTGAGCAAGATAGCCGGATGGATTTCTAAAGAGTTAGCTAAGTTTATCAAGTAAAAAGGAGTTTATTTATTAAGAAAATTGGAGTTTTATGAACGAGAATAAATTGGAAGACAGTAAAGGTTTTGCTGCGCTGCTGCGACTGGTTCGCCCGAAGCAATGGATCAAGAATGGCTTTATCTTCTTACCGCTGTTTTTTGGCGGCGCCCTGTTGCATACAGATGCCCTGCTGGCGGGTCTGATTACTTTCTTCGCCTACAGTTTTGCTGCATCAAGCATCTATTGTTTCAACGATATCTATGATGTGGAGGCCGACCGCCGCCACCCGGTCAAGTGCCATCGTCCGATAGCATCGGGAGCGGTCAGCATCAAACAGGCATACGGACTGATGTTCCTGATGTTTGCCCTCTCCATGGGTGTATGCAGCCTGCTCGGCTCATGGGAGACGATGGGAATCATCATTTTCTATTGGCTTCTGAATCTCGGCTACTGCGCCAAATTCAAGCAATATGCCATCATCGATGTGTGTATCGTAGCCTTCGGTTTCGTACTCCGTCTGCTGGCAGGTGGTGTAGCAACGGGCATCGTACTCAGTAAGTGGATTGTGCTGATGACCTTCCTCATCACCCTCTTCATGAGTTTTGCCAAGCGCCGCGATGACGTGCTGCGAATGGAAAAGACGGGCGAAGCGCCGCGCAAGAATACGAGCCGATACAATCTCACCTTCATCAATCAGGCTATCACCATCACGGCATCAGTTACCCTGGTATGCTACATCATGTACACGGTGAGTCCTGAAGTAATAGAGAATTTCCATACCGAATACCTCTATCTTACCAGCGTATTTGTATTGGTAGGTTTGCTGAGATACATCCAGATTGCAATGGTTGACCAGAAAAGTGGCGACCCTACGAAGATTATTCTGCGAGACCGAATCACCCAGTTTATCGTTCTCGCCTGGTTACTCTCCTTCCTCTTCCTTATCTACATAGAATAAGGAGAAGATATCTTTATTAAGAGGATATCTTTATTAAAGAGAACAACTTAAACACAGAAGAAGAAATGAAGAAGAAATTATACTGTTTCGATTTCGACGGAACACTGACAACGAGTGATACCCTGCTCGAATTCATCAAATATGCCAAAGGCAGAGGCCGCTTTTTGATGGTTTTCCTGATGTACAGTCCACTGCTGGTGCTGATGAAACTGCACCTGTATCCCAACTGGAAGGCGAAGCAGCAGATCTTCGCCCACCTCTTTGCCGGCATGTGCATCGAAAAATTTGATGCTCTCTGCCGTGGGTTTGCAGAAGAAAACCAGCATCTGCTCCGTCCTAAGGGCATCACCCTGGTACATGAAGCATTGGTAGCTGGAGCTCAGGTCTTCATCGTAAGTGCCAGCATCGACAACTGGGTGCGCCCCTTCTTTGATATCCGCAATCTGAAAGGCGTTCAGGTGCTTGGTACACAGATAGAAGTAGAAGACGGCAAGCTGACGGGACGCTTCAAGAGCAACAACTGCTATGGAGCAGAGAAAGTATGCCGAATCACGGAAGCCCTTTCTGCATCCCGAACAGCAGATACCGGAGACAGAACTTTTCCCGACCGCTCTCTCTATGAGATAGAAGCCTTCGGCGACAGCCGTGGCGACAAGGAGATGCTTGTCTTCGCCGACGAGGGGCACTACAAGCCTTTCAGAGAATAAACCATCCAGGGAATAAACCTTTCAGAGAATAATCACTCCCGGAAGAAGTCTTCCAGAAAGATAAGTCACGGATATAGATACATATAAATCAAAAGGAATCAGATGAAAAGAAATACCGATCTCGATTTTATCCGAGCCATCCTCATTGTCCTCATGATATTGATTCATATCGTGAGCTTCGGCAACGCATATCCTCATCTCAAGGCAGGCATCCTATCCTTTATGATGCCTACCTTCCTCATCATCACGGGCTATCTCGTGAACATCGAGAAGACCGGAAGACAGATGGGAAACTATCTGAAATGTCTCGCCCTGCCCTATGTCATCATGGTGACAGGATTCTCGGTGCTCTCCTATTATATGCCGGTGAGAGATGGCATCACAGAGCTCTCCCTCTCCCAGATAGGCGAAAAAATCTTCGTCACTTCCATCGGTCCCTATTGGTTTATCCAGACTATGATTATCTGCGGAGCACTCTATTACTTCTGCTTCAGCGGAAGGAATTGGAATGATTTACGCAGGAATTATACGAAAAGAGATACCTATGCCAGCCTTTTCGTCTTCGCACTTACGCTGCTCCTGATATCAGAAACTCCAGCCCTATCGGCAAGTGCAACTGTCTATTACTTCATCGGCGTGGTCATCCGACAGAGCAAAACGGAATGGAGCAGGCTGTTCCGCCACGAGTTCTTTGCCGTCTTCCTATGGATTTATCTGCTCTACCGCGAAGACTGGTACGACTGGGGAAGTCTGGCTATCGTCTTCTCCTGCTGGTGCTGCATCAGCACCCTGCTGTTCCTGCAACATCTGCTCGATGCCCCCGAACGCTTCAAGGATCTCAGTCCCATGATAGAAAAAGCGGCAAAGGTAACCAACAGATTCAAGGACACCTTATTATATATAGGGCGCAACACGCTGCCCATCTATCTCTTCCATCCCATCTTTACGATGGCTGCGAAGTTCTACCATCCCCTCTTTGCCTGGGATCCGAGCGAAATCTCGTTTGCTGCCGTCACCATCATCCTTGCCATTACAGGCAGCCTGCTCATTGCCAAGATGATGGAGAAGACCAAACTGGCTTATCTCTTCGGAAAAGGGAAACTATTAAGATAAATCCAGGCAGATTAATATTTTGTAGAAAGAATATTTGCTAAATACAGGAAAAAGGCGTATTTTTGCACGCCGAAAAAGATAAAACGATGAATATCAAGAACAAGATAAACAACATGGATGACTCCAAACGAGAGAAGTTGGGCGAAGTCATCAGATTCGGCATCGTAGGCGGACTAGCCACGGTGCTGCAATATGGCATCTACCTGGTCTTCATGCCAGTGTTGAGCCATTTCATTCCACAAATGGGCGACCATACCTTGGCTACCACCGCCAATACCATCGCCTATATCGTGAGTTTCATCTTCAACTTCATCGCCAGTACCCGCTATACATTTAAGGTGAAAGCGAATGCCAAACGAGGAGCAGGATTCACACTCTCGCATGTCGTCAACTATTCGATGCAGACCATCTGCCTCAACCTCTTTGTTGGTCTGGGACTCGCTAAACAATGGGCGATGATTCCAACGCTCTGCATCTGCATTCCGGTAAACTTCTTATTGGTAAGATTTTTCTTAAAGAAATAGAAAAGAGAAAGAAATGAAAAAGGTATTCGATATTTTTAGAATCAAGCGAGAGGAAAGAGGAGCAGCACTCGTGGCGCTTATCATAGCATGTGTCCTCAATGCCCTGACTATCATCAAGTACTACGCTCAATTCTCGCAAATCACAGACAGCTATCATAAGCTTTTCGTCAAAACCTTCCATGTGGCAGGTTTCGACCCACTTACCTACAGCATTGTATCTCACTGGGACACAGAATACAATGTATATCGCCACCCGCTGCTGGCGTTCTTCATGTATATTCCCAACCAGATTAACCAAGCGTGGATAGAACTCACGGAAACAAATGGTGCCCAGTTGATTGTGGGAGCCATTCTGGTATTCTGTGCCTTCTATTCATTCATCTTCCTTTACAGGATATTCAGAGAAGTAATTGGTACCGAGCGTTTTGATGCCAACCTACTCTCTGCGTTCTATTTTTCATTCGCCTATGTGATGGTTTCGGCGATGGTACCCGACCATTTCATCATGTCGATGACGATATTGCTCTGTACGCTCTATATCACAGGCGTCTGCATCAAGAAAGGCAGAAAGCTCACCATCTGGCAAACCATCCTGCTCTTCGTATTTACCGCAGGTGTTTCACTCAACAATGGTTTGAAAACCTATCTTGCTGCTCTCTTCACC
>ERZ1032009.373-NODE-373-length-10121-cov-5.580966_pt1 | contig 10121 bp, 12 predicted proteins | sample MGYA00516700_ERZ1032009 | MGnify/ENA primary metagenome ERZ1032009 (study PRJEB33719, sample SAMN04261292) | wastewater metagenome | biome: rural village; feature: human; material: feces | host: Homo sapiens | place: El Salvador | collected 2013-01-14 ...
GGATGTATGTCAGAGTTAAAGACCGAAATGCTTATGAGTGATGTGCAGAAGAACATTCTGCTGCTGAATATCGTCCAGTTGGATTTGTTTTTCACTTTCGGTTTGCGTCAAACAAAATGGTTCTTTGAAAAAGATTACAACCGTGCATTGGCAATAGTTCCAGAGGGTGCAGTAATTGAAGGCATTAATGATTTTGGTCGCATCCAAGCCCGAAATACTGCGGATAAAAAACGCTATGGCTTCTTTCCGCACAATTGCACCTGGTCACAATCCACTGAATACAATGGCGGTGGTGAGGTAATAAAACTTTCTGATTTAAAGAATATATATGATTCTTTTAATCTAAAATCTTATACGCTAGATGCCTTAACTCACATTCCTAAACAGTTCAAGGCTTTTCATATTGAAATGTCAAAACAGCCCTCTTGATTGAGGGTTTTATTTTGCTAATAACAGCGACATAAAATGACGTTTATATCGTTTTTATAATTGCCTTATGCCAGGTTTATAGAGGATAATGAGATTCATAGGAACAATATGTTCCAAGCGGATAGACCACCGCAGTAAAGGTCTGCACTTCAAGGTAATAGCTCATGTTAAATAATTCTAAAACTCAAAATGGCGTAATTGTCGAAATCCCAATGTGCATTCTGGATTCAGAGAATGCTTGTGGCGAGGTCGTTAATGACATTACGATCTCAGTTGTGGTTCTTTTTGAAAATTCTGTTCTAGGCATTGAAAAGGCAACTGCCCTGCTTTACTCGAAATTAATCCAATGGGTAATGCCTATGGATTCCGAAATCACTCAAGTTCAATCTGCCGATCAGTTTAAAACCTTTTTGGATACTGGTTTTGAATGGGTACGCAGTGATTCAGACACTAAGTTCTTCCGTCAGTTTCAAGAAAATGACGATGAAGAGTATGAAAGTGAGTTTCTGGAAGATGGTGCATTTTGCGGTTTCTCCTTCCCCCGCATCACCAATCCGCTTTCTGCTAAAGCAATTGACCTATATACCGATAGTGAAGCCATTAAAGGTAGCGTGGCTCCGTATGCGGTAATTGATGCTACAGGCGATCACACCGCTCTTATTCCAGTTGCATTGCTCGCAGATGCCAAAGAATTACTCCCTGTTGTTTTAGGGGATTGGAATAAGTAATTCGTACAGGTCACACTACGCTAAACATTGATCTGCATGGCTCCTGGCTGTGCAGATTTTTTTAACGACTAAGAACCTGGTAGGCGTTAGATTTTTTAATATAAAAAATGGCTCCTGTTTTTGGAATTAAGCTAATTTACCGTTCATCGGCAGCCAGGTTTTTTGTTCATTTTTTAATTGACTTGTGCCATGTTTCATACGATAATTGATCACATAAAGAGCATGTAGCTCACAACGGAAAAGCCACCGTATTACTGGCTTGAATATAGGGTTAATAAAATGAATATGAATACCGCTAACTTCGCTTCTACTGCCACTTTACCTTGCGTACTTGGTCAAGATTTAGTTTCTAAACTGGTATCTGGTTTCTCAGGTATTTTTCTTAACAATGCAGCAGGTGAATCTGATTTGCTTGCTGAAATCGACAACAAAATTGCTGCTGCTTGCGATACGCACTTAGGCGCAGTTATTGGCAACTTCTTTAGCCGTTCTGATGCTCACGCAATGGCACTGGCTTTTGATGTAGACGCAGATCACGTTGAAAGCCTGAAACTTGGTTTAGGCTTGAAAACAACTCTGTTGGAAAGCACTCGCAAAGTTTTAATGCTGATTGCAGTCACTACAGCCTTGAGCGTAGATGCAATTGAAAGCATGGTTGCAGATTATCTGGTAGATTTTTCTGACGACGAATAAGCGACAAAGCAGATCGCCCCGAATCAGGGGGCTTTCTGCATTTTTATATGATTGGTTTTGGGGGTATCTAATGGACACTATTACACTTTCACCAGAAGTTAAGTTCGAGTTTAAAAAGGAAATCGAATCGCAATTTCAGCAGCTTGCTAACGCATACGCTGAAATGAATGACACCAACCTAAAAGCTGTGGTGCGTTTTTCACCTGACTTGCGTATTGTGGCGGTTGATCTGGAAACAGTCAGTACCATTCCTTTTTATATGAACCTAGATATTCTCAAGACTTTAGAAGAAGCGATTGAGTTTGTTGAAGATCACCAGTTCTTAACCGCACAAGGTTATGAAGTGGTTGAACGTGCAGTAGTGGATGCCAACGGTTTAAATGCGTTAGGACGCTTACACCGAGAAAATACACCACTTCCCTATCACACCACACAAGCTTATATCTTCCGTACATCAGAAGAAAATCTGGAAAGCCTACTGCTGAATATTGAGCAAAAGTTAGAAGCACGTAAGGTAGCACCAGATTACATCGAAAGAATCAAATTCACGCCTGTTGAGCATAAAACCGTTAATCCAAACGATATGCCCGATATGAACTTTGTGGGGAATGAGAGTACCAAACAATATAAATTGCATGATGCAACGATTTTTGGCGGTATCAGCGCAAATGAGGATGTAAATGGCTATGTCGCCACCTTGAGCAAAGAACCTGTTAAACACCGCAATCAAGTGGTTATGGGTGTGACCATTGATCTTAGGAACACAAAGACTGGACGTACTGCAATACTGCATATTCCATATCAATTTATGGATGAATATGCTCCGCAGCCGTCAGCACGTATTACAGGCGAAAGTCTATCTACTTCGTCATTTGTCTATTACGAGTGGTTTACCAGTGAAGATCGAATTGTCAGCTACCTACAGAAAGGCACGTTCAATACACGCTCAAAACAGCTTGAAGAGTACGTTAAATCTTTAGTGCGATATGATGTAGAAGTAGTGGATATTAAGCTTCACAGCTTTGATTTCGACATTCCTACAGCAAACCACGCACCTATTACAGAAGTCGCTTTTGTTGCTGTCTTGCCTAATCATCACAGCCTGTTTGAAAGCCTATTGATTCGTGTAGATCAGTCAGGTGAGGTAAAACTCTTCAATAGTCGTGGGCTTGCTGTTTACCCACCTGATAGCGCAATTCAGCACCTACATAATCTAAAAGCCGATGCTCAAGAGTTATTCCAGAGCAATCGTTTATACACCTTTGACCAGATCAAGCAATTCCGCAAAAAATTAGGCGGTTTCAATAATGGTTTATCGGTGAAAAACGAACACGTTTATCTCCCTTAATTTTAAAAATGCCCTGCTTCGGTGGGGCTTTTTTATGCCTGGCAACATGGTAGGCGTTTGTTTTTTTAGTATAAAAAAAGGTATTGGAATTTGATGCCAGGTAATTTTCAGAAAGATGCAGCCTACTTCTCACTTTTTGAATCTATATTGTACTTATAGCATTACATTGACTTGTGCCATGTTTTAAGACTATAATTAGCGGTATATAGAGCGCAAAGCTCAAGCGGGAAAGCCACCGTAGTAAAGGCTTAGAATAAGGTCATAAAAATCATGTCATTCTCACTATCACAGGCAGTCAGCCACGTTTCCCTTAATCCAGCCATCAACAATATGATGATTGTAAAATTATTCCAGGTGGATTCTGCGACAAAAAAATGCCAGAAGGAATACGCCACCAAAGTTACTTCACGTAACAAGTTTAATGCTTTGATACCAACTCAAGACATGAGCCAGATAACAGCCTTTAATATGGAAATCATTGCTCACGCTACCGGTGTAGCTCGTCATAAGGTACTGGATATCTGTGTTAATGGCTCGATTACAGCCGAAAGTATCCATGACATTGCTTCGCTAAAATTCATGGTTCAACGCCGTAATGCTGTCTGTGATTTGGTCATCAAAGAAATGGCAAGAGCACAATTCATAATAATTCAGAGTGAAATCAATTCAGGAAAAAATTACAACGACCTGTTCAGCAACAAAACTTTCCAGGAATGGTATTACACATTTAATAAGCCATTACACCCACGAACAGAGGGTCTTATAGACAATACAAATTTAGTTGATGCGACATACCAGATCGTACACTGTGGCTATTTTGAAATGACCAACTACCTGTTAAACCTTGTTGAAGAAGAGCACAAAGCTCGCTTTTATCCAAACGCTGCCTAATAAATCTCCCCCCGGAATGCGGGGATTCCCAAAACTCCCGCACTGTGGGAGTTTTTTTGTGTCTACAGCCAGAGAACCAGGTAGGCGTTAGGTTTTTTATATAATAAAAAAATGCTTTGATTATTTTAAGTCTTTGATTATTTTAAGTCTATGATTTTTATATGGTTTACATTGACTAATGCCATGTTTTAAGGCTATAATGAAGGCTCAGGCGAACAACGCCAAGCGGAAAAAGCCACCGTAATAATGGCTTAGAATAAGGGTTTAAAAATTATGTTACTTTCAACAGCTATTGGTCAGGTTCGCCGTAACCCAGGTATCACACATTTAGTTGATTTGCATTTATTCACTGTGGATTTCACCACTAAGCGCGTTAGCGATCACTCAACCAAAGTAAACGTCCTTGCCAATATTAATGCTATGGTTCCACCTCAAGATTTAAACATTCTGGTTGGCTTTAAATTTGACATTACTGCCAGTGCTACAGGCATTGTTCGCCGGAAGGTCGTTAATTTCCGTGCACAACACGAAATCTATAAAGATTCACTTACTCAAATCGCTGCATTGCCGGGTGAGGAAGAACGCCGTGATGCACTGTGCAATCTGGTTTTAAAGAGCATGGCGCGTATGCAATATTTAATGATCTTGGCTCAGATCAATTCAGGTAAAGACTACAGTGAACTGCAAAGCAATAAAGCCTATGAGGAATGGCAGCGCGACAAACCATTGAAGCCAGATACCGAAGGCTTGGTGGATAGCACCCATATCGTTGATGCGACATACCAGATCGTTTCAGCCTTATATATTGATGCTGTAACCTACCTGTTAAACGTAATTCTGGCTGATAAACAGTTAGCGACAGAAACCGCAGCTTAACTCACCCCGCCCGGCGGGGTTCCAGAAAGAAGCTCCTGACAGGGGCTTTTTTTACGCCTGATTAACTTGGTAGGCGTTAGAATTTTTTAATAAAAAATAATCTGAATTTTTATAAGTTCTTGATAAAAATTGACTTATGCCATGTTTTAAGCCATAATAAACAATATAAAGAGCAGACAGCTCACCAGGTAGAGCCACCTGATTATTGGCTTAGTTTTAGGGTATAAAATCATGTCTTTATTGAATCAAATTGAAGAAGTCAAACAAGCTTTAGAAACAGCTCAAGTACCGAGCGATCTAATTTTACGTTTCGCTAATAGTCACAAACTTGCTCAGATCATCCGTAAACACGACAATGCGATTGTCGCTCAGGTTCCTGATCACCTGGCACAAAACCTTGCTGCTGACCATGCTGACTTTCGTGCTAAGGGCTACACTTTGGCAGAAGCAACATACCGTGCAATCTGCACTATGTTTAACTACGAAAAACTCGTAGTTCAGGAAAGAGTTTACGGTTACGCCCAATAAGACAAACCCAGGATGCCTTCAACATGAAGGCATTTTTTTGGAGCCGGAGAAAGTAGTAGGCGTTAGATTTTTTAATATAAAAAAATGTTCCCGAATTTTGAGCCGGGTGATTGGACTGCGCAGTAAGTCTCACTTTATAGATAAATGATTAAAAGCTGATATACATTGACTTATGCCATGTTTTAAGCCATAATTAACGACATAAGGAACGGAGTGTTCCACACGGAAGAGCCACCGTAGTAAAGGCTTGAATGAGGGTAATAATATGCTACACAATAACACTATGCCGTTTGGCTTCTCTTCTTTCAACTCGCGCATGAGCACATTAGTTGCGAATGCTTGGCTTTCAACTTATCGCTATCACGCTTCTGAGCGCGATCAGTCAGGTGTATACGAAGTATCACCTATAGCTTCACGCCTTGACTTGGAAACTGCGCGTAAAATCGCGTATGAAGTTAGTTCTTCAATTCATCAAACCCTATCTAATATTTTGTGCTTTGCTGATTGCTACAAAAAGCATGAAGGTTTAAGCCGTCCTAGTGCCAACCATATCATGTGTGACGATCAGACTGTGTTTTTACATGGTCTATTGCTGCTTGGTTTGGATACCGACATTGCCCCGCAATTCGCAGTTCAGTTGCACAAACAATCTATGCAACTTATCACCCCTATGGAGCTGTTACTAGGCTTGAACCTGAATGCGTTTAAACGCATGTATGACATTGCCAAAGTAGGCGGTTTTAAATCCCTGACGGTTGAAGCCCAACAGAATGTTTTGGACTTTGCAACCAAGCAAATCAAGCAGATTCGCAGCTATCTTCGTAGCACTGGAGAATCGCTAGGTGTGGATGCTGATGTGATTGAGCAGATCAGCAAGGAGTATAAGCATGATCTGGGCTACAAGGTCACGATTGAGGAATACACCAAGCCGGCTGCTGCATAAGCAGCCAATCTGGAAGCCCTGCTAAATGCGGGGTTTTTTTATGCCTACAGCCAGGGAACCAGGTAGGCGTTAGGTTTTTTCAGTAGAAAAAAATGTTCCCGAATTTTTGGGAGCCAGGTTTATACAGGTTTACATTGACTTATGCCATGTTTTAAGCCATAATTAAGCATATATAGAGCAGCAAGCTCACCCGGAAAAGTCACCGTATTAAAGGCTTAGATAAAGGATAGAAATATGACAACGCATGAAGAAAAAATACGCTTGGATATGATCAATTTTGCTCGTAACTCTTGCACCGTTACAACCAATTCGCTTTTAAGCACTGTAAACCTACAATGCAACGTAGACAGTGAAGTTTCATACCTCTTGCAAGATCACGAAGCTGATGAATTTATCCGTAAAGTGGATGCTATTTACAACGAAGGTGGCTTGTTTTATGAGCAAGCCGAATACTTGGTTGCTCACGAATACTTAGACCTCCTACAGCCATAAAAGCCTAATAATGCCATGCGGTGCGGTGTGCTCCGCGTGGTTGCTAATATAATTACTTGACGACAGGGTAAAAAAAATGCCGGCACAATCTTTTTTCTATGAAACTTCGCATTCAAATTTTGGAATGATGTTCCAGAATGATTCTGAACAATATATTGAAGCCATCCAAGATATTCAGGCTCAAGCCAAAGCCCTTGATGAATCAAACAAGGATATTTACCGGGTGATTGCTCAATTCTCTTCAAATGAAGATGGCATTCAAATCTTTGTAGCCCCGCATGTGCGCTATGTTGAGCTTGCTGAGACGATTCTGGAATGCTTCAAAGCTAGTGGAAAGGTTTACTTCAAAAATAAGAACAATCAACACCGTCAGATCAGAAAGCAAGAGTTTTTAAGCGAACTTCAAAAAATCATTCACATTTCTAATGGTAATAAAAAGAATGAAGTGGCTAAGACCGTGGCACTGATCAAAGAGCATTTTGAAAAACAAGCAGCAAAACTGGATAAGGCTGTAGAAAGTATCGCCCTTAAATACAATTTAGGTGTGGTAAAGCATCAGGAATACATTGCCGGACTAGCTCACACATGGATTGAAGATCAATCACCTGAACCAAAGGCAGCCTAATATTTAAGAACGGATAACTATGCCCTACCCTGACAAGGTAGGGTTTTTAATTTGTCGAATTGCAGATTTACAGCGTCCTTTTACATTGACTTATGCCATGTTTTAAGCCATAATTCACCCCATACAGAGCAGTAAGCTCACGCAGTAAAGCCACTGTATTAAAGGCTTGTTGAAGGGTTAAATTTTATGGCTACTATTTCTATTCCGCACGTTAATTTCTTAATCAAACAGCACCTTGCTCAACTGCAAGGAACAATCAATGTTGCCCTGCGTAAAGAGGGGCGTTATAGCGTGGATGATGTGCATTTTGGTTACGATGCAGACAATCAACGTATTTATGCTCATGTAAATTTCACAGGTAAACGTGAATCTCCGCAAGAATGCGCAAATATCGTTTTGGGCTACATCAAACGTACTAATTGGACCACCCTTTTAGGTCCAGGTTTAGAGCAGTTTAAGCCTGTAGACGTACCGACCAAGACCACGGATTTTCTTAGTCAGTCAACTATCGACAATTGGGATTATGACGAGGTTGAATGCGGTTGTGGTGCTTGTATTACTTATGAAATCACCGCAAAAGGCTTGCGCGAAGTTCAAAAGTATTTCCGCGATCAGTTCAAAGCAAACCTAAAAGCTGTGAACAACTATTCTGCGGTCCAGATTAAAACCGATTCTTTTGATGCAGTGACAGCTACTTATAGTTTTGTCACTAAGGAACTCACCTACACCCAATATTCCCCGGTGACAGTTCAGGACCCAAAAGCACTGTTGTTAGATAATCTGGGTTCAGTGGTTCGTAGCTCAATGAATAAAGCGGTATCAATTTTGAACTCGCGTTATACCAACACAAGCGAAGTACAGCGCACCTACACATACACGGACGCAACTTTGCATCAGGCAATTGATTACCATGCCGGCATTAAAATTGTTGTCCAATACCAAAAACGGACCTATGAATTAACGGCTAATCTATTAGAGCCGATCATTAAAGGGAAAGATCATAGTGAAGTTTTGCTATCTGACCTTGATTTAAGTGTAGCCCTATTTAGTCATGCCAACATGACAGAGCTTAAACGCCAGATTAAAGGCTCCCTGTTGCGCGGTGTTGAAATTCTAGCGATCAAATCAGAGCGCATTAAGGGCAAAATACGTCTAGCTGAATATTCGCGTTATGGTGAGATTGTGCTTATGGCTCCAATGTCTGATTTTAACGGCTCTATTGTTTTAGTACGCATTAAACGTACCGGGGGCATCAGCATTACAACGCCTTTAGGTGAACCTTTAAACCTAGTCACTGTCGAAAAGCACATGAAGAAGTTTGAAAGCTTCCGTGGCGACCTGTTTGCCAATGACCGAGAATATGCTAAATCAATCCTGTTGAATAAATCAGTTATCAGCAATGCGTACAAAGCTTTGATCTATTTCTTATGAATATTTCTGCCCCTTCGCTTTATTCGAGGGGGTTTTATATTGACTTATGCCATGTTTTAAAGTTATAATTCTTTACATCGAAGGCAATAAGCCAAACCGGATAAGTCACCGGATTAAAGACTTAGATTAAGGGTAAAAAAATGTTTTTAGACGCTATCCAGAACCAAGCTGAAAAATCACAAAGCAGTGAATACAGCTTTCCTATGCTAGTTGCATCACAAGTTAATTTATTTGATGGTGCATTCACTCACACTCAAATTTTCAGCAAAATCGTTGCTGAAAAAAAACAGAGTATTGATGTTTTTGATACTGACGATATCTACATTGAGATTACTGGACAGGTCGCTGATTTACCATTTCACGCTCGCAGCAGCTCACTGTTTTATTGGACTGCTTTAAGAGATTTCCCGATACATAATGCTTATAAGCTCGCTACCTTAACGCTTCACAGTCTGCGCGTGGCAATGTTTGTTCAGGTCGCAAAGAACCTTGCTCAAAGCAAGATGGTTGACCCTGTGCGCCAAAGCAATTTCTTGGATGCTGTGGATGCGTGTTACCCGGACATTGACCTGTCAGATGAAACGGCAGCGATTGAGCATGCAAATATGCTAATTGGTAAGGCAAAGTTTAATTTAGCCAATCTTGAACGTCCGTCTACAGGTTTGGAGGATGATTTATTCAAAGTGGTTGATCGCGCTGTTTATCAGGCAGCAGAGCTGTTGTTTGAAAAAATGAATGAAGCGATTTCTACTGAGCGCGTAAACCAAATCCGTCAAGCTGTGTACCTTACCCGCTTCAATTACTAAGCCGATTACTCAGGCGGGATGCCCTGCCTGAGCCACCCTATAACTACAGGTCGCCACCTGATTAAAGGCAATACTCAGGAATTATAATCATGTCTAAATTCAATGTAGCACTCGACAACCTAAATCCATCTTTCGGAGAGCGTTTAAATCCGATTCAGTACATTACCACCAAAGAAGAAGCAGATCAGTTTCGTGCAGATTATCTAGCATGGTTAGAGAACCGCTTGCGCGTAGTTCCAGACCAACCGCTTAAACCGGGTCAGACCGCCTTAGAATTACAGTTCTTCTGGACTGTAAGCCGAAAGCGAATAAGTACCGGGTAAATCTACTA
>ERZ1032009.374-NODE-374-length-10099-cov-5.732477_pt1 | contig 10099 bp, 8 predicted proteins | sample MGYA00516700_ERZ1032009 | MGnify/ENA primary metagenome ERZ1032009 (study PRJEB33719, sample SAMN04261292) | wastewater metagenome | biome: rural village; feature: human; material: feces | host: Homo sapiens | place: El Salvador | collected 2013-01-14 ...
GAAAAGTTTTGTAATCTAGAGTTTGCAAATAGAAAATAAAGTGCTATCTTTGCAACTGAATAAATAACTGTAACACGGCAAATCAAAACATGGAAACGTTTTTTCGCACACATGCCTACCTTGTCGAGCATACCAATGCCCCACTTCGTCGCGTCCTGATGGATGAGGTGAACTGGGACGACCGGCTCATTGGCATCAAGGGCACGCGTGGAGTGGGGAAGACAACGTTTCTGCTGCAGTATGCCAAGGAGAAGTTTGGGAAGGACAACCGGCAGTGCCTGTATGTGAACATGAACAACTTCTACTTCCAGGGCCACAACATTGCTGAGTTTGCCGGCGGCTTTGTCCGTCAGGGCGGTCGTGTGTTACTGCTCGACCAGATCTTCAAGCAGCCCCATTGGGCTCGGGATCTCCGTACGTGCTACGACAGTTATCCCCAGCTTCACATCGTCTTCACGGGCTCCAGCGTGATGCGGCTGAAGACGGACTACCCGGAGATTAAGGACATCGTGAAGTTTTACAACCTCCGTGTGTTCTCCTTCCGTGAGTATATTAATTTGGCTACGGGGCTTCATTTCCCTCCCTATTCGCTGGACGAGATTGTCAATAATCACGAGCACATCGTCAAGAGGATCCTTCCCTACGTCCAGCCGATGAAGTATTTTGGTGACTATCTGCATCATGGCGTCTACCCGTTCCATCTGGAGGAGCGCAACTTCTCGGAGAACCTGCTGAAGACTATGAACATGATGATCGAGGTGGACATTCTCCTCATCAAGCAAATCGAGCTGAAATACCTCACGAAGATCAAGAAACTGTTCTACCTCCTTGCTGTAGGCGCTCCGCAGGCCCCGAACATCAGCCAGCTGGCCGACGCCATTGACACCAGTCGGGCCACGGTGATGAACTACATCAAATACCTTGCCGACGCGCGACTGATCAATATGATCTACTCCCCTGGACAGCAGTTCCCCAAGAAGCCCGCGCGCGTGATGATGCACAACCCCAACCTTATTAACGTCATCTACCCCAACAAGGCAGGCCGGCAGGAGATCATGGAGACGTTTTTTGTCAACACGGTGTGGAAGGACCACTTGGTTAACCAAGGCCCGAAGCCGCAGACCTACGTCATTGACGGCCAGCGGAAGTTCCGGGTCTGCGATGCGCAGGCACCGAACAAGATCCGCTACAACACCGACACGATCTACGCACGCTACAACACGGAGATAGGCCACGACAACCAGATCCCGCTGTGGCTCTTCGGGTTCCTCTATTGAAAACGACGAATACAAAAACATTATAAACAACTCTTTTAATACAACTACAAATGGCAAAAGAAAAGAAATTTATGACCTGTGATGGTAACACCGCAGCCGCTCATGTGAGCTATATGTTCACTGAGGTAGCCGCTATCTACCCCATCACGCCGTCATCTCCTATGGCTGAGCACGTTGACGAGTGGGCAGCCAAGGGTCGTAAGAACCTCTTTGGTCAGACCGTCTCCGTCCAGGAGATGGAGTCGGAGGGTGGTGCTGCCGGTGCCGTTCACGGTTCTCTGCAGGCTGGTGCCCTCACCTCTACCTACACTGCTTCTCAGGGCTTGCTCCTGATGATCCCTAACATGTACAAGATTGCCGGTGAGCTGCTTCCCTGCGTGTTCAACGTATCGGCTCGTACGCTTGCTAGCCACTCTCTGTGTATCTTCGGTGACCACCAGGATGTGATGGCTTGCCGTCAGACCGGCTTCGCCATGTTCTGCTCGGGCTCTGTGCAGGAGGTTATGGATCTCTCCGCCGTGCCTTATCTGGCTACTCTGGAGTCCTCGGTTCCTTTCATCAACTTCTTCGACGGCTTCCGTACCTCTCACGAGTATCACAAGGTAGAGGCTATGGACATGGAGGACATCCGTCCGCTGGTCAACCCCGAGTGGATCAAGAAGTTCCGCGACCGTGCCCTGACGCCTGAGCGTCCTGTCACCCGTGGTACCGCTGAGAACCCTGAGACCTTCTTCACACACCGTGAGGCTTGCAACAGCTACTATGATGCCATCCCCGCTATCGTGGAGAAGCACCTCGCTGAGATTTCTAAGATCACTGGTCGTGAGTATCACCTCTTTAATTATTATGGTGCTGAGGATGCCGAGAACGTCATCGTGCTGATGGGTTCTGCTACGGAGCCTGCCCGTGAGGCTATCGACTGCCTCGTGAAGCAGGGTAAGAAGGTTGGTATGGTGGCTGTTCACCTCTATCGTCCGTTCTCTGTGGAGGCTATCAAGAAGGCGCTGCCCGCTACCGTGAAGCGCATCGCCGTCCTCGACCGTACGAAGGAGCCCGGTGCTGAGGGTGAGCCGCTGTACCTTGACGTGAAGTCGGCTCTCTACGACGACGAGCGTAAGCCGCTGATCGTTGGTGGCCGTTATGGTCTGGGTTCAAGCGACACTACGCCTGCGAAGATTGTGGCTGTGTTCAACAACCTCGAGCTTCCCACGCCGAAGAACCACTTCACCGTGGGCATCGTCGACGATGTCACGTTCACCTCTCTGCCTGAGGTTGAGGAGATCCCGATGGGCGGCGAGGGCCTGTTCGAGGCTAAGTTCTTCGGTCTGGGTTCTGATGGTACCGTGGGTGCTAACAAGAACTCTGTGCAGATCATTGGTAACAATACCAATAAGTACTGTCAGGCTTACTTCTCTTACGACTCCAAGAAGTCGGGTGGCTTCACCTGCTCTCACCTGCGTTTCGGCGACGAGCCTATCCACTCTGCTTACCTGGTGAACACGCCTAACTTCGTCGCTTGCCACCAGCAGGCTTACCTCCACATGTACGATGTGACCCGTGGTCTGCGCGACAATGGTACGTTCCTGCTCAACACCATCTTCGACGGTGAGGAGCTCGTCAACTTCATCCCGAACAAGGTGAAGCGCTACTTCGCTAAGCACAACATCAAGGTCTACTATATCAACGCCAGCAAGATTGGTCAGGAGATTGGTCTGGGCAACCGCACCAACACCATTCTGCAGTCGGCATTCTTCCGCATCACAAAGGTGATCCCCGAAAATCTCGCTGTGGAGCAGATGAAGGCCTTCATCGTGAAGTCTTACGGCAAGAAGGGTCAGGACATTGTCAACATGAACTACGCTGCCGTTGACCGCGGTGGTGAGTACAAGGAGCTGACCGTTGATCCCGCATGGGCAAATCTCGCTGACGACGCTCAGGTTGACGACGGTGCACCCGCATTCGTCAAGGAGCTCGTCCGTCCGATCAATGCTCAGGCTGGTGACCTGCTGAAGGTCTCTGACTTCGTGAAGCACGACACCGTTGACGGTACATGGCAGAACGGCACCGCTGCGTGGGAGAAGCGTGGTGTGGAGGCTTTCGTTCCTGTTTGGGACCCGTCGAAGTGTAGCCAGTGTAACAAGTGCTCCTTCGTTTGTCCTCACGGCTGTATCCGTCCGTTCGTTATGGACGAGCAGGAGGCTGCCGGCTTCGATGGTGAGACCATCGACATCCTGGCTCCGAAGCAGCTCAAGGGTATGAAGTTCCGCATCGAGACCTCTGTGCTCGACTGTCTGGGCTGCGGCAACTGCGCTGACCAGTGCCTTGGCAAGAAGAACAAGGAGACGGGCGAGATCGAGAAGGCCCTGAAGATGGTTCCGTTCAACGTCGATGCTCCCGACATGAAGAAGGAAGCCGACAACTGGCTCTACCTCGTGAACAACGTCAAGAGCAAGCAGGATCTCGTCGACATCAAGCAGAGCCCGAAGAACTCTCAGTTCGCTACGCCGTTGTTTGAGTTCTCTGGCGCTTGCTCCGGTTGCGGTGAGACTCCTTACGTGAAGCTCATCTCTCAGCTCTTCGGTGACCGTGAGATGATTGCCAACGCTACCGGTTGCTCCAGCATCTACTCTGCTTCTATTCCTTCCTCGCCTTACACGAAGAACGAGAAGGGTCAGGGTCCTGCCTTCGACAACTCCCTGTTCGAGGACTTCTGCGAGTTCGGTCTCGGTATGGCTCTCGGCAACAAGAAGATGAAGAAGCGCATCACGATGCTGCTCCAGCAGGAGATTGCTGACGAGAACGTTCCCGCCGACTTCAAGGCTGCTGCCCAGAAGTGGATCGACGTTCAGGACGACGCTGATGGCTCTAAGGCTGCTGCTGCCGAGCTCAAGCCGCTCATCGCTAAGGGTGCCGAGGAAGGCTGCCCGGTATGCCAGGAGCTGAAGACGCTCGACCACTATCTGGTGAAGCGCTCGCAGTGGATCATCGGTGGCGACGGTGCTTCCTACGATATCGGCTACGGTGGTCTCGACCACGTGCTCGCCAGCGGTGAGGACGTCAACATCCTCGTACTTGATACTGAGGTTTACTCTAATACTGGTGGCCAGAGCTCGAAGTCTACACCTATCGGCGCCATCGCTCAGTTCGCTGCCAGCGGCAAGCGCGTGAGCAAGAAGGACCTCGGTCTGATGCAGACCACCTACGGCTATGTCTATGTTGCTCAGATCGCTATGGGTGCCGACAATGCTCAGACGCTGAAGGCTATCCGCGAGGCTGAGGCTTATCACGGCCCATCACTCGTCATCGCTTACGCTCCGTGTATCAACCACGGCATCAAGGGCACGAAGGCCCTGAAGCGCTCCATGGGCAAGAGCCAGATGGAGGAGAAGCTCGCTGTGGATTGCGGCTACTGGCATCTGTGGCGCTTCAACCCGGATCTCGCCAAGGAGGGCAAGAACCCGTTCTCACTCGACTCGAAGGCTCCTAACTGGGAGAACTTCCGCGAGTATCTGCTCGGTGAGGTACGCTTCGCTTCGCTGAAGAAGGCATTCCCCGAGGCCGCTGACGAGCTCTACGCTGAGACCGAGAAGGCTGCTAAGCGTCGCTACCTGTCCTATGTTCGTAAGAGCAAGGAGGACTGGAGCGAGGAGATCTAATTGAACCCTCTTCCCGATAGGGAGGGGTGAGCTTCTCCCTTAGGGAAAATGATTATACCGGCGGATGCAAATGTTCCATTCCGGAACATTAGCGTCCGCTGGATTGTTTTTTATTGCACAATCGTGGCCGGATGCGCAATTGGACTACTTAACTTTAGTGAAATAAAAGGACTATCTTGCATTGTTTCATTTTATTTTCGTAACTTTGCACGCATAAGATAGGAAAACAACAATCAAGAAGAAACAATGAGTAAACAAACAGAGAAAATCAAAGAGCTCGTTGCCAAGCGTGAGAAGGCACGCCTCGGCGGTGGTGAGAAAGCCATCGACAAGCAGCATGCCCGTGGCAAGTATACGGCTCGTGAGCGCATCGAGATGCTCGTCGACAAAGACAGTTTCGAGGAATATGATATGTTCAAGCTCCATCGTTGCCACAACTTCGGTATGGAGAAGAAGCAGTTCCTCGGCGATGGCGTCGTGGCTGGCTCGGCTACCATCGACGGCCGTCTGGTCTATGTCTATGCGCAGGACTTCACCGTCAATGGCGGCTCGCTCTCTGAGACCATGGCGCAGAAGATGTGCAAGATCATGGACATGGCCATGCAGAATGGCGCCCCCGTCATCGGCATGAACGACTCTGGTGGCGCGCGCATCCAGGAGGGTATCAGCGCCCTGGCTGGCTACGGCGAGATCTTTGAGCGTAACATCCTCGCTTCGGGCGTCGTGCCGCAGATTTCGATGATCATGGGCCCCTGCGCTGGTGGTGCCGTCTATAGTCCTGCGCTGACCGACTTCATCGTCATGACCGAGGGAACCTCTTACATGTTCCTCACGGGCCCGAAGGTGGTGAAGACCGTCACCGGCGAGGATATCGATTCCGAGCATCTCGGTGGTGCCAGTGTTCACGCTACGAAGAGTGGCGTGACATCGTTCACAGCTAAGACGGAGGAGGATGCACTGGCTCTGGTCAAGAAGCTCTTGAGCTATCTGCCGAGCAACAACACCGAGGAGGCTCCTCGCGTGGAGTGCACGGACCCCATCGACCGCAAGAACGACCTGCTGAACGACATCCTGCCCGATGACCCCAACAAGGCCTACGACATGTATAAGGTCATCACCGCCATCACGGACAACAATGAGTTCTTCGAGGTGCAGCCGAAGTTTGCCAAGAACATCATCACGGGCTTTGCGCGTTTCAACGGCCAGAGCGTTGGCATCGTTGCCAACCAGCCCACTGCCTACGCTGGTGTGCTCGACGTGAACGCCTCGCGCAAGGGGGCTCGCTTCGTACGCTTCTGCGACGCGTTCAACATCCCCATCGTTAGCCTCGTCGACGTGCCGGGCTTCCTCCCGGGTACGGGCCAGGAGTACAACGCTGTCATCCTGCATGGTGCGCAGCTGCTCTATGCCTACGGTGAGGCCACGGTGCCAAAGATCACCATCACCCTCCGCAAGAGCTATGGTGGCTCCCACATCGTCATGGGCTGCAAGCAGCTCCGTGCCGACCTCAACTTCGCTTGGCCTACGTCGGAGATCGCCGTCATGGGTGCCTCTGGCGCCGTGGCTGTCCTTGAGGGCAAGGCCATCAAGACGATGAAGACCGAGGGCAAGAGCGCCGACGAGATCCGTGACTTCATTGCTGAGAAGGAGCAGGAGTACACGGATACGTTCGCCAATCCTTATCAGGCTGCGCAGTTTGGCTACATCGACGATGTCATCGAGCCGCGCAACACCCGCTTCCGCATCTGCCGTGGTCTGGCTCAGCTCGCCACTAAGCGCCAGAACCTGCCCGCCAAGAAGCATGGCTGCATGCCCATGTAAAGTTCAAAGTTCAAAGTTCAAAGTTCAATGGACAAGAATATCTATGCAGCCATCGCCATGGCACTCTATGAGTTCCAGGGCAACAACGTCCACGACGTCGAGCCGGGCGTGATCACCATCCGCCCACGGCAGACGATGTGGAACGCGAAGTTTCTTTCATTTACAGCTAAACCATAAAGACAATGAAGACATTCAAATATACCATCGACGGCAAGGAATACAACGTCGAGATTGGCGACATCAATGAGGAGTCCTCTGTGGCCAACGTATCGGTCAACGGCGAGGCCTACGAGGTAACACTGGAGAAGCCCGCTGAGCCGGAGAATAAGAAGGTCGTCCTGGGCAAGCCTGCCGCTGAGGAGGCCTCCGACGAGGCTACGCCAGCTGCCAACGTCAACACCGCGGGAGCCATCAAGGCACCGCTGCCGGGCACCATCACCGCCATCAACGTCAAGGTCGGCGACGAGGTGAAGGCTGGCGACACCGTCCTCGTCCTCGAGGCCATGAAGATGGCCAACAACATCGAGGCGGAGAAGGACGGCAAGGTCACCGCCATCTGCGTGAAGACCGGGCAGAGCGTCATGGAGGATGATGCGCTCGTCGTCATCGAGTAACTCTTTTTTCTGTGCTCGCCTATCCATAGGCGAGGGCAAGAATTCTTAATAACGCCCGATTTTGTGTGAAAACATGCAAAACCAGGCGTTTTCTCGTAAATTATTTGTACCTTTGCACCTAAATTAAATAGCTTAGGATAAATAGACAATGGTCAAGAAGAAGGTATTGTTCATCAATCAGGAGATCACCCCATACGTCCCCGCTACAGAAATGGCTTCTATGGGACAGCAGCTGCCTCAGAAGATGCAGGACGGCGGCTTCGAGATCCGCACATTCATGCCCAAGTGGGGTTCCATCAACGAGCGTCGCGGACAGCTCCATGAGGTGATCCGCCTCTCGGGCCTAAACTTGATCATTGACGACACCGATCACCCGCTGATCATCAAGGTCGCCAGCATCCCCGTCAGCCGCTTGCAGATCTATTTCATCGACAATGATGACTATTATGGCAAGCGCGCGATGATGACCGAGGATGAGAATGGCGAGGAGTATCCTGACAATGGTGAGCGCGCCATCTTCTTTGCCCGTGGCGTGCTGGAGACCGTGAAGAAGCTCGGTTGGACACCCGACCTGGTGCAGTGCCAGGGATGGATGGCCAGCGTCATTCCTCTTTATATCAAGACGGCTTACCATGACGATCCTTCCTTCAAGAACTGCAAGGTTGTGACCTCCATCTTCAACGAGCAGCTGAAGACGAGTCTGGGTGACAACTTCAAGCGCTGCGTGGAGTTCCGCGAAGCCACGCCCAAGCTGTTGAAGCCGTACAACGGGAAGTTCGACTTCATCGAGCTCGGCAAGATGGCCATCGACTATAGCGACGGCGTCGTGCAGGCTAGCAGCAATGCCAACGACACGCTCATCAGTTATGCCAAGGACAAGGACATCCCTGTGCTCAGCTATCCGGGTGAGAACTTTGCACCGGCCTATAAAGACTTCTACAACAAGCTTCTCGGTGAGTAATTCTGTTGCATTCTAGGTGAGTAAACGGTTATACATACTTGAATAACGTGAAATCTATGGATTTGAAATATATTGCAGGCGCCATCCTGTCCAGCCTTGCACTGATGGCTTGTGACGACACGACGGAGTCCATCGGTAGCACCATTGCCAACCAGACGGACGCAATCGTTGTCGGCACAGGACTGTTTGATGTCGCCTCGCAGACCATCGTTCCTGACTCGGTGCTCTCGAGAAGCACCACGGGCTATTTGGGAAAGATCCGCGACCCGGAGACGGGAGCGTATGTCACGGGCGACTTCATGACGCAGTTCAACAACATTGAGGGCAACAGCTATCTCTTCCCGAAGGAGGACAGCATGGTCGTCGTCAATGCAGCCGGTGACAGCATCCAGGGCGTGCAGGCGGACTCCTGCGAGATCATCCTCTTCTTCGACAAGCATTACGGTGACCCCACGCAGACGATGAAGGCCACCGTCTACGAGTTGTCGAAGGCGATGAATGAGGATCGGAACTACTATAGCAACTTCGACCCGATGAAGGAGGGTTATGCCCGCGAGGATGGCATCAAGAAGAGCAAGGTCTACAGCCTTGTCGACTATGTCGTGCCTCAGAGCACGCGTGACACGTCGACCTATACGCCGCACATCACTTTCCGGCTCAATGACCCCTACAAGGACAAGAACGGACGGACGTACAACAACTATGGTACGTACATCATGAAGATGTACTACGAGCATCCGGAGTATTTCAAGAATGCGTCGACCTTCCGCAACCATGTCGTTCCGGGATTCTTCTTTAAGAATACGGCCGGACTGGGCAACATGATCTATATCAGCACGGTACGTCTGAACATCTATTTCAAGTATCGTGGCGGTGGAAAGGTAAACACCAATGGCACCGTGCCGTTGTGGTCTACGGAGGAGGTACTCCAGACAACGACGATCACCAATGACAACAGCACGATCTCACAGCTTGCTGCCGACAATAGTTGTACGTACCTGAAGACGCCTTCGGGTCTGTTCACGGAGCTCACCCTGCCGGTCGACGAGATTATGGCGGGTCACGAGGCAGACAGCGTCGCCAGCGCCAAGCTCGTGCTCCCGCGGCTGAACAATGCGACGACGAGTGATTATGCGCTGGCTGTGCCGCAGCATGTGGTGATGATTCCGGAGGACTCGCTCTATTCCTTCTTCGAGAAGGAGTCGCTCTATAACAACAAGACGTCCTATGCTGCCGCTTGGGGTGCTGCATCGTCAGGCTATTCCAACGACTACACCTTTAACAACATCTCCGGCCTCGTCTCGGCGATGTATCGCAGCAATCGGAAGTCGGCAAACTGGAACAAGGTCGTCATCGTGCCCGTGCAGCTGACGACGACCACGACGTCCTCGTCCTATTATTCCTCAGGTTCGACGACGGTGGTGAAGGTGACCAACGACATGTCGCTGTCCAGCACCCGTTTGGTCAAGGGCACATCGTCCAACAGTCCCATCAAGATCAGTGTCATCTATTCGAAGTTCAAGTAGCTCTCAGCTTTTGATTCAGTTTTCAGCGTATGGCAGATAACTTTCTCGAGCGTCATCGCCGTGACTACGAGGCAAAGAAGGAGGCATGGCTCCGGCGCAAGCGCCACCTTCCGAAGCTGAAGCCCGGCCTGCAGAAGCCTGATGACGAGAGTTTATAGGCCTCTCTCCCCAGCCCTCTCCCCCTCCGCTTCGCTAGGGAAGAGGGAGCAGATACAGAGATAAACAATAAGCGCACAACCACCAT
>ERZ1032009.378-NODE-378-length-10065-cov-9.342058_pt1 | contig 10065 bp, 8 predicted proteins | sample MGYA00516700_ERZ1032009 | MGnify/ENA primary metagenome ERZ1032009 (study PRJEB33719, sample SAMN04261292) | wastewater metagenome | biome: rural village; feature: human; material: feces | host: Homo sapiens | place: El Salvador | collected 2013-01-14 ...
CGGCGACAGAAGGCTTCGATGACGTCTTTTACAAGACGGCGGTTGCGGTTGTCGAGTCCGTGGAGCGGCTCATCGAGAATCAGCAGTTCCGGATCCTTGACAAAGGCACGTGCCAGGAGAACGAGGCGCTGTTCGCCGCTGGAGAGCTTCAGGAAACCACGGTCTTCAAGACCTTCCATTCCGAAGACTTTCATCCAGAAGCGGCACTTGTCCATATCTTCTTCCTTCGGCTTTACATAGAGACCTACGGAATCCATCAGTCCGCTTGCCACGATGCGGATGGCTGGCAGGTCGCGCTGGTAAGAGCGGTGAAGCTCAGGCGATACGTAGCCGATGTGCTTCTTGATGTCCCAGATGCTTTCGCCGCTGCCTCGAGGATTGTCGAAGAGGGTAATGTCGCAGGCATAACTCTGCGGATTGTCGGCACAGACCAGACTGAGGAGCGTACTCTTTCCGGCTCCGTTCTGTCCGCTCAAAGCCCATCGCTCGCCGTTCATCACGGTCCAGTCGAGGTCGTTGAGGATGATTCGCTCGCCATACTGTATGCGCACCTTGTTCATCTTCACCACTTCCTGGGTGTGATATTCGCGGTCGCTGTAAGGCTGGTCTACGATAGCCTGTTCCAGCTCCGGGCTCAGCACATGGGCTGGCACAGATTCTCTGCCGGCAAGATATTCGGCGAGGGTTACCTTAGGCAGAACCTTCATATCCTTTACTTCTACCACGTGGGTGATGAAATCAGGAATATCATCGCTCTTGCTCAGTACGAGGATAATCTGCAGGGCTCGCTCTGAAGAGAGGGTCTTGAGCAGTTCCTTGAGCTGGTCGCGGGTTTCAGCATCGAGTCCGATAAACGGATTGTCCATGATGAGCACGCGAGGCTCTGAGAAGAGGGTAGAGGCAAGTTTGAACTTGCGGAGCTCGCCACTTGAGAGCAGGATGGTGTATTTATCCATCAGGTGCTGCATGTGGAAGAGTTCGTAGATGTGCTGCTGCAGGGCTCTGCGCTCTGGTGTGTCTTCGCCAGCCATCTGGTAGGCTTCTTCCAGCTTGTCCTTTACGATAGGCGTGTTCTCGTCTATCTCGAGCTGGTTCCAGCGCTGCTGCAGGAAATAAGTGCGGTCGTTATCGCCTCCGTAGCTGTCGCGGAAGGTAATATACTTGATGTTGTCGCTCACCATTGTTTTCTGACTAGGTGAGAAATCGTAATCAGGGTCGTGCATCAGGAGTGGGTGGCGACCTACGATGATGTCGACAAACATTGATTTTCCTCCACCGTTCGGACCTACGATAGCGATGTGTTCACCATCGCACGCCTCGAAGTTTACGGGTTCTGCCATACGCCAGTCGGGCATACGGGTAACACCGTTTTTAATGCTAATAATCTTTTGCATCTCTCTTATTTTTTTATTCTACTCTGATTCTTTGTTGCAAAGTCTTTCCAGCTGCTGTAGTGCTTGGCATCGGTCTCCGGGCGGTTCATCTGCAGAAAGTGGCAGTAGGCTGCCCCCAGCGCATCGGTAGCGTCCATGAACTTCGGCATTTCGTCTTGCTGAATATGGAGCAGTCGCTGCAGCATTCCCGCCACCTGTTCCTTCGAAGCCTGTCCCTGTCCCGTAATAGCCATCTTGATTTTGAGCGGCGCATATTCGTGGATAGGAACGCTGTGATGAATGGCGGCTGCGATGGCTACTCCCTGCGCTCTGCCCAGCTTGAGCATCGACTGTACGTTCTTGCCGAAGAAGGGGGCTTCGATGGCCATCTCATCGGGCAGATAGCTGTCGATGATGCCGGTTACGCGGTCGAAGATCTTGCCCAGCCGGAGATAGGGGTCGCTCTCCTTGCGCATGTCGATGACGCCCATCACCACCAGTTCGGCCTTGTTGCCGATGATGCGGATTACGCCATAGCCCATCACGTTGGTTCCGGGGTCAATGCCGAGAATGATCTTCTCTGTATTCGATTTCTTGATCATCGCTGATAAATCTCCTGACTTTTAAAAAAATGCTGTTTTAACGGTCCATATATGGATTGTGAGCGAGCTCTTCGCCTATGCTGGTGTATTCGCCATGACCCGGGAGGACCTGGGTTTCATCAGGCAACTGACCGAGATGGCGCAGACTGTTGATGATGCGGAACATGCTGCCTCCAGGGAAATCGGTTCTGCCGATAGAGCTGTGGAAGAGGGTGTCGCCGGTGAAGGCTACGTGCTCTGCCTCGCAATAGAAGGTGACGGAACCGCTGCTGTGGCCCGGAGTGGCGATGACCTGGAACTCGTGGTTGCCGAACTTGATGACCTCTTCATCTTCGAAGAATCTGCCAATAGGCGGAAACTGGTAATCGAGTTGCATCTGATAGAAGGTTTCTGCCTGCTTGGCGAGTCCCTTCATCAGGTTTTCATCAGCTGCCGATACTTCCGGTTTCAGTCCGAACTCCTGATAGATGGTGTTGTTGCCGAAGTTATGGTCAAGATGGCCATGGGTTACGAGCAGGTGAACGGGCTTGAGCTGGTTCTCCTTAATATATTGAGTAATAGCCGTGCGCTCTTCCGGATAGAAGGCGCCGCAATCGATGATGACGCATTCCTTGGTCTCATCGCTCACCACGTAGCAGTTTTCCTGCAACATGTTTACTTGAAATCTTTCTATATGTAACATTTCTTACTTTGAACTTTATGATTACTTTTCACTCTTCACTCTTCTAAGCCGGAACGTAAACCAGTTGCTTGTCCTGGCTGAACCATTCTTCATCGAAGAAAGTGCTGAGCGGAGTGATTTCTGAAATCTTGAAGTATTGCTTCAGTTCTTCTTTCAGATTACCGCCCTTCAGACACAGAAGTCCGTTAGGCAGAGCGTTTTGCCCCTTCTGCTTAAAGTTTTTCTTGATAATCTTCATTAGGTCAGGAAGCTGCATTACCGCACGGCTTACCACGAAATCGTACTTGCCTTTTTCGTCCTCTCCGCGCAGGTGTTCAGCCTTGAGATTCTGCAGATTGATAGCCGTAGCCACCTCGTTGCAGACTCTGATTTTCTTGCCTGTTCCATCTATCAGTTTGAACTTGCATTCAGGGAAGAGGATAGCGAGCGGAATGCCCGGGAAACCTCCACCGCAGCCGAAATCGAGAATCTCCGTGCCCGGACGGAAATGGATGGCCTTGGCTATAGCCAGAGAATGGAGCACGTGGTGCTCGTACAGATTATCGATGTCCTTGCGGCTGATGACATTGATCTTGCTGTTCCAGTCGCGGTATAATGCATCGAGTGCCTCGAACTGCTTTTTCTGCTCTTCCGTGAGGTTCGGGAAGTATTTCTCTATTATTTCTATCATATAATTATATGTATTCTTCTTTATTTCTACTGATTTTTCTGCAAAGGTAGTGTAAAAAATCGGAAAACACGTAATAAAAACATCAAAATCTGTTAGATTATGCTCGTATATTAAGTTTTTTGCGTAACTTTGCACCCGTTTTCAATATAATTTAAGCAAAAATAGATAAAAACAGACAAGGAAATATGATAAAAGCAGCACTCTTCGATCTGGATGGTGTGGTATTCGACACAGAATCACAGTACTCCATCTTCTGGGGAATGATAGGCAGGGAGTATCATCCGGAAATGCCCGATTTCGAATATCGCATCAAAGGACAGACTCTGGTTCAGATTTACGACAAGTATTTCACCGATGAAGCCGTCTTCGCCCACATCGAAGGTTTTACAGGCGCAAAGGAGGAACAGGCTAAGATTACAGCCCGACTGGATGAGTTTGAAAAGACCATGCAGTATGAATATATTGCAGGGTTCGAAGATTTCATCAGCGACTTGAAGCAGCATGGCGTAAAATGCGCTGTGGTAACGAGCAGCAACATTCAGAAGATGCTGAATGTCTACGATCGTCACCCGGAATTCAAGGCTTATTTCGACCGCGTGCTGACCAGCGAGGATTTCGCCGAGAGCAAGCCTCATCCAGACTGCTATCTGAAAGGTGCAGCCTATTTCGGTGTAGAACCGGAGGACTGTGTAGGACTGGAAGACAGCTTCAACGGACTGAAGGCGGTGAGAGCCTCAGGAGCCTTTACCTTAGGTCTTGCCACAACGAACAGCAGAGAAGCCATCCAGCCGCTATCCGACTATGTGATAGATGATTACAGAGGTTTCAGCTTTGCTGACTTGCAGCGCATCGTGGAGAATGCGAAATAGATTCAACGCAGAACAATAAATAAATCAAAATAAAAAAATGGGATATTTATCTACTGACAAGAAGAAAATTACCACCAAGACCTTCGCAGAAATGAAGAAGGCTGGCGAGAAAGTAACCATGCTGACAGCATACGACTTTACAACAGCCGGAATTATAGATGCTGCAGGAATTGACTCTATATTAATAGGTGATTCGGCCAGCAATGTGATGGCAGGAAATGCAGACACATTGCCAATTACCGTAGACCAGATGATTTATCACGCCCGCAGCGTGGCCCGTGCCTGCCAGCATGCTTTCGTGGTTTGCGACATGCCTTTCGGCAGCTATCAGATCAGCAAGGAAGAGGCGCTGCGCAATGCTTGCCGCATGATGAAGGAGACGGGTGTAGACGCTCTGAAACTGGAAGGCGGCGTAGAAATCTGCGAAACCGTTAAGGCGCTGGTTAATGCTGGAATCCCGGTTCATGGTCATCTCGGACTTACCCCGCAGAGCGTTAACAAGTTTGGCGGTTATGGCATTCGTGCCAAGGAAGAGGCTGAGGCACAGAAGCTTATCAGCGACGCCATTGCGCTGGACGAAGCAGGCTGCTTTGCCATCGTGCTGGAGAAGGTTCCTGCTAAGCTCGCTGCTGAAGTAAGCAAGAAGGTGAAGGCTGTAACGATTGGAATCGGTGCAGGTAACGGCTGCGACGGACAGGTTCTGGTTTATGCTGATGCACTCGGAATGACACAGGGCTTCAAGCCTAAGTTCCTGCGCCACTTTGCTCAGGTAGGCGAGGAAATGACCAAGGGTGTGAAGGCTTATATTGATGCGGTGAAGACCGTAGATTATCCTAGCGCTGAAGAGAGTTATTAACATTAACTCTCTTTTTAGCGAAGTGTAAGAGAGTATAAATACGATAGATTCATAAAAGAGTTTAGAATAATGGATACACAAAATACACCAGTACATATCAAACTGTGGCACAAGGACTTCTGGCGATTATGCTTTGCCAATCTCCTGCTGATGTCGAGTGTGTATATGCTCGTTTTTGCCATTCCTTATTTTCTGATTCAGGAGAAGTATCAGATGTGGCAAATAGGCTGTGGGCTTCTTTCTTACGGCTTAGGACTCTTCCTGTTTGGCGGCTTCTGCTCTTATCTGGTGCAGCGCTACCGCAGGAATATGGTCTGCCAGCTTTCCATTTTAGGTGTGGTTGTTTGCCATTCGGTACTTTACTATCTGGATGCATTCTGGAACATTCAGTTTTCCTTTGAGATTCTCCTGGCGGTCCGTTTTCTGATGGGAGCCTTTCTGGGACTGGCTCAGATGTCGCTTGCCAGTACGCTGGTGATAGATTCCTGCGAGTCGTTCCAGCGCACCGAGGCCAATTACATTACCTCCTGGTTTGCCCGCTTTTCGATAGCCGTAGGACCTTTGGTGGCATGTTTGGTTTACATTTATTTAGGCATGAAATATGTTTTTCCTACAGCTTCGGTTTTGGCTTTGGGAGCCTTCGTGCTGGTTTCCCGCGCCAAGTTCCCTTTTAAGGCACCTGCCGAAGGAATCAAGATTTTCAGCTTGGACCGCTTTTATCTGCCACAGGGAACTCCGCTGTTTATCAATATCATCCTGATTACTTTTTCTGCAGGATTGTACTTTTCAGTACCTCATTCTCCAGGCGTTTTCCTGATGATTTTCGGAGGATTGGTCTTGGCGTTCCTGGCAGAAAAGTTTGTCTTTGCCGATGCTGACCTGAAGAGTCAGATAATCGTAGGTCTGATATTGTTGGCTTCTGCTGAACTGATTTCGTTCGGAACTCAGGAATTTGCTGTAGAAATCGTGGTTCCAACCTTGCTGGGTTTCAGCTTGGGAATCATCGGAAGCCGTTTTCTGCTCTTCTATATCAAGTTGGCGAAACATTGTCAGCGCGGCACGAGCGTGAATTCGTTCTTTCTGGCTTGGGAATTGGGCTTGAGTTTGGGACTCGGTCTCGGATTCTTGTTCCGTAATCTTCCGGTGAGAGCGTATTTCGACGTAGATCATCCTGTATATAATATGGTTGAATCCCGGATGTTGCACTATGCACTTCTTTTTACAATCGTATCGTTGCTGGTGTACAATTTCTTGGTTCATCCTTGGTACATGAAGCATAAAAACAGATAAAAAATTTGAAATCTCGTTTGTTTCATAAAAGCTATTCTTTAAAAGAATCTAAAAATAGCTTTTATGAAACATTTTTAATATTATTTAGATAGGTTTTTTCGCTTTTGTGGCTTAATTTGAGTACTTTTGCGTTTAGTTTTGGAAATATATTGTTTGAATTAAGAAATTAAACGTAAAAATATAGAATTATGGCAGAAGCTATTGATATCCGCGAATTGAATATCCGGATAGAACAACAAAGTCAGTTTGTTACCAATCTGGTAATGGGCATGAATAAGGTAATCGTAGGTCAGAAACACCTCGTAGATTGCCTTCTTATCGGTCTTCTCTCTGATGGTCATATCCTGCTTGAGGGTGTGCCTGGACTGGCGAAGACACTTGCAATCAAGACATTGTCACAGCTTATCAGCTCCGACTATAGCCGCATTCAGTTTACTCCTGATCTGTTGCCTGCCGATGTGGTGGGTACACAGATTTATTCACAGAAAGACGAGGCTTTCCATGTAAAGCGCGGTCCTGTCTTCGCCAATTTTGTTTTGGCAGATGAGATTAACCGTGCTCCAGCCAAGGTGCAGAGTGCGCTGCTCGAGGCAATGCAGGAACACCAGGTTACCATTGGCGATGAAACCTTCAAACTGCCTAGTCCGTTCCTGGTAATGGCTACACAGAACCCTATCGAACAGGAAGGAACCTATCAGTTGCCTGAAGCCCAGGTAGACCGTTTCCTGCTCAAGGTCATCATCGATTATCCTACACTCGAAGAGGAGAAGCTCATCATCCGCGAGAATATTCAGGGCGGACTTCCGGAGGTTACACCTGTAACATCTGCCGAGGAGATTCTGAAGGCTCGCAAGATTGTAAACGAGGTTTATCTGGATGAGAAGATTGAGCAGTATATTGCCGATATCGTCTTCGCTTCCCGTTATCCTGAACGTTACGGACTGGGCGAACTGAAAGACATGATTACCTTCGGCGGCAGTCCTCGTGCCAGCATCTCTCTTGCCAAGGCAGCCAGAGCCTATGCGTTTATCAAGCATCGCGGCTATGTGATTCCTGAGGATGTAAGAGCTGTAGTCCATGACGTAATGCGCCATCGTATCGGCCTTTCTTACGAGGCCGAGGCAAGCAATGTGACAAGCGAGGAAATCGTGAGCCGCATCATCAATAAGGTGGAAGTGCCTTAATAGTTAACAGTTGATAGTTTATAGTTAATAGTTAGGATTTTGGATACACAAGATATCTTAAAAAAGGTTCGGAAGATAGAAATCAAGACTCGCGGACTGAGTCAGAACATCTTCGCAGGTCAGTATCATTCTGCCTTCAAGGGTAGGGGAATGGCCTTTGCCGAGGTGCGCGAATATCAGTATGGCGATGATGTGAGAGACATCGACTGGAACGTGACCGCCCGCTTTCATAAGCCTTACGTCAAGGTGTTTGAAGAGGAAAGGGAACTGACGGTGATGCTGCTCGTAGACGTCAGCGGGTCGCTCGATTTCGGTACGATGAAGCAGATGAAGCGCGATCTGGCTACTGAGATTGCTGCCACACTCGCCTTCAGTGCCATTCAGAACAATGACAAGATAGGTGTCATCTTCTTCTCTGACCGTATCGAGAAGTACATTCCGCCTAAGAAAGGAAGAAAACATATTCTCTATATCATCAGAGAAATGCTCAACTTCCAGCCGCAAAGCCAGCGTACCGACATCGGCTGCGCCCTGGAATATTTCACCCGCGTGATGAAACGCCACTGCACAGCTTTCGTAATCAGCGACTTCTACGATCATAAGGATTTCCAGCATCAGTTGCAGATTGCCAACCAGAAACATGATGTAGTAGCCATCCAGGTTTACGACCCGCGTGCCAAGGTGCTGCCTGACGTAGGACTGCTCAAGGTGATGGACGCAGAAACCGGACACGAGATGTATATTGATACGAGTTCGAAGAAACTGCGAATGGCTCATACCCAGCAATGGCTGATGCAGCAGGAGAATCTGAAAACCGACTTTGCCAAAAGCAAGGTCGACTGGACTTCGATTGCCACTAACGAGGACTTCTCGAAGGCGCTCCTGATGCTTTTCAAGCAGAGGGGCTGATAAACCGAAAGCTCAAAGTAAAGAAACTATGTTTAAAGTAAAGAATATCATATTGTCGCTCGCTCTCCTGGGGTGCTCAGGCTTGGCTCAAGCCCAGCAGGTAGAGCAACGCATCGACTCGCTGCAGATACTGATAGGACAGCAGACCGTGCTGCATCTGAAGGCTTCGGTCAAGCAGGGCGATAAGGTGCAACTGCCATCTTTCAAAACGCAGCAGCAACTTACGCCGGGAGTGGAAGTGGTAGAGCAGAGCAAGGGCGACACTTCGCACATAGGCGACGACCGCATGGTGGTGAGCCGCGACTATACGCTGACTTCATTTGATGAAAAGGTGTACGTGATTCCTGCGCTCAATGTGAAGGTAAACGGCAAGAACTGTCATGGCAACCAGCTTGCGCTGAAGGTGCTCACCGTGCCCGTAGATACGGTTCATCCCAACCAGTTCTATCCGCCTAAGGATGTTCAGGATAATCCTTTCTCCTGGAGCGAATGGAGCGCGCAGTTCTGGTTGAGCCTATTGCTGTTAATTCTCTGTGGCGCATGGCTTTATCTGCGCAACAGACTGAAGAACAACAAGCCGATTATCACCCATATCCGCATCGTAAAACGTGTTCCGGCTCATGAAAAGGCGCTGAATCAAATCAACGTCATCAAGCAGCAGCACGTAGAGAATCAGGAAACACAGAAGGCTTACTACACCCAGCTTACCAATACGCTGAGAGAATACATCGTGAGCCGTTTCGGATTCAATGCGATGGAAATGACCAGTATGGAAATCATCGAACGTTTGCGCGAAGCAGGCGACCAGAAGATGATTGATGAACTGAAGGAACTCTTCCAGACTGCCGACCTCGTGAAGTTTGCCAAATATGAAACCCTGGTGAATGAGAACGACGCAAACCTGGTGAATGCCATCAACTTCATCGACCAGACCAAGACAGATGAGAAACCTACAGAAGAAAAGGTGGTTCCACAACTGACCAACGAAGAGCAGAAGACGCAATCTCAGCGCCGCCTCATCAAGTCGCTCCTATGGATAGGAGCCATCGTAGGTCTGGCTCTGTTGGGTTACATCATTTACCAGTCAGCCATGCTGCTGATGTAAAGCAGGGTGTACTTATGAAACGTTTCGCCGGGCAAAGCGGTTTATTCCGAAACTCTTTGCCTGGCTATAAATAGAAAAATATAGAAATGGAATTTGCAAGTAAAGGCTATTTTCTGTTGCTCCTGTTGCTGATACCTTATATATTATGGTATTTCCTCTACAGGAAGAAGAATGCGCCAACCATGCGCATGAGCGACACGAAAAAGTATCAATATGCTCCGAAGAGCCTGCGTGTGCGTCTCATCCATCTGCCAATGGTGCTGAGATGCATCTGTTTCGTGCTCATCGCCTGTGCGATGGCTCGTCCGCAGACGCATACGGCTTGGGACAACAAGACGGTAGAAGGCATTGACATTATGTTGGCAATGGACGTTTCCACCTCTATGCTTGCCGAAGATTTGAGACCGAACCGTATGGAAGCAGCTAAGGATGTGGCAACAGAATTCATCTCGGGAAGACCGAACGACAATATCGGTCTGACTATCTTTGCCGGTGAAGCCTTCACCCAGTGCCCGATGACAACCG
>ERZ1032009.379-NODE-379-length-10053-cov-5.372875_pt1 | contig 10053 bp, 17 predicted proteins | sample MGYA00516700_ERZ1032009 | MGnify/ENA primary metagenome ERZ1032009 (study PRJEB33719, sample SAMN04261292) | wastewater metagenome | biome: rural village; feature: human; material: feces | host: Homo sapiens | place: El Salvador | collected 2013-01-14 ...
GGGCATAAGCCCTCTTATTTGATAGTGTAGTCAAACACTGTAATTTCAAACTCACGGTCTCCCATTTCATCTGAAAGAGAGCCATCTGCGTTTTTAAGGATCATGCAACGTGAACCTGTGATAATCTCCGGATTATCTCCGCCACTATTGATAGCAATAGAGAATACCTTCTTAGTGTTCGCTAGGTTGTGAAGGAAGTTCACTTCCGGAGAGCCTTGCATAGGTTTGTAAGTAACAGATCCTAAGTTGTTGTTACGAACTGCAGCACCGACAGTACCATTTGCAGATACTTTTACATCGAGATTATCTTCCGACTTTTCCCATTGTAAGAAATCACCTTCTCCGTAGTCTTCCATAAATTGTCCGTCAATTTGGATAGATACCGTCGCGGCGTCGTATGTGTAGCTGTTTGCCATTTATAATTCAGCTCCTTTAATAGATTAGTAAGTAATTTCACCTTGTACCCAAACTTCATGGATAGCACCGGAACGCCCGTATGACCATTGTAATCCGCGATATCTACGATTTAAAATATCGTCTTCATCTTGGTCCTCTTTAGTAAGAGCGGAAACGTTATAAGCAGGTAAACCGTCTGCTGTAATACCAACAATACCTTGGTCATAACCACGTTTTAAGGTGATTTCTGCCGTAGCTTGTAAAGCACTGATACCACGTTGGTCGTACGGTAGTTTAGGGGTGTTATACATCAAGTCGGCAAGACCTTGAGTCATATCTGTTAGAATCCAGTCTTGACCGTGGATATCGTCAATGTATTCCGGCGCTTCTAAACCTTGTACGTAACAAGTCCAACCCTCGGTTAGTTCGTTGTGACCATACTTAGTAGTGAAGGCGATAGCACGTTTAGCGTCGATTTGGTCCATTTCTGTTTGTGTTAGTGGTGTAGGTGTAACCATTTTCACGTCTTTAAATTTCCATGTTACAGAACCGACAGTAAGAGATCCAACAGAACCAACAGAGGCTGCATCTAAATGTTCGCCATCGTTTGGTTGGTAGTACTCAATAACGCGATGTTTGCTGTTGTAAGCGCCTAAAGCCGGAATTGTCTTAGTTTGAATAACTGCGATTTTAAAGTCTTTTAAATCAACTGCGTTCACAATAGCGGCTTGAGATTCTGTTAAATCGTCGCCTGATAATAGGAAGTAGAAATCGTTATCCCATACGTTGTTTAATGCTACTGTAGCGTCTGTAGCGTAAGATAATACACAGAAATATTTAGGGCGATTTTCTTGATTCATTAAAGTGTTCAATTTTTGATTTAGAGCAACGTTATCTTTGATAGAAGAGAAGTTCGTATCTGCTTTGAACGCTTCAATAGATGAATACTTACCGTAAACGTCTCCGGCAGGTGATTCGCCTGTATCTTTGATTACAAATAGTGGTGTGCCTAACCCTGTTTTTGGTGTTGGTTTTGCCACACTGATATCAATATGAATATCTTTTAAAGGCATTTATTAGCACTCTCCTTATTAAATTATTAAATATCGGCTTGATCCATCTCTACATCTGTAATGTATTCGATAGGTTTAGTGTCGATATTCCTTACTCTTATTCTAACATCAAAGCCGCTACGTCGTTCAGTTTGTATAGAAATGAAGTTATCGCGGTTACCGATATTAGAGAAGCCTACTATAACTATACCACTTTCATTGATAGTCTGTTTTGTGGCTGTCATTTTGAAGTTTGTTAGAGTATTTTGTAGTAATTCTGTTACTTCAAACATATCCGTACTATAGAATGTGTAAGAAACTACTATTTCTATAATTTGATTAATAGAATCATCTTGATTGCCATTTCTATATGTCCTAGCGTTTAGATAAGGGCTAGTGATCGTATATGTGCCGAATGGATATTTTTGTTGTTCAGTAACAGAGGATTGTTCCATCAGTTTAATGTTCTTATTCGCTTGTCTGATAACTTTATTCAAACTAGCTATAAGTTCTTTATAATTCAGTGCCATTGAATGGTTCTACCTCCTTCAATGTGTATAAGATGAAATGAGAGAAATCTAAATAATTGCCCTCTCCTTCAATGAAATACACACGGTTTTGATGAATTACTCTTGTCTTAGGCGGTAGATATAGCGCTCCTTGGATATTTCCGTCGCTTCCTGCGTCAATATAAAGTTGTCTATCGCTTTCTGTAATACGCCCTCCTGATTGATATACCTCTCTGCTATTAAAAGGGATTATAGCACCTTTAAACGGCTTTTCAGCTGCATATTCAGGCAATATCGGTTTTCCTAAGTCATCTACTTCGTCATTTTCAAACTGTTTGTCATTAGCAGGCAATTGTACAAAGAAACTAACAGTGTATTTCTTTATTAATCTTTTGAAGTTATAGTACGCTCTATTCGATTTCATAGTCTATTGAACCCACCATCTTTCCTGAATCAATTAAAGGATCATCAAACCCTTTTTCCTTAATAGTGAATGGATTATTTTTAGGACTATCTAAGTCTTTCGCGAAATCTTTTATTAATTCTGCAGTTTCGCCACCTACTTGATTTAATAAATCGTCTGCAGTTGTATTTCCTGTAGCTAAAGATTTTGCCATGTCCACTATTGTATCTACTATTGTCATTTCATTTTGATCCCACCCCGCACGCATAAAAGAACGTTCGGGGATATTTATGAAACTAGTAGACTTCTTAAGGTATAAACCTTTTGAAGCTAAATAACCACGCATTTTATCAGTAACGCGTATTTGTACGCCATATTCGTGGATAGCTGCTAAGAACTCGTTGCGGTCTCCTTGTGGCGCTACACGAATCCTTTTTCCGTCAAGTTGTTCTGTTTCTTTGATAAGTTCTTTCAGGTTGTAATCGCCTTTAAAACGTATTCTAACAGCCATTAATAATTCCTCCATCCACTTCTTTTGCAAGCCCCTCCACGACGTAATGGAACGTATTGTAGACCGTTATTCATTTTCCTTCTACAATGTCTATCAAACATGGCGTAAGCGTCATTGTAATAACTATCAGGGTCTCCGTTAATAAAATTTGAATCAAATGACTGTGACATTCCTCCAATTGATTCCGAGGAAATACCGAAATTATCTTCTTTCTTCATAGCTAAATCGGTATATGTTAAGATGCCCAATATGATTGACTTAGGGAGTTTATCAAAATCCCATTCTCTAATATCACAAGCTCGTTGTTTAGCTACTTCGATAGCCACTTCTAATAACAATCTAATTCTCATTTCATCCGAAGGGCTAATATCTTCTAATTGCCAATAAATAACGTATTGTTCATATAGTTTATCAATATCTTCTGGTGTCATTGGCGCATCCTCCTACTGCAAGTTAATGACTTGACCAGTTTCGTCTACAATATAAGCATAAATCTCATATGTGTTATTCGAAATTAGTCGTTTCTCAAAACGTAATTTATCCACGTTATGAGTGTTCATTACTTCTTGGATTTTGTTGTATACACGTTCTCCTTCGCGTTGTTGTCCTTTTGGTGTGTAGTAAATGTTGAATGTAGGAGTTAGAACTTTCAATACTCCTCCTGTAGAACTAACAACAGTTCCCTCTAAGTAAGTCATATATCCTGTATGATCTCCTTCTAATAGGTACATAACATCTTGAACTTCCAAAGTTAAATCATCGAAAAAATCTTCTATTTCTTGAGGTGTCATCTGCGTAACACTCCTTTCATCTTGTTATTTATATTTTAACACGAAAGTTGTTGACATATTATTAATCTCGTATTATATTATGTATATCAAAAAGATTTACTTTTGGAGGGAACGAAATGGATAATACGTTCAAGTCAGCAGAGGAACTCGGATCATTCATAAGAGAACAAAGGGTATCACAAGAACTTCACATGTACGATATAGAGGAGTTAACCGGCGTGGTAATCAGCACCATAAGTAAGTTAGAGAACGGTAAAACTGCAAGTCCTTCTATATTCGTATTACAAGAAATACTTGGCGTGTTAGGGTATGACATAGAGTATAAAGTAACTAAAAGGGGCGAAAACAATGAATGTAACTGAAGCGTTTAAGGACTTTCAAAAAATTCAAAAGGAAATATATTCACAGGAAATAGAAATGGATAGCACTTATGAAGTTAAACGATTCATTCGAGATGAAAGAAAGAGACAAGGTATCAAACAAATTGATTTTGCTAAGAAAATAGAAAAACCTATTGCTTTCGTTGCGGATTTTGAAAGAGGACAAATAGCTAATCCATCGATTGAACGATTAAACACTTATCTAAACGGGCTAGGATACAAATTAAATATAAAGGTGGAGAAAATATGAAAAAAGAGGGGGTTATTCCTCCTCTTTTTTCTTTGCAACTCTTTTCGGTTTTTCTTCTTCTAATTTAACAAATAAATTGTCAGCGAAATACTTATCCTCGATAGTTAATTCGTCTCCTTCTGAATAAAGATTACCATCATAATTAACTAATCCTTTGTAAATTGACTTTACTTTAATTTTAGCCATTATATCACTCCTTTAATAATATTATATACTTTTTACCTCTCCCATTGCTTTAACAGCTATAACTTCCGGTTTAATGTGTTCTAAGTAGCGTTTACCATGCAAATCTTTCGTTCTATCCGGTCTAATATACACTTGTTTTTTAGATATTTCTTTTAATGCGTCCTGATAAATAGCGTCTATAGTGTTTTTATTGCTATAAAAATTCATATTTTGTAGACCTGCTATTTCAGCACGTTCATTCGTAACGTAATAACTAATACTATAGAGATACTTCTTCATTGAATCACCTCTCTATTAATTTTAATACAAAAAGAAAAGCCCTGTAAAGGGCTTAAATCTAAGTCGTTTCTAAAGCTGTTAACCGAGCGATGATATCATCGTACTGTTCTTGTGTACCGAATCCAGGCGGGCCTTGTATTCCTTGAGGACCTTGCGCACCTGTATCTCCCTTAAGACCTTGAGGACCTTGCGCACCGGTATCGCCTTTTGCACCAACAGCACCTGTATCACCTTTAGGACCTGTATCACCTTTTTCTCCTTGAGGACCTTGAGGGCCAACAACCCCCTCAATCAGCTGAGAGAAGTCGTCGCCTGTAGGCTTCTTGCCCGTGGAGAATAAGGCCTTTAGTTCGTCTTTCGTAGCCATCTAATATCCTCCTAACTAATAATAAAGTCAGTACCTATTGTCATGTCACCGATAGACTTGCTACCGGATGAATCAGGGATTAACAACTTGCGCTTGGAATACATAGTTTGCAGCAGGGAAAGAAGGAGCTGCTAAACCTGTAGCTTTAATCCAAGTTGATACAGGGTCAACGTTTGATTCGTAAACAATACCTGTAACGTTACCGTACAGGTTAGTTTCGATTGAAGGATCACGACGTAAACGAACTTCTTCAGGAGTCGGTCCGTATAATGTTTGTCCTAGAGAATCACCAGGCATTAATACGAATTTGTTTTCAGGGAAGTAACGACCTGTAGTGTAAGTTCCATCAGCATTTAATACACGATACATTTCGTCGTAAGTAGCAATAACAGGAAGACCTTGTGAACTTAAGAAAGTATTAAGTTCTACACGAGTAGGCATACGTCCTGAAGTACCAACAACTGCTGTGATAACTGCAGTGTTACGTAATAGCAAGTTTACTACTTTAGTAGAAGTTAATGCGCGAGTAGGAGTAACGCCTACACCTTGTAGAGTTTCAGCCCAACGGATAATATCGCCGATAGGGTCAGAACCCGCTTGATCCCATGCAGTAGTTGTCAATGTTTCTTTGTGGGTAGCAGGTACGCCGTAATCAATGTTTAATGTTACGTTGTTTTCACTAACTGATAGAACACCATTAGCTAATACGTCCATACGCATTTTTTCTACACGAGATAGAACACCATTAACCATGCGGTCCATATCGTTGTATACGTTTTTGCGTAAGTAATCAAGTTCCGCGTTGTTACGAGGAGATTCTAATTTGATTAACTCTTTTTCTTTTAGCGGAATTTTGTTTTTGATTAATAGTAATTCTAGTTCTTGTACGCTTGCTTGACGTTGGCGGATAACTGATTCAGTATCGAACGCATGAACTTCAGCAAGTACCGGTGTTTGATCTGCACCGAGCAACACATCAAATTCAAAGTCATCCTTCTTTTCTTCAGGGAATAATGTAGCACCTAAGTATTGTGGCTTAGGAGCATTTGCGAGATATGTTAATACCTCTTTATTATTGAATAATTCTAATACATTTGGCATGTAGTAGCCTCCTTGTCATGTTTATATATTCATTATACACTATCGAACTATCACTATGTTTGTAGCTCAATATACTTATACTATATCATATTTAATTACGATAGTTGCACATCTAATCTATAAATGGTGTAGGGAACGCGAAGTTTACCAACATCACACTGAAAGTCCCACCATACCCTTGCTGAAGTAATACTTTTACAGTTCCGTTATATTGATTGCTTCTATCTACCGTGATACCGTATACAGGGACATCAGGGATAGCTAAAAAGTAGTTTGATAAATCATAAAAATTACTCAACCCAAAATCACTTGGTGTGAATGTCACTTCATTCCCACTTTGGCTAGTTTTTGTAGCGTAATATATATCGAGTGGAAGGCGTTTCCTTAAATGTTCTACATTTATAACTTGTTTTCTAAGAAGGAAGTAATTTTCATTACTGACATTTAGTGAAGTGTAATTATTAAATGTTGTATCGTACATAAAAGCCCCTGTTGTGTTAGCTTTAGGAGCAACCGCGTCTGTAACGTAGTTTTTATTAACGATTTGCTCACCGGGGGAGCTACTTGTAGGTGTCGGCGCTTTAGGAGAACCTGTAAATGTTGGTGAAACTAAAGGTGCTTTTAATGCTAGTTGACTAGTTACGTCTGAAGTATTAGCTTTCCCACTAACAGCACTATCTACGTATTGTTTATTAGCTACCGTAGTATTAGCGCTACTATTTGCCGGTGTAGGTGTTTTTGGTTCTCCTGTAAATGTAGGTGAAGCTAGGTTGGCCTTCAAAGCAAGTTGAGTGTTCATTGTTGTTGTATCGACCTTATTAGATAATTGGCTATCCACATACGTCTTATCTGCCTTCCCCGAAATATCAGGTGTTCCGCTATTTACCGCGTCATCGACATACTTCTTTGTAGCTATTTGAGTATTGTCAGAAGAAGTCGAAGGGTTAGGTGCTTTAGGTGTACCTGTGAAAGTAGGCGAAGCAATAGGCGCTTTTGTATTCAAAGATGATTGTATGCTTGAGTTTAAAGTATTTATAGTGTTCGTAACATCTGAATTGCTAGCTTTAGTTGCTAAAGTATTATTTATATTGCTTATATCTCCCGTCACCTGTGCAAAGCCATCTATCACATCCGATTGATTCGCTTTATTAGCTAATTTCTCTTCTAACAAGGCTTTATTCACTGCAGCGTCACTATCACTCTCGTTCTTCGGCACCTTCACTGTCCCCGTAAGAACCGGATCCGCTTTAGGTGCTTTGTAATCTTGTAATTCTTGAATGTCAATATCACGTGCTAGCAGTTCAGCTTGTAAATCGTCAATCAGTAAATCATAGTTATTGGTAGGGTTGTTTGGATTATTTGTCATTTACATTCCTCCTATAGAACTTGTATTCCTTTCATTTTCAAAGCTAACTTTTGTTCTGTAGTAATAGGCACAGGCAAACGTGACTCTAGTATCTTTCCATTAATCATAATGACATCTGCTCTATACCTTTTAACATTATCTTCCGCATCTATGTCATGGAACACTATACCTTCAGGTATTCCGTCGGGAGTAGGAGCGCTACCACCGTCTGAAGGGGAAGGAACAAAAGAAGTTGCTTTATCCCCTATTTCCATCTTCAATCTACCTATCTTGATAGAGATATCGCACTCATCATCATAAGTAAATCTAAATTGCATAAAGAATTTGTTTTGATCTCCTGTAGTAGTAATAGTCCTAGACTCTCTTGTGATAGTTAATAATTCTGATTGTGTACCCATTTGTGCCCAATCATCAAAGTAAGGCGAATTGCCCTCCCAATCAGGTGAAATAATATTCTGATTAAAAGGCTCGACAAATCCAACATACCCTGCAGTGTAATTAGCGTTTGTAGTATTAATTTGTACATCATAGCTAATAGTTACCGTTGTTCCTTCAGGCACTACCGTTTCTAAGTTAGCAAACAAATCAATCTGACCTTGTCCACTAGCGTGCGGAGTAGAAGGAGACTGTGCTTTTATCTCTAAGACTTCATAGTTTGAATCTAAAGTGTTAGGGATGTTACTAATACTTCTAGTCATTTGACTGAAATTAATGAAACGAATCTTTGCGTTATCTCCTAAGAAGAATGTTGATCCTACATTCCTATCATGAATAGGGAAGTAAGACGTTTTTAAATCTGCATATCTAATGTTATTTACATTGTCTAGGTTGTAGTAAGGGTATGGGCTGCCCGCGGGGATAATGCCCTTATCATTGATATAAGCATAAGCGTTAATTATTTCATGACTAGTGTTGTAATAGTCATGTGATTTAAGGATGTTTAAATCAGCTATCGTTTTAGCGTTCTTCAAGGTATTCACTCCTTAGAAAAAGCCTACTAGCAAATAAATGTTAGTAGGCTTCGATTAGTTCTGTATTCTAGTTAGGAAAGAATTGAATGTTAGGATTTGCAGTTTTGAAAGCTGCATCTACTGTAACTGGCAAACGTGGTTCAATGAATTTGCCATCCACTGTTACCGCAACTGGTGAAGCGCCGTCTGTAACATCTACATCATGGAATGTTATTCCGATACCTGTAGCACCATTAGCTGGGTATGGATGACCCGCTTTGATAATTTTACGACCATTTTCAGTTGTTACACCATAAAATGTATCGTCAACTTGATAAGTGAAGTTAATAAACTTTTGTGATTTTAGAATGTTTTTCTCATTAGCCGTTTTAACTGCCATAATGAACATTCCTCCTTAATTTAGTTTTATATGTTATCCCCAAAAATTAGCGAACTTGTTTTCTACAGGATTAGCTTGTTGAGTATTTTGCCTCCATGCTATATTTTGAGCCTTCTGTTCTTGTTGAGCTTTCTCTCTCGCAAGCTTAGCCGCAAATGATAAGTTCTCAGGTTCGCCGCCTTTTTGTGGGTTGTAACCATTAGATTTAAAACGTTCATCCACGCGTTGTTGGATGTATTCTTCGAATACACTAGCTAAATCATCCAGGTTCTTTTTAGTCGTCTCTACATCATCACCAATGAAACGATCAACGATTTTAGTAGGCAACTGCTTTTCTGTAGCGTAGTTAACTGCAGCTACTTTGATGTTCGCTAGTTGTTCTTGACGCTTCATCTCTTCAATAGATTGCTCTAATTGACGAATGCGTTGTTGTTCAGGTGTTTCCTCAGGATAAAGTTCTTTAACCTTTTCGCCTACTATTTTGTCTAAGTTATTCTGTTTCCAAGTATCAAGGGATTTACTGAAGTGTGAATCCTTTTCTGCTTGAAGCCACTTTTTAGCGTCTTCATTTTCTTGAATAAACTTTTGTACTACATCGAAACTTAATTCAGGTGTTACGGTTGGCGGTGTAGGTTCTCCTGTTGGGATTTCCTCACCAAAGAATTGTAAATGTAACTTTAATGGTTCGTATTTAAACATATTCACTTCTCCTTTGCCCTCAAAAGTTGCATAGCCCCTTTCGAGTTCATTTAGTATATGTAAAGTATAACATATTTCTTTTGTAAATAAAAAAGCCCTTAGATATAGGGCTTTCTATCTTTTAAAATTTCTCTTTTTAAATCGTCAAAGATTTTATCTAACTTCTCTTTGTTTATCTCCGGTTTGAAATTCACAACGGTTTCATAACTAACGCTATCAGTATTTTTTGTTAATTTTCCTCCAACAACTTTTTCACCCCATTGTTTCTTTTTCGAAACCTTATATTTAACTATTTTTTCTACTGGTATTGAATACCCTGAAACTGATTCTATCACATCTAAGTATTTCATTAGATAATCTCTATTGAATTTTCCGTCATACTCTAAGTATTCAACGTCTCCATTAACTAACAC
>ERZ1032009.380-NODE-380-length-10046-cov-5.792113_pt1 | contig 10046 bp, 1 predicted proteins | sample MGYA00516700_ERZ1032009 | MGnify/ENA primary metagenome ERZ1032009 (study PRJEB33719, sample SAMN04261292) | wastewater metagenome | biome: rural village; feature: human; material: feces | host: Homo sapiens | place: El Salvador | collected 2013-01-14 ...
GTAACTACACCACTGTAGTCTGCTGTTGTTAATCCTGCTTTAATTGCTGATTCTTCTAAGCCTGTTATTGTTATTGTGTATTTATGTCCTATTAGTTGATTTGTTACTGTTCCTACTGTTGTTCCTGATGGTGAATCTGTTGTCATTTTCATGCTTGCAACTTTAATTTCTTCAGCTTTAAATCCAATTGTTACTGGTTCGTTTTTCAAGTTGTAAACAATTTCTTTTCCACTTGCATCTCTTTGTCCATTTTGCATTAAGATTGTTAAATCATCTATTGTTAATACTCCACTTGAATAATATTTATCTGTTATGCTAAATGTCATTGTGTATTTTTTGTTTGTTTTGTCTATGTCTGATGTTGCATGTACATATTTTAGATCTGGATTTGAGATATCTACGAAATCTCCTGCTAATGTTGTTTCAGCATTTCCAGTTCCACTTTCATCTTTCACTATTCCTTCATCTATCTTTATAGCTATTGTACCACTATGGTTTAGATATCCATTTGCTGTTCTTGTTGTTTTGGTAAAGTTTGATAATTGCAATTTATATCTATATCCAATTGTTTTTACGAAGTTATTAATTCTCGCATCTAATATTCTTGTTTCTATTATTTCTTTTGTTATATCTGTTACTTCTTCGCCATCTACCAATACATGAATTTTTGATAAATCTATATTTTTTAATATCTCTTCATCTTCTATGTATTTATCTGTAATATCAAATACTACTGTATGTGTTTTTGCAGATTCGTTTGTTGATGATGATACTTTTACAACTTCTGGTTTTAATGTATCTACATAGTCTACTTCTATTTCTAATTCTTCACTGTCATTTCCATATTGATCAACTGCTGTTCCTTTTGGAATTACCAATTTTATTGGTCCACTGTATTCTCTATATAGTCTTCCTGTTGATGAATTTGCTGCATATTTTGCTCTTTCTGCTAGGAACTCATCATATGTTTCCTCAAAGTTTGATAATCTGAATACATATTTTTCTCCATCTGTTACTGCTGTTGGTCCTGTTAAACTTACATCTAATTCAGATGTTTTATTTTCTCCAGCTACTAATACTTGTAAGTTATCTAGTGATAATGTGCTTTCTTTGTAGTATTTGTCTTGTGCTATTAATTCTACATATGCTGATGTTGTTCCATTTGCTGCTGTTGATACTGATAGGTTTTGATATTTCCATACTGGATCTACTACGTCAACTATTTGTTGGCTTCCACTTTCATTTGTTGAATGATTTCCATCAGTTTCATTTATTCCTATTGTTATTACTTTTGCTGTATTTGTATTGCCTGAATTGTCTGTTGACACTCCACTTGGTAGTGTTATGCTCATTGGTCCACTGTATGTGTAACCATCTCCCTTATCTAAAGCAGAGAATTTAAGTTCATATCTATTTCCAATATGTCGTTCTTCTGGTCGTAGTCCTGTATTAATGCCATTTTCTATAAAGCTTAAAGCTTTTGTTTCTGTATTCAGTATTATTTTTCCCATTTTACCTATAGATCTATTACATTGTGTAATTTCATATGAGCCTGCATCATCTAACATCAATAGTTTTATATCATCAGATAATGAAATTGATGTTTGTTCATCATTGAAATATTCATCTGTAATGTCAAATACTACTGTTAGAGACTTGTTTGTATGATTTATATCTGCTGTTGAGTATTTGTATGTGTACTCTGGTGCTATTCTATCTATAAACATTATTCCATCTGTATTTTTATTTGTTGGTGTATCTTCAACTCCTATTATTCTAAGTTTTGTTTCTTCTACATCTTCATAAATTTGTCCTAAACTATTATTTCCATATTCGTCAACTAGTGTTCCATTTGCGAATTGTAGTGTCACATTTCCAGACCATTCTTTAAAGCTCTTTCCTGTTTGTCTCACTGCTTCTTCAAAGTTTGATATTGTTATTGTATATTGTACTTCTTTATTTCCTGTTGTTTCATTTGTTGTTTCTGTTACTGCACTTACTGTTTTTGTTACATTACTTGCTAATTCTTCATCAACGTAAACTGCTAATTTATTTAAGTCTAATGAATATGATGCTAAATCACTTGAGTAATTTATTTTTACTCCATCTATTTCTTCATTTTTATATGCATCACCTTTTACTACTACTGTCATTGTTCCTGTTGATGTATCTAATGTACTTGATACTTTTGTCCATTCTGGTTTGTAGATTGGTTCGATTTTACCCTTTGCTGTAGATTCAATTGTCGTTTCTGAGTCGGCACTTAGTTTGAATGTTTTCATATTAGCAACTATTGCTTCTGGTGCGTAGATTACTGTTGATGAGTTTCCACAATCATTTATAAAACTACTATCTCTTATAAAATCAAAACCGTACGGCATGGTAAGCATCATTATCATAACCCTCATATCCTAGTTTCAAGAATAATGGTCCCAAATCTAAACTCTCCAATGTATTCCAACCACATTCAAAAAACATTATTGCCATTTTAGTCACATTTCTTGTATCAAATTTATCTCCTAAATCTAAACTTATCAGAGAATTATAACCACATAGTCTGAACATATACTCCATATTAGTTACATTGCTTGTATCAAAGTTTACACCTTCTGCTCCTAAATTTAGACTTGACACTGTACCCAACCAACCGAATTTATCAAACATCCAGCTCATATCTGTTACATTACTTGTATCAAATTTATCTCCAAAGTTTAAACTATTTGCGCTATACATGTAAGAGAACATCCCAGCCATATTTGTTACTTTTTTTGTATCAAAGTTTACATCTTCTGCTCCTAAATCTAAATTTATTACTCTACTGCCAGAAAACATCCACTCCATATTGGTTACATTACTTGTGTCAAATTTATCACCTAAATCTAAATTTGTTCCTCCACAGTTAGTAAACATCTTTCCCATGTCTGTTACATAGCTTGTAACAAAATTACTTCCTAAATCTAATGATTGCATCTTACTATTTCCCATACCATAAAACATAGCATGCATATTCATTACACTACTAGTTTCCAGCAATTCAATATTTTCAATTATTGGATTATCTGGTGTATCTCCTGTTACTGCACAATCTTCATGTAGTCCTATGTGTGCAAATAAACATGTTGAATCTGGGTTTGCATTAATAGTATATTCACTTCCGATATATACAATATAAGTTCCTCTAGCTGTTGTTGTATACCAAGCCATAATAGATTGGTCTTGTGCTGCTGAAGCATCCCATTTATTATTATTCATTCCATCTAATCCTGTTTGGAAAATTACTTTTTCAACTTTTTGTCTTTCTATATTTGAATTTCCTAAGAATGGGCTTGTTGGTTCTGTTTCATCTTTTGTCAATATTAAACCACTTATTAAAGTAAATACTTTTTCTTTATTTGAGTTTCCAGATTGGTCAAACATTATTCCTTCTTTAACTATAAGTTTTACTTGATATGCTTCACTTGAATATCCATCAACTTGAACTGTGTATTTTTTTCCATATTCTAATTCTGCTTCTGTGTCTTCTGTTACTGTTACTGTAATTCCTTCTGTTACGATTTCTCCATTTACTTCTACTGATAAGTCATCTACAGTTAAATCTCCTGATGCAAAATATTTATCTGTTGCTTTTATGTCTATACTTGCTGTACGATTTGCTGTGTCTGCTATCGCTGGTCCTGCTGCTGACCATAATGGATCTACAACGTCGACGATTTTTTCTTCTGCAGTTCCTCCTGATATATCTCCTAAAACTATATTCCATACATTATATGTTTGGTCTCCACCATATGTTGTTGTATTTCCTCCAGTTACAGTTTTAGTGCCTGTCTTTTCTGCTGAAAATAAGGCATCAGACGATAGAGTAACTAGGATACGTAAACCATCGGCACCGAAAGTGCCATATTCTAGATCGCGAAAGTAAGTTCTATTGAAAAATAAGCTTTCAGAATCATATGATTCACAAAACCAGTAATACGAGTTGTTATCAATCATGTTCTGATACTCTGTGTACTCATTATATATTCTTTGGAAAGTTTCATCAATATAAGTATTCGCATCAGCCACTATATATTTACTATACCATCTATCTAGCTCACTCTTTGTTAATACTGTCGCACTTTCAGCTTTCTGCGATACATTTACATAATCATTCCAACTTCTATTTTGGTAATCACTAGCATTACCGCTCCAACTACTATTTACATTCCCTGTCAATATAAATTCACTTATGTATGCATAATTTTCACCGTTTAAACCATTATGGTAATAAGCCTCCGGATTTCCCGCTGATATTAATGTTACTTTATCTCCTTCTATATCAAATACTCTCCAGCCAGTCAAAGCTTCTCCTGTTGACGCATCTTTTATATAATTTTGGTCTTTATTAATTGGTTTAACATTACTATTCCTGCTTGAACCTGCAACAAATCCTCCAAACTGCAATCTTGTACTAGGTAAATTTGTACTTCCATTTGCTGTTACTAAGCTATTCTTTGGTCCTACTTGTATTGCATCTATTTGTGATTGAGTCCATGTTCCTGCATTATAGTTTACAAAATCGCCTATATGTAGTCCATTAGCATTTGTTCCTTCTTCATCAAATAATTCACTTGGTTTTGCAGCTTTCATTTCTATTGTACTAATACCAGATGTTATTGTTTTAGCATCATTTTTATTTCCAGAAGTATCTGTTGCAATATCTTTAGGAATTGATACTGAAATTACACCACTGTAGTTTAGATAATCTTTACCCATTGCAGTCATTGCACTTTGTTCTAGATTAGATATTAGTAATGTATAACGTTTTCCAACTAATTGATCTTTTAATCCTGTTTGTATTTCTCCATCTATTGTTTTACTTATTGGATTTTCAGCTGTTCCTGCTTTTATGTCTTCTATTGCTGTTATCGTCTTAGTTACATTGTTGTCTTCCATTATGTTTCCATCTGAATCTACTAAGATTTCCTTTATAATGTCTTCTAGATTTTCAGTTGTCAATGTACAATTTTCAAAGTATTTATCTGTTACATCAAATATCATAGTAAATGTTTTGTTTTCATAGTCGATGTCATCACTTGAGTAAGTATATGTTATTTGTGGTTTTACAACATCTGTAAAGTCTCCATCTATTGGTGTAACATCATTTGTATTTCCAGATGTATCTGATGCTGCTCCTGCTGCAATTTCAATTTCTACAGTTCCGCTCCAATCAGCAAAGTTTCTATCTGAATTGATGCTTGTTCTTGCTTGTTCGAATTTGCTTAATACTAATTGGTATTGTTGTCCAACTACTTGAGATTCTCCATTTATTGTTGCTGTTAATCCTGCTGGTTGTGGATTAACTAATGTTACTTTTTTTGTTATTCCTGTTGCTTCTTCTCCATCTAGATATACTTTTATGTCTTCTCCTGTTATTAAGTCTTCTGTGTTTATATATTTGTCAATTACATTAAATATTATCGTTTCTGTTCCTGCTTCTTGATCTACTTCTGATGAAACTTTTTCTATTTCAGGTTTTATTGTATCTATATGTCCAATTTCTGCATCACAAGGTTGATTTGTGTTTCCTGATGTATCTTTTGCTGCTCCTGCTGGAATTCTAACTTGTGTTTTACCACTGTATTCTCTGTAAATTCTTCCATTTGCTTTTGCTTCTTCAAATGCTTCATCAGATTCTTTTAGTCCATCTAGTGTTGCTGATATTGTTAATCTATATCTTGCTCCATCTTCTAAGTCTTCAAGTTTTGTTATTGTTTTTGTTACTCCTAAGGCTTTTCCTGCTAAGTCTGCCCCATCTATTACAAGTGTTATTTGATTTGCTAGCTCTTCTTCTGTTATTGCTAATCCTTCGTAGTATTTGTCTTTTGCTATTAGGTCTACTGTTCCTGTTAGTTGTCCTGTTTCGTCGTCTATTGTTACTTGTACATTTTCTGATGTCCATATTGGGTCTACTACGTCTACGATTTGTTCAATTTGTTCAATTTGTTCTAAGTCTATTACCTCGCTGTCTGGATTTAGGTCTACGTCTTCGTAAAGTGCGACACGGAAACCGGTACATTCACACCAACCGGTTGGTTGGGTCAAACGCCTCATGAAAACTAGCCGGATGGACCAAACCACTGAGGTAGTAAGTGCCACCACGCCACGTAGCATACGGTTCCCCCCAGCCATAACTAGTCTCAAGGGTCCACTCCCAAACGTTTCCTGCTAAATCATATATCCCTTCTTTACTAAACGAATCACTAGCTCCTGTTGATAATAATATATCTCCACCCGAAGACTTTTCTCCAAATGCTCCATCTTTCCAAGCATAAGAATACGCAGAACCAGTATACTTAGCATTTGTATTTGTTATATTCCATATACTATTCCTATAATTTCCCCATTCTACACTATCTGAGTTTAATTCTTCTTGTGTAGCTCCTTTTGTTTCAAGATGTTTTAACACTAAGTCCCACTGCACTCCAAACATTAAATTCGTTTCATATCCATTTGTTGCAAAGCTTTCTGCCAATGTTTGTGCTTGTGATTTTGTTACATAGTTATAAGGATATACATTTTGTTTGATTACTGCTGTTGTTAATTCATCACTAGATGCTGTTCTCGCTGTTTCTGTTCCTGCTTCATATCTTCCTACATAGAATCCTCCATATATATAAACACTCTTTAACATCTTATATTTTAATGCATTATATTCATCTGCACTTGCAAAACTCTGTTGATCTTCTGAATTCCATGTATCTGTATAATATGATTCTCTATACACACTTGTATATGTATGTAAATCATTTTCAATTGCTGTATATGCATCAGTTAAAGCTGTACCTGTTAAGCTACTAAAATCTATGTTCAATCCTGCTGTTGGATAAACTTCTGTTGTTCTAGGTACTTCTATCCATACATATTGATTTCCTTTACTATCTTGTATTACTAATCCTGTAGCTAGATTTCCTTCCACATAGCTATATCCTGCTGGTAAATATGGCGTTGTATAATTTGGTATTGGATCATCTCTACCAATTACAATAGTTTTAGCAATATTCTTATTACCAGAATTATCTGTTGCAATTTCAGCTGGGAATGTAATACTCATTGGTCCACTGTATTTGTAACCATCATTTGGATCTTGTTGTAACTTGCTTATTACAAGTTGATATCTTGCTCCAACTGTTTTGCTATTATGAGTAATATCTTCAACTTTTGTTAATTCTTTTGTAACATCTGTATTTACATTTGTTGTTGCATCATCTAGCATTGCTACTGTTATACTGTTTTTAAGCTCTTCTTCATTTATTAACATACTATTGAAGTACTTATCTGTTACATCAAATGTTACTGTTAATGTTTTATCACCGTAGTTTATATCTCCATTAGAATATACATATGTGAATTGTGGTTTTACGAAGTCTATAAACATTTTTCCATCTGTATTAGCTGTTGTCTCTGTTGAATCTTTTAAATCTATATTTACCCATGTTCCTGTTGTGTCTATTGCTGACATGTTTTGGTTTCCATATTGATCAACTAAAACATTTTTTGTATAAGAATCTGTTGATTCTCCTCTTCCTCCAATATTTAATGCAATATTACCACTCCAGTCTGCATATGATATTCCACTTCTTCTAATTGTTTCTTCAAAATTCTTAATTGTTAAAGTATGTGTTACTGTTGATCCACTTGTTGGATTTGCTGCTGTTAGTGTTTTTTCAACTTTTGTTAATTCTATTCCTTCTATCCATACTGTTACATCATCTGCTGTTAATGCTGTTGTTACATCACTTGTGTAATTTGTTGCTCCTTGTAGATTTATTGTTATTGCTTTATTTGATGTGTCAAGTGTTGTTCCTGTTACTGACCATTCTGGTCTGTAAATTGGATTTATTGTTACGCCTTCTGGTATGCTTATTGTTGTTGTTGTGTCTGTGCTGTTTAGCTTGAATGCTGTTTTACTTGAGTATATTGATTCTGGTGCATAGATTACAGCACCTTTCCCCTGTCCACATCCATCAAACAAGTAACTATGCTCTTCTGCTATGTTTGTAAATGCTGGTCCTAAATCTAGATATGTCATTGAATCTCGACCCGTTTGTCCAAACATATATTTCATGTTTGTTGCACTTGATGTATCGAATTTATCTCCCAAGTCTAAGCTCACCAGCTTACAAGCTCCAGTACCTACGAACATATTACACATATTAGAAACTTGACTCGTATCGAATTTATCTCCCAAGTTTAAGTCAGTCATCGCATCGTAACCAGTCATCATAAACATAGAATCCATATTGGTTACACTAGACGTATTAAATTTATCTCCCAAATTCAAACTCGTTAATGCGAATTGTCCAGCTTCAAAAAACATACATTCCATATTTGTTACACTAGACGTATCAAAGTTATCTCCCAAGTCTAAACTTGTCATTGCTCTCATTCCTGTGTCATAAAACATATGAGCCATATTAGTTACTTTACTTGTATCAAAATTACTTCCTAAGCTTAAGCTTATCATTGCATTATATCCACACATCTTAAACATATATTCCATATTTGTTACATTAGATGTATTGAAGTTAGCTCCTAGTGAGAATGTTGTCATTGCTGTGTAACCTGTTCCCATAAACATAAAGCTCATATCTGTTACAGCTGATGTATTAAATGAATCTGGTAAAGTTAAATTTGTCAATCCATTGTATCCTATATTAGCAAACATCCAACTCATGTCTGTTACTTTGCTTGTATTGAATCCACTTCCTAATGTAAATGTTGTCATTGCATTATATCCACATCCATTAAACATATTTCTCATATTTGTAACATTTCTTGTATCTAATGAACTTAAATCTAATGTTGTCATTGCTCTATATCCTGCGAACCAGAACATGTTACTCATATCTGTTACTAATGCTGTATTTAATAGATTTAGATTTTCTATTATTTGTGTTGCTGTACAAGAACTTCCATATCCTATATGTGCAAATAAGTAACTTGAATTTGCATTTGCAAATATTTGATGATCACTTCCAATATATACTGTATATGGTCCTGTACCTGTGTACCAAGCTAATATTGAATTATCTCGCATTGATGATACATCCCATTTTGTTTCATTTGCTCCTGATGTATTTGATTGGAATACTACTTTTTCGATTTTTTCTCTTTCTATGTTTCCATTTCCTAAGAATCCACTTGTTGCTCCTATTTCAGTACTTGTATGTTTTAAAGTATTGAATACTATTAGGTCTGTTTCTTCGTTTTTATTTCCTGATTTGTCTATTAACGTTCCTTCTGGTATTTGGATTTTTACTTGATTTATTCCGTCCAATCCATTATTCATAGTTAATGTTAATGTGTGTTGTAGTCCGTATACAACTTCTTCTGTTGTTCCTCCTACAGTTCTTTGCTCTTTTAATTCTGTTGCTGTACTTAGTGTTTTTGTTATTCCACTTGTTACTGCTTCTCCATTTACTATTATGTTTATATTTTCACTTGTCAATGTGCTTTGTTTTAAGTATTTGTCTGTTCCTTTGAATGTTATTGATAATTCTCCATTTTCTACATTCGCTGTTGCTGTTTCTTTTTCCCATATTGGGTTTACTACGTCGGCTACTACTCCAGTACTTGTTGCTGCTTCATCAGCTAAATCTTCATCTCTGAACATTGCCACACGGAAACCAACTCTAAGCATTGATTGATCAGTAGACACACCGAATCGGTAAGCTGCTGGATATACATTTCCATTATATCTACAACTTCCACCTCTACGCACACAAGGATAATTTGGATTTTTAGAATACTCTAATGTCCATTCACTTAAGTTTCCTGCTAAATCATAGAATCCTTGCCAACTAAATGCGTCACTTGCTCCAGTTGTAAGCATAACTGATTCTCCTGCTGTTTTTGTATATGGTGCATTTGCCCAAGATGTTCCATTATCAGTACCTGATTGCATCTTATTATACTTCGCATTTGGGTTAGTTACACTCCATATATTATTATAATAGTTTCCTAAATTTTGACTATCTGTATTTAATTCTTCTAGTGGTACTCCTTTT
>ERZ1032009.382-NODE-382-length-10008-cov-5.128805_pt1 | contig 10008 bp, 13 predicted proteins | sample MGYA00516700_ERZ1032009 | MGnify/ENA primary metagenome ERZ1032009 (study PRJEB33719, sample SAMN04261292) | wastewater metagenome | biome: rural village; feature: human; material: feces | host: Homo sapiens | place: El Salvador | collected 2013-01-14 ...
GGACTTTCTTTTTCCAATCAAGGAACGAATCTTCTGAATAGCTGTGGCAGTACATAATCCATAGCTTCATTTCTTCGTCCTTGTCCATTCCCGCTTTTTGGCGGTCGTATTCCGATTGAAGGAACTCCGTTACAAACTCCCCAAATCGCCCACGGTTGATGTAGGAATTCATCAAGTCCATTGGACATGAATATCTGTGATATATCATGTCCATGAACTTGAATTCACCGATTAAAGCAATTTGGAAAGCGCCCTGAAAAAACTTGCATTCTTCGCATCGGCAACGATGTCCCAGATCATGCTGGGCGTAGTGCCGAACGGCATTTCGGGGATTTCGTCAGCCGGGATGCCGGACAGTTCAGAAAGCAGCGGATAGATTTTATCAGGGATAGCGCTGACGTTTTTCAGCACGGACACAGCGATTTTGTAAACAACCATGCCGCCGATTTCGTCAACGGACTTTTCGCCGGTTGCAAGCTGCACAAACACATCCGCAAGATCATCCGGAAGCGTAGCCGTGATGATATCCAGCATGGGATAAAAGTCTTTATCCTTCAGGCTGCGCAGCTTATACGGCTTGACTTCTTCCGTTACTTCTTCAGTCATTTCAATGTTTTCCTTTTTGCTCATCGGTTTTATGTTCCTTTCTGGCTGTTAAGATGCAGTTTCGGTGATGTCCTCGGGCGTGGCGGCAGTCCAGCCGGTTTCCTTGCGGATAAAGATTGCATACGGCAGTTTGGTCGTGCCATATGTAATGTCAGACTGGCAAGCAAAAGTGCCCTTAAACACGGAATTGTTTTTGTTCTTCGCTTCGGTTGTGAAGCCGGAAGTGCAAAGCGCGTGCTTAAAGATGATGATGATCGGTCTACCATCCGTAAACTTTCCGTAATAGCCGAAGCCCTCATAGAAGTGACCGGCGCGAAGCTCAGATGAAGTGACAACATCATAATTTTTGTCGGTAGATTCGGTGATCTTTCCGATAGCCAGATGCGCCGCCAGTTCTGCCGAAAGTTCAGCAATGGAAACTTCCATCTGCGCAGTCTCGCCGACCTTCTGCTGAAGCTCTTTAACGGCAACGGTTGCGCCGTCCAGCTCCGGCGCGAAGAACTCCGGCGTGATGGTCAGTGTGCCGCCGTTCTGCGTAGCGCCGATGATAGCCGCCTGAATTGCTTCAGACGTAGGCGCAACCGTTTCGCTGTACGTCACACCCTGAAAATATACGCCAGCCCCGAAAGGAATTTTTGCGGGAGTACCAGAAGTAATACCGCTGTTAGGCATATCAATTCACCTTCCATTCTTTGATGCTCAAATTGATTTGAATGCTTTTCAGCTCCGCGTCCCCCGTGGGAACGATCAGAGCACCAGCATAAAAAATAGCAACGGCATTGCCGCTGCTCGTGATGCCCACTTTGCCGGAAACCCGGTTGAAGTGCTTTTCGATTTTCCCTTTACCGTTTTCAAGGTCAAGCCATGACCCACGTGAAAAGCCGGTAATCATGACGGTCGATTCCTGCAAGCCATCTTCGGTGTACGGTTCGGTTTCAGTGTAGCTGCCAACCCAATATGGATAGACGATTTCACCATTGCTGTTACCGCTGTATTCACCAAAGCCATATTCAAGGCCAAGGGATTTCATGGCATTGTCAATGATGCCCAAAACTTCTTTTGACATATCACTTCATTCCTTCCTTGAAAATCTGCTTTGCGCGGTTAATGATTTTGCCTTTCACGCTGTCAAGCGCCCTCTGAAGCGTCCTGTTTGGCTTTTTGCCGGTGGTGTGGTGCCAATCGCCGCTATCGTCCTTATAGCTCCAACCGCCTTTTCTGCCATTGCCTTTTGCCGCATATTCGCCCGTGCCGAATTCTTCCCAGATAGCATTTTGTTCAGGGCTTCCAACCGTTGCTTCACCGGCAGATTCGTTCACTCGGTGATTCCACGACCCTTTAAGCTGTCCGGTATCAACACGGCTATTGCGCTGCGCCTGTGATTCGATTTCGCTTGCAGCTTCTTCCAAAAACCGAATGACAGTGTCATTAAGTGCGGCTTTGACCTTCACAGAAAAGTCCTGAAATTCCACGTCTGCCATATTACTGACCCCCTGTGTATTTCAGATAGATTTCAAGCTGACTGCCGCTGCCCATTTCCATCGGATTGTCAATCAGCAGAATATCATACCGCTTGCCGTTGATGGTCATGCGGCTGTTTTCAGCCTGTATGCCAGCGGCAAGCGGCACATAGTCTGCAATGAAAATGTGCGTCGATTCCTGAATCTTGGCGTTGAAAGTTGTGTACTTGGAATCACCGGCCTGAAGGTCAAGCCAGCCTTTAAGCGTCTGCTTGTCCACCCATGACTTCACCTGTTCGCCAATTTCGTTCTTGGTCGCGGTGTATGTCTGTATGACTGCTATGGTGTTGCCGCCGATTCCTTTCATACCCTCAGCCCCTGTCCGAATCTCGCTTTCATGTAGGGCTTCAGAAAGCCCATCAGGGACTTCGGATATCCCATGATGGAATTATCCCCGTCCATATTGAAATAGGTCACAGAATGCCGGGAAATCGTTTCAGACGAAACACCAACCTTGTCGCGGTTGTTCATTTCCCACTTCATCAGATTGGCGCAGCCCATCCGTACATCAGCCGGATAAACAACCTTCGTGACAACGATTCCGCTTTCATCAATCAGGTTTTCCTTGACCGTGACCGTGTTACCCGAAACGCTTTTCACCGTGACAAGGCAATCGGGCATAAGGTCAGATTCCGTGATTTGCAAAGTGTCACCCACACGGAAGGGAGCCGAGCCATTACAAATGATGTCGTGGTCTGGCATGGACACGGCAACCGCCCTGAAAGCCCGCTGCTGAAAGTTGTTATTTGTGTATGCCCGAATAAGCAGTTCAAGTGCCTGAAGCTTTGCTTCAAGCACCTGATCTGCGTCATCCGTTGCGACATACTGCCGGAGTTCGGCAACAGTCATAATCATAAGGTTTCAGCCCCTTACTTCTTGAACTTCGCAAGAACAACCTTGGAAGTGTTGGACAGCGCAACGGCGTAATGCTTGTCAACAGAAATGTCCGTCTTGCGGGCAAGGCTCACGCGGTCAGTCTCAACGTTGGTGTCGCGCTTGAGATAGATCGTGATCGCAGCGGCGTCGTCTTCGGCTTCCGCATCGTTGTTCAGCTTGACGATGGGGCAAGCATAGCAGTCAGACTGACTGCCGGTTTCTCCAACCTTCACAACGGGGACTTTCTTGGACGGAACAACGCGGCAGTTGGCGATCATGCCAATCTCGCCGGAAAGAATGACACCGGCCTTGTACTTGTCCGCGCTGATGAAATCAGCGTCCTTGCGAAGCTGCGTGACCTGCTTCGGATGGACAAAAATGACCTTCTCGCTGTTGACCTCTTCCTCAAAAAGATCAATTGCGTCAACGATGCCGGAATACTTGATCGCGGCGGCGCTGCCGTCATAGGTGAGCTGCGCCCCCTGAAGCGCGGTCATGGCGTCGTTGTCAACCTTGGAAGCAATGGACTTTGCAAGCTGGTTGTTGGTCTCGCCGACGGGATTGCCGTAGCCGGAAAGAACAGCTTCGTCCGTCAGCTCAACGGCCTTCATCGCCTTTTTGACGGTGACGGTCGTGGTGGAAGCGGTCAGCTTCACGGTTTCTGCGGCAACGCCTTCGGCAATGTCGGCAGCATCGCCGATGTAGGCGTACTGCGGCACGGTAACGGTGTTGCCGGGAACGCCGACAAGCGTGTTGTCGATCTTCGCAAAGGGAGCAACAACAATCTTATTGGCAATTTTCGCGGAAATCATATCCGCCATGACCTGTGGATTAATCAGGTCAGAAAGTTTAGTGGTCTGGTTTGCCATAGTTTAAATCATCCTCTCAAATTAATTTTTTGTAAGCTCTGCGTATGCAGTGGGATTCTCGTTGAACAGTTTCAGGCGTTCCTGATAGCCCATTTTGGCGAATTCTTCCTTCGTCACGGAATCACCGCCGCCCTGATTGTCGGGCAGCTTGTTTTCGATAACCTTCTTGCTGCCAGCGCCTTCAAACTGATTCGGGAACTGCGTTTTCAGACCGGCAAGCTTGTCATCCATGCCCTTGACTTTTCCGTTTTCGTCAAGCGTCAGTTCATCGGCACCGTACTTCTCGCGCAGCTTGAAAGCCAGATAGTCGGGATCAACGGCCTTTGCATCACGCAAGGCAAGCTGAATGGCATTTTCAAGCTTGGTCTTTTCAAGCTTTGCCTGAAGCTGCGACACCTGCGTTTCATATCCGGTGATCTTGCCCTGAAGTTCCTCGTTGCCCTTGATTCCTTTCTTCAGATCGGCAATCAGGCCGTTGGCTGTGGTCAACTCGGTTTCCTTGCCGTCAAGCATCGCCTGAAGCGCATCATACTTGCCCTTCCCGACATACTCACCGCCGCCAAGGTTGGCAAGCTTGATTTGCTTGTCCTTGTTGGCTGCATCGCCGTTGTAGGCATTCAGCTTTTCCGCAAACTGTGCATACAGCTCTTCGCCCAAAATCTCTTTCAGAAATTCCATTGTGTATTCCTTCCTTTGCCGTTGTTTTTAATCGCGGTGTCACCGCAGACAAGCACTTTGTTAAATCCGGGAGTGCGCCGGAAAATGGTGATGAAAGTTTAAGCGTCATTACATCTTTGGACAATAAAATAGGCAAGCAAAAACTTGCCTATTTTATCTACATTCATGCAGGTTCATCAGCTTTGCATTCCGGCAGACCGGCAAGCGAAGTCAGGATTGACAGAATGCCAGCCAGAAGCGAAGCGCCGCCAACCATCATCCAATCAACCTGATTGAATACGGCAGACGTTCCGATGGTTGCAACCGCCGTCTGTGCAACGGTCTTGACCGCACGAACGACAGCGGCCTTAATCCATGTTTTCCAACATCTTTTCATGGTTTGTTCCACCTTTCTTAATTTGCTTTTTGGTATGAAAAAAGGGCTTGCATAATTGCAAACCCTTGATACCACTATGTTTTTTAACTTGCTTGTAACTTGCGAACGCACGATAAACGCATTAAAAACACACGCCGTGCGTTTTTAGGCATAGAAAAAGCACCGTGCGGATGCATGGTGCTTATATCTCTTTTGCTATTTTTTCAAGGTCTGTAAAGAACGCATCCCTTATGATATTATCACTTGCTTGGCTGATGTCCAATGCCAACAGCGTGACCGTTTCTGAAGTCACATCATCATTGCTGTCGATAAACTCTATGAGTTCTCCACGCTCTTCGTCATCTTTCAAGTGTGAAAGAACGCCGATGACAAATTCTTTGTCATTCCAGATGTCACGGAGCTTTTTAACAAGCTTTTTCTCTACTTCGGTTAGTTTCCTCATAAGCCATCACCATATTTCATCAAGGTCACCTGCGTCAATAAGCGTCTTGTCAATGATTCTGTAATTTCCAAAGCCATTGTTTTCAACAGTATAGATGTAATTTCCTATTGCTTTTTCAAAGACGCTCTTTTGGCTCTGCTCTTTTGTGATATTTGTTGCTATTTCACTCATAACATGAGCGTATTCCTGTTTTGGCAGAAATACAGTCGGAAAATCCTTGCTGCCTTTGGCGAAAGTATTTACCGATGATATTATACCATCAGTTGCAGGATTTACAATATAGCTTTTAGTGGCTGTTCTTGATCCTTGAAAAATTTTCACCAAATCAGGGTCAAGAATTTCAGCCTTGCCATACCAGAAAGCCGTGAAACTTTCAGCGATATATTCCGCATTGCTCGATACTGCGTAACCGGAAATATTACCTGAATATTTCGCCATGCTTGCAGATATATCAAAACCTTTTTCCTTGAATAGCTTTCTGAATATCTTGTCATCCAACAAATGGCCTGATTCATGAACAAAAGTCGCTTCAGCAAAGTCAATTCCTGTGGTTTGTGCAAAGCACTGAACGCCTGTCTTTTTCAGAGCTTCAAGATATATGCGTTGCTTCTCTCTCAGCCCAGATTTTCCGAGAAGTGTATCTATGCCGTTTAGAACAGTATGTAGTAAGTCGTTAGCCTTTTTGGCGAAAGCGGACGTGACTTTCTCAGAAGCGAAAATTTTCTGATTCATGAACAGCGTGCCACCATTGCCCCATTGATAAGCAGCCGCGATGCCATCTTCAACAGCAGTTTTCCATTTAGTTTCCCGGAAGTTCATAGGCTTTAGATTGTTAAGCATCGACACGTCATAGTTGCTATACACTTCGTTCAAAACTTGATTCACTTTATTAGCGTTTTCAAGGCTCATGCCCTTATAAGAAATGTTGCCGCTGTATTTTGACTGATAATGCGTGTCAACAAAGCGTTTGGCATATTCTTCAGCTTCTTCAATGGTTTTTGCTGGTGTGAAATCTGTATTCTGTACAATTGGAACTTCGGCTACCGTCAAATACTTCTGCTTGTAATCCTCAAAATTTGCTGTCTTATCCAACCCGAAGTATTCAGCGCGTTCTTTCAACGTCTGAAGCTCACCGTCATCCAGCGCCCATCTTGCCCTTGTATTGGACGTGCAGCGGCAATTGATAACTTCCGCAGCACTGCCGGATGGGTCGCCGGGGAACATAAGCCCGTTGGAGAATTCTTCGTCAAGTTCCCGGATTTCGCCGTCAACCCGCGCATGGGAATCCCTTGTCCGGCCGTCAAGCGAAGCGTCCCACTGCTTGACTACATCACAGCCCTTTTTCTTGGCTGCATACTGCGCATCACGGGAAGATGTCTGCTGTATTCTATGACCTTCCGTTCTGGCGATGCGCTTCGCGTTGTAAAGGCCGCTGCCGGACACGTTATTGATGTTTCGGGCAATATCGCTATAAGGCAGACCTGATGCAATGCCACGGCTAATTTCCTGCGTGATGGTCTTTTTCAGCTTGCCAACACTTACGCCCAGATGATTGTAATATCCTTCAGAAACCTTGGAATCCGTCAGGATAGCTTTTACTGCCGCCGCCTGATCTATCGGGGCAATGATGGGAACGCCTTGCTTCGCTATATCATACATCGTGCCAATATAGCCGGTTTCATAGCAGCCTTTAAGATATTTGTCAATCGTTGTGTAATTATCGCCGTGCAGCTTGTCAAGAACACCGCTGACCTGACCTTTAAGCGCCTTTTGATAATTTTGCTGATAGATCTTTGAACGCTTTTGCGATTGCAGCAGCGCCTTGGTCGCATCGTCAAGCCCATCCTGCGAAAGCGCCTGATCTAAAAGGTCAATGTCTGCCTGAAATGACTTGACTTTATCGGTGATGTCCTTCAGCGCCCGCGCATACTGCTTTTCAAGTTCTTTGATTGCAGCATCTTCGCTATCCAAAATGGACTGCTGGACTTCTTTTTCCCACTTATTGATATGTATCACCGCCTTTATGGTGATTTCGCTGTAAAAATTAAGGAAGGTTGAAAAACCTTCCTTTTCTTATTTTTCAGGTTCCACGCCGCCAAGCGCCGCCTGTGCCGCCGCTGTCGGATCATCTTCAGGCTTGGGAAGCTTGTCCTTGATATCATCATAGTCCAAATCAAGCGCTTCGCAGATAAGTTGCTTGGTCAATTCATCGCCAAGCTGTGCGGATGCGTTCAGGATGGTTGTCAGCTTTGCTTGCTGCTCCTGCGCTTTCGTCAAGTCAATCTGTGCGTTTTCCTGCGCGTTGGTGATAATTTCACGGTCAAAGGAAAAATAAATGTCCTTTTGCTCGTAATCCGTGCCTTGCGTGTCGTTGATTTCTTTCAATACCAGCTTCAGCAGCTTCCGCATGAACTGTTTAAGGCTAGGCAGAAGGCCAGTACACTTCAAATCAAGGTTCGCATATGCAGACTTGATTGCAATGCTTGTCGTGGCGCTTGTGTCCTTCAGGGCTTCCGTATTCACGCCCATGCCAAAACGGAAAATGTTCTTTTCATCCACTTCCATTTTTGCTTTTCTGGCTTCAACCGGAATGTCAACGGTCTTAATATCAACACTGCCGTCATCGTCAAGGCCGATGTGCTTTTTGGCCTTGATATTCATCATCAGTTCATCGAGATTGTCGCCCTGAAAGCCCCTGACCACATACAGCGCTTCATTTGTGTCCTGAATGTTGTTGGAAAGCCCGGCATTCATCAAGTCATAGTCATCAATTAGGTCTTTGATTGGCTTTACGCCGCTGACCTGCTTCTTGCCATTATCCAGCCGGAAGAAAGGAATAACGCCGTAATCATCGTAGTAGGTATTTGTGTCACCATCTTTTTTGTAGATGATGTGCGGCCTTGGATTGATGCCAACGGACTTATCCAGTTCCATTTCCCCATCATCGACCTGACAATAAAAAACGGTCTGGGACTTGTCCCAAACCTGAATACGCTTGATTGTCTTGTTGTCCTTGCCGACGCGCTCGATGTACCAGAAGATCACATAAGCACAGCCGTCATCCGTTTCCTTTTCCCGGACTTCCACGACACCGATGCTGTCAGCCGTCTGGAACGCTGTCCTGTCGTTTTCATCTTTGTAGGCATACATATATTCAAAGCCCTTGGAAATGCAGCCAACAAGCAATTCATACAGTTCAGCGGCAAAGGATTCATTTTCGTTGAAATATGCGTCAAGTTCCGCTTGCAGTTCCGGATTGTCCGATTTCACAAAACCGTCCTTCCCGGAAAGCATATATTGCGCTTGCTGATCGGTAAGCAGTTTGAAGAAGGGATGACTGATTCTAATATTGCTTTTTGTTTTATCTTCCTGAAGCGTTCCATCTGCATCAAAGAAGAAAATCCGATAGTTATTGATATCATGGTTGCCTTCATAATACCGCAAGCCGACCTTCGCAAGCCGCTTTTTGGCGCTTGCTGCATCGCTATCTATAAACTTTTTAATTTCGCTTGTAGTAAGCACTTGGCCTTCCTCCAATACGTACCTTACTTTTCGGCCTGACGGCACATAATTGCCAACATCCGCAGCATATCCATAGACAAATCTAGCTGGCCGTTGCCCATACCCTCAAGCGCGCCGTCATCGACAAGCTTTTGCACCGTATCCTGCGCCCACACGGGCACGCCCATCACTTTGCCATCTACGATACGGCCATAGCGCGTATCATGCATATTCCACATGATGTACAGCATCCGCAGCATATCATCGCTCAGATCGAGTCTGCCGCCGCCCGTACCGACGATCAGACCTGCGTCCATCAGCGCGCGCACTGTGTCCTGCGCCCAGCCGGGCACGTCGTCAATGCTGTCGTATCTTACCATGTCGTCCTCCTCGTCTGTATTTTTTGCCGCCCTCGCTGTGGCTACCTCCGCCCGAACGCCGTCCATCGTCAGCCCAAACGCCCGCCACAGGTGTGTGGGGTCTGCATGTGCGCTGGCGATGCCTCTTGCCGCGCCCTCCGCGTGGCTGATGATGACGCCATCGGCCAGCGGGTCGAGCGCGTACTGCTCACACAGCTGCGCAAACAGCTCCACGGCAGCAGCATATGTCCCGCGCACGTGCGCCTCGGTCGCGGCCGGGTCGAGATCGCGCCAGTTCGCGCCGCCGGTGTAGACGATGCTCGCGGGCTCCGTCATCTCGATACCGATGTGGGTCTGGTTGGCGCTGCCGCCGCAGTGCCACGCGATCATGTCATAGGGCAGTATGTGGTAGTACGTGCCGTCGCGCTGCACAAAGCCGTGTACGCACACGCTCTGGCCGTCCGGCTGGTACTGGTTGTAGTACCGTGCCAGCACCGCCGCGTTGGGCTGCGGCACGCCGATGCTGTGCAGCATGATGCCATGCGGGTACAGCGGTGTCGCCGCCTGATAGCACTTGTTTTTCGTGGCAAAAGCCTCAATGATGTCCATCTGCTGTTACCTCCTTATTCGATCGGTTCGTCGAGCGTGATAATCAGGTTTTCACCGCTGCCCCTAGCCGACACGCGGAAGTAAGCCGCGCCCTGCGGGGGTGCAACATTCGCGTCAGTGCTGAACGCCGCCGCTGCGTTTGCGTCCTCAACCTTCGTTGGGTAATAGATGC
>ERZ1032009.383-NODE-383-length-10001-cov-6.854112_pt1 | contig 10001 bp, 5 predicted proteins | sample MGYA00516700_ERZ1032009 | MGnify/ENA primary metagenome ERZ1032009 (study PRJEB33719, sample SAMN04261292) | wastewater metagenome | biome: rural village; feature: human; material: feces | host: Homo sapiens | place: El Salvador | collected 2013-01-14 ...
CAACCCTCATCATCCTTGTAGTCACCGTCGTGATGTTTGCTGTCGGAAAGGTCCGGGGCGACATCGTGGCGCTCTGCGCTCTCATCGCGCTGCTCTTGGCCGGCGTGCTCCGTCCGCAGGAGGCGCTGGCCGGCTTCTCCAGTCCCATCGTCATCATGATGGCGGGACTGTTCATCGTCAGCGGCGGCGTGGTGCAGACGGGGCTGGCAAAGAAGCTCTCTGGCGCCCTGCTGCGGCTGTCGGTCGGCAGCGAGATGAGGATGTTCCTGCTGGTGATGCTGGGCTCGGCGGGCATCGGTGCCTTCGTGAGCAACACTGGCACGGTGGCGCTGATGTTGCCCATCGTCGTGTCGATGGCGGCGAGTGCCAATGTCAGTGCTCGCCGACTGCTCATGCCCCTGGCCTTTGGCAGCTCCATGGGTGGCATGCTCACGCTCATTGGTACGCCACCCAACCTCGTCATTGATGAGGTGCTGCAGGAGGCGGGCCACGAAGGACTGTCGTTCTTCTCGTTCCTCCCTGTTGGCGCGGTGTGTCTCGGCGTGGGCATCGTGGTGCTGCTGCCGCTGAGCAAATGGCTGCTCGGCGGAAAGAAGAATGCAAAGGATGGAAAGCCTAAAAATAAAAGTCTTCGCCAACTGGTGAAGGAATATGGTCTGGCGGACGACGTCACGCGCTGCACCGTGCCCGAGGGAGCGAGCATCGTGGGCAAAAGCATCGGCGAGCTCGCCATCCGCCAGCGCTATGGCCTGACCGTCATGGAGGTGCGGCGCGAGCAGAAGAGTCGTGGCCCGCTGATGCTCGCCGTGGAGCAGAGCATGGCCACGCCTGAGACGGTGCTGGAGGCGGGCGATATCGTCTATCTCTCCGGACCGGAGGAGGCCGTCAGGCAACTGTCAGAGGACTATGGTCTGACGCTCTCGACGGATGCTGGCGAGATGGCCTTCTACGACCTCGGTCTGGCAGAGGTGGTGTTGCTGCACCGCTCGAAGTTTGTGGGCGCGCTGCTCCGCGAGGCGGGCTTCCGTGAGAAGTATGGCATCAACATCCTGGCTGTGCGCCGCGACGGCAGGTATATCAAAGACGACCTTCATGAGCTGCGCCTGCTGGTGGGCGACGTCCTGCTGGTGCAGGGCACGTGGGTGGACATTGGCCGTATGTCGAGCGATGAGGAGCACTGGGTGGTGCTCGGCCAGCCGCTGGAGGAAGCCTCGCGCGTGACGCTCGACTATAAGGCGCCCATCGCCGGTGCCATCATGATGGCGATGGTCGCGATGATGGTGTTCGACTTCATCCCCGTGCAGCCTGTCACCGCCGTCCTCATCGCCTCGGTGCTGATGATCCTCACTGGCTGCTTCCGCAGCATCGAGGCCGCCTACAAGACCATCAACTGGGAGAGCATCATCCTCATCGCGGCGATGATGCCGATGTCGGTGGCGCTGGAGAAGACCGGTGCCTCGGCATGGGTATCCTCGACACTCGTCGACAGCGTGGGCACAGCCGGCCCGATGGTGCTCCTGGCCGGCATCTATTTCACCACGTCGCTGATGACGATGTTCGTCTCCAACACCGCCACCGCCGTCCTCATGGCGCCCATAGCCCTGCAGACCGCCACGTCGCTCGGCATCAGTCCGCTGCCCCTGCTCTTCGGCGTGGCCGTGGCGGCGAGCATGTGCTTTGCCTCGCCGTTCTCCACGCCGCCCAACGCCCTGGTGATGCGCGCCGGTCGTTACACCTTTGCCGACTATGTGCGCGTGGGCTTGCCCCTGCAGCTCATCATGGGCATCGTGATGGTCGTGGTGCTGCCCCTGCTGTTCCCGTTTGCAGGCTGACCACATCCCTTAGGGCTACTATTGCAGCATCGCATCGAGGAGGGGGTGAAAGTGGTCGTCGCTGGGGCGGAAGGCATCGGCATTGCCGAGAGTGCCATCGGCGCGGACGACGATGAAACGGGGGATGCCCGTGATGCCATAAAGACGGGAGAGTGCCTTGTGCTGATCGATATCGACGATGAACTGTGGCCACTCGGGGCTGTCCTTGCGAATTTTCTTCAGCCATGCGTTGCGGTTGCTGTCCATGGAGATGCTCAGGAAGACGACACGGTCGTCGCCCTTATATTCCGCCACACGTTTCTCGAGGAACGGTATCTCCTTGCAGCACGGTCCGCACCATGTGGCCCAGCAGTCGATGTAGACTGTGCGGCCGCGGTAGTCGCTGAGGTGATGCACGGTGCCGGTGGAGTCGGTCATGGCAAAGTCGGGTGCCGGCATGCCGCGCTTGGTCTTCTTCAGGGCGTCTACCTTATATTGGTATTTCGCAATGACATCGCTGTCCGTGCCCGCATAGGCCACGAAAGGCTTCCAGAAGCGGTCGATGTCGGCAAAGTCCTTGCCATAGTTGAGCACGTCACCGGCCATGAAGTCGAGCAAAGCATGCTTCACCTCAGCGTTGGTGACATAGCGGCGCATGACGTCCATATACTCCAGACCGTAGGGCGTGGTGTCCGCGCCCCAGACGCTGTCGTAGTGGCCAGTGAGATAATGCTCGATGAAGCGCATCGGCAGATAGTTGTACAGTCCGATAGGGTTGTTGACATCGATACCCTCGACGAGCTGCTTATACTCAGGTGTTTTCTCATCGATGATGCGCATGGTGAAGTTGCGGCGGCAGTCGTCGTTGAGCTGCTGGAGCGTGGCCCGCTTGGCGACGTCCTTCTCCTTCTTCACCTTTACATTGCATGTCTTGTACACCTTGTCCAAGGCTTTTAGTGCCTCGGGCTCCGTCATCCGCCGGTGGATGGTGTCGTCCTTCCACGGGAAGAATACGTCGTAGTCGTAGCCTTGCTCAATGGCCTTGAAGGCATCGGTGCCGCGCACGGCATCGACAGCCTTCTGGCCGAAGCAAACTGTGGAGGTTGCTACGCTTAGCAGCACCACCAGAAAGAGAGATCTCAGGTTATTCGTCATTGATATGGAAATGTTTTCAGGATTATTCATCATAGTTCTGTGTCAGGTTCTTGTTGTTGCGCACGGCATTGGCGGGGAAGGGGAACACCCAGAGCTTCGAGTCGGGCGCGATGGAATAGGTCTTCGTCTCGCCATCGACGGGCATCGAGCGGGTGATGGTCTTGCTGTAGGCTGCCTCCGAGTTCCAGCGCTTCGAGTCGAAGAAGTTGTCGTAGGTGGCGAGGTCCTCAATCCACTTGCAGCGCTGCAGGATGTCCATGGCCTCCTGCTCCGTCGAGGCGGTGAGCGGCTGGTAGGTGTCCGGCGCGATGCGATACTGCCGCACCTTGTTGATGAGGTCCATGCCCTTCTGGATCTGTCCCGTGCGGATGTAGCACTCCGCGGCAACATAGTACATCCGGTCCGACGTCACGCCCCAGTTGTTCCAGTAGAGGTCGAAGCAGGAGCAGTAGCGTGAGCCCTCGACGCCCGAACGGCGCTGACCATAGTACTCGTCCCAGATGAGGTCGCCATAGTCTAAGGCATAGTTGAACTGGATGTCGCCATCCTCCACCTTGGCCAGCGTCTCCAGGGAGACCGTCTCACCCCAGGGCAGTCCCATGACGTCGGGCATATACATGATGTTGCTGGGCGCAAGCTCCTCCACCTGCCACGTGCCATCGTCGACGACATGTCGGCGGTCCTCAATGGTGCTGTTATACTCCAGCGTCTTCAGGGCGTAGGGCAGTGCATCACTGTAGTGCTTCATCTGGTAGAGGATCTTCGCCCGGACAGCGTTGCCCCATGCCTTTGAGCCACGCATCTCCTTGGCCTGGTCGGGCAGGGCGGCGATGTATTCATCGGCGCAGTCGGCAAGCATCTTCTCATAGTCCTCGGCGACGGTGTTCTTCTCCTTCGTCGTCGTCACGTCGGTGGTCTCCACGTAGGGCACGCCGGGCGTGGTGGCTGCCGTGGCCTCATCATACTGGCGGGCATAGATGTTCGCCAGCAGATAGTGCTCGTAGGCGCGCAGCAGATGTGCCTCGGCCTTGATCTGCGTCTTCAGCGCCTCACTGCCGCCCTCGGAGGCGTCGGCGCGCTCAAGGATGATGTTGGTGTAGTAGATATTGGCGTAGGCATTGGAGTAAATCTCATCCTTGGGTGTAAGCGCCGCACGGTCGACACTCTCGTCGAAGGTGAGGAAAGCATACTCCAGGGAGTTGGTCTTCGAGAGCACACTCTTCACGTTGTTGCGCGGGTAGCACTCGTTGCAGACGATGCAGAGGTTGTGGTTGCTGCCCAGGCCCATCTGGTTGTTGAGCAGCAGTTCCAGTTCAGAGGTTTTCTGAAGGATGGTCTGTCCCTTCGGCGTGATGTCGAGCTGGTCGTTGCAGGAGACCAGGCAAACAAGGGCAGCCAGGAGGGCGGTATATATCTTTGTTTTCATTGTTTTCTTCCTTTTGATATTTTCAACGGTGATAGCTAACGCATACCCAACTATTAGAAATCCACGGCGAGACTCATGACGTAGCTCTTAGGAATCTTGGGCAGGGCATAGCCCGAGTACGGATCAACCTCCTCAGGGTCGAGGCTGTCGTGGTTTCGTGCCCAGCAGAAGACGTTGTTCATCTGCAGGCGCAGGCGGAGGTTGCTGATGCGCAGCTTCTGGCAGATCTCGCGGCTGAAATCATAGCCCAGCACAAGTGAGCGCAACTTGAGGAAGTCGGCATGCTCGACGGTGATGTTGGTCTGTGCGGGGTCGTCGTTGAACATGATCATGTTGCGAGCCGCAAAGCCATTGGCGAGGAACGCCGTCTTGTCGTCCGACCGCCAGTAGTTGAGCAGGCTGCGGTCGATGTTGCCCTGATACTCCGTGCCGGTGACGATGGTCCACTGCTCGGCATGCGTGCGCATGTAGTGGCCACCATAGAAGACGAACAGTCCCGAGAGCGAAAAGCCCTTCCACGTGAGTTCCGGCGTGAAGCTTGCCGAGACCTTCGGGTCGAGGCTGCCGTTGTAGATGACATCCTCGGCCTCGAGCTCATCGTCGAACGTCGCTGCGGCGACCTTCGTGCCATCAGCCTTGATGAAGTAGACCTGCTGGTCGCCATTGTCGTCGATGGCGATGCCACCATATCGCATGGAGAAGAGCGAGTGCACCGGACGGCCCTTGTGGTAGGTGTCATTGCCGAGCGCCTCATAGCCCGAGGTGATGGCGTGGTTGATGGCCGTCACCTTATTATTATTATACGCCAGGTTGAACGAGGCGTTGATGCCCAGGTCGTCGCGGCTCTTGGCCGGCAGGATGGTGCCGTCGAGCTGCAGCTCCACGCCTTGGTTGCGTATCTTCGCGTTGTTGATGGTCAGCGATGACCAGCCACTCGTCGGGTCGATGTCGGTGGTGGAGAGGATATCGGAGCCGTTCTTCAGATAGTAGTCGAGCGAGCCACGCAGGCGGTGACCAAGGACAGAGAAGTCGGCACCGATGTTCCAGTTCTGCGTCTTCTCCCAGCGCAGCTGGTCGTTGGGCGGCGTATTCAGTGTGGCGCGCTTGCCGCCATAGAGATATTCCGTGAGGATGCGGGCGGTGAGATAGGACGATACGCTGGAGTTGATGTTACCCGTGGTGCCATAGCTAGCGCGGAGCTTCAGGGCGTCGATCCACTTGATGTCGCGCATGAACGCCTCGTTGTTGACGTTCCAGCTCAGACCCGCCGACCATAATGGGCGTCCGCGGAACTTCGGGTCGGAGCCAAAGAGGTCAGCCTTGTCCACACGATAGGAGAAACTGGCGGCATAGCGATGGTCGTAGGTGTAGTTGGCCGTGCCATAGACGGAGTAGAACCGATGGAGGATGTCGCTCGTCGAACCGCCACCGAAACGATAGCCCACGGCCGAGAAGTACTGTCCCAGGTCACTGTGCTCCAACTTGTAGGCATCGTAGAGGTTGGTGAGCTGCGTGGTATTGGTCTGCGTCAGGTCATCGTAGCCAACGAGTTGCCCCGATACCGAGCGCGACTTCTGCTGCCGATACTCATAACCGATGAGTGCCGAGACGGCATGCTTCTCGGCAAACGTCTTGTCGTAGCTGGCCTGCATGCGCAGCGTGTAGTGATGGCCCTCGCCGTTGGAGGTGATGAGCCATCCACCGTCGGGCAGGTAGTGCTTGCCCTTGTAGGTATAGAGGTTATAGAGATGGCGCATGTCGTAGGAGCCGGGGGTGTACTGGTCCTCTGTCTTCGAATAGCTGTCCTCGTACTGGAACTGCCCGCTGAGCGTCAGTCCGTCCACGGGCCGCACCTCCAGATGGACGAACGGGCGGAGCAGATGGGAGCGCGACTTGGAGAAGTTCTTGTTCATCTCCTCCTGCAGCACATAGTCCTCCGACTTCAGGTCGAGTGACGTATCGAGCAGCGCAGGCTCATCGAGAGGCACACGGCCGCGCATCGTGGCAGCCGTTCCGTCGGCGTTCCACATACTCTCGTAGACATCCTTCGAGTCGATGTTCTGCAGGCCAAAGTAGTCGAGACGCGTCTTCGAACGGTCGGCAGCAACGAAGAGGCCAAAGCGCAGGTCAGCCCATTTCGTCATATTGAGGATGCCTTCATAGTTGAACAGCAGCGACCGGCTGTAGACCTTCGTCGATCCGAGGTTGTCGTTCTTCAGGTTCACGCTGAGGCTGGAGTTGAGGTATTTGCCCTTGGTGCGCATCGAGAGGTTATACTGCTGCGTCACCTCGTCGCGGAGCATGAGCTTGCGCCACTGGTCGCGGTAGTTGTTCTTGCTCCACTGGGCGATGGTGTTGTTGTATTCCTCATCGCTCACGGTGCCCGCCTTGTGGCCCATGTAGAGCCGCGTGAAAGGCGAGTAGCCTGTGGGGTGCTCGTCAAAATAGTCCTTCATCGAACCCCACTCATAGTCGTCGGCAGCAATGGCGTCGAGGTTTGCCTGGCTGAGTTCGAGAAACTCCGCGGCATTCATCCAGTTGCGGTTGCTGTAGCTCTGCTTCTGCTTGATGGTCAGGTCGGCGTTGAAGCTCACCTGCAGCTTCTCCTGCGTGGCCTTCTTCGTCACGACGACGATGACGCCGTTCGACGCCCGCGCACCATAGATGGCCGCGGCGGAGGCATCCTTCAGCACGGTGATGCTCTCGATGTCGTTGGGGTTGAGGTCCTCCAGCGAGCCCTGGATGGGCAGACCGTTGACAACGACGAGCGGCCGTGTGTTGGCACTCAGGGAGCTTGTACCCCGGATGGCGAGCTGGTCGGTGACACCATTGTTGTATTTGATCATGCCCGGCACCTTGCCTTCGAGGTTCGTAGTGACGTCACCGGTGTAGCGCTGGTCCATGTCCTTGGCCGAGATGACTTGATAAGAACCGGTGGCATCCTCGCGCTTCAGCTTCTGGTAACCCGTGACGATGACCTCATCGAGCTGGTTGTCGCTGAGCATCGTGATGTCGCGCTGCACAGCCGTGGTGCCAGCGGTGAGGCGCACCGTCTGTGGCTTCATACCCACATAGCTCAGTGTCAGTGTCGTGGCCGCTGCGGGGGCGTCGAAGGAGAAGAGCCCATCACCATCGGTGACCGCCACGACCTTGCCGCCCTCCAGGCTCACGGGCACGCCGATGACCGGCTCACCCTGCTCGTCGACGACCACACCCGTGACACGGCGCTTCGTCGCGGTGGGCTTCTTGCTGATGGCAATGATCTTGCCGTTGATCTTATAGACGCAGCCCGTCTGCGCCATCAGCTCGTCGAGCAACGTGCGCGCCGACTTGCCCTTGGCGTCGATGGTGACTTTCGGCCACGTCTTCGCCACGTCGCCACTGTAGAGGATGTCCATGCCCGTGACCTTGCGGATGGCGGCGAGCACGGTGGAGACATTGCCCTGCCGCACGCTGACGGTGACCGGGCGATCGAGTTCCTTCTGCGCCCACAGCGTCTGCGGACAACAGCATAGCACCATGGTTGCAATGGCCATGGTTGCAAACAGTCTTTCTCTCTTACTCATTGATAAACATTTTTTAAACAGATAATACTTCAAAACTGGGGTATAGCAAGTCTATGGCTGCGTAACGCGTATCTTACCATTGCCGACTGTGATCTTCAGACCGGTGACCATCTCCAGCGACTCGCGCGTGGTGGCGATGTCGTCGTAGCGGCTCAGCACACCGTTGACGATGACATGGCGGTCGGCCTCATTGTCGAAGACCACCTCGCTGCCATACCACTTGCCCACCACACGGAGCACACGCTCCAGCAGCGCGTCGTGGAACTTATATTCGCCCGTGTTCCAAGCCACGGCCAGACTAGTATCCACGGCCCTAACCTTCACACCGCCCTGCAGCATCGCCTCCTCGCCCGGCCGGAGGGTCGCCTCCTCACCCGCGGGCGTGGTGATGCCCACCGAGCCATGGACGAGGACGACTGTTGTCGCCGTCGCCTTACCCTTTGGTGCGGAGACCATGAACTCGGTGCCATAGACGCGGATGTCACCGTCGGCGGTATGGACGATGAACGGCCGGCTCTTGTCATGCGCCACCATGAAATAGGCCTCACCTACCAATGCCACGTCGCGCGTGTCACGGAAGTGCTGGGGATAGATGAGGCGGGAGTTATAGTTCAGGTGCACCACAGTGCCATCCTCGAGCGTCGTCCAGAAGTCATGCTTGTGATAGGTCGTCACACACTGCGCCTCAAGCAGATCGTCTGCGCTCAGTCCCTCGTCGGCGGTCTGAGTCTGGTCTGTTGCCGTCTGTGATGCCAGGGTGAACCGTGCAGGGGCAACCTTCACGGTTGTCGATGAGGCCTGGTTGATGCCCTGCGCCTCAGCGGTTTGCATGGCATGAGTGACAGCAGCGGTAAGCACGGGCGGCGTCACGCGGGTGTAGTCGTGATGCCAATAGGTCAGCGCGCCGGCAGCAATGATAGCCAGCCCCACGGCGGCTACACGCCATCCCATGCGACGACGCCTGTGCATCGGCTCCTCCTCTTCCAGCTGTGCATCCTGCGACAATGACTGTTCGCCGAGACGCTCCTTGAGCTGGGCATAGGCGGCGTCGACATCGATGTCGGCTACAAACGTCACAGCATCATCTTTACCAAGGATATTCTCCCTAAAACGATGATACGCCTTCCGATGGTCAACGGCCTCCAGCCAACGGTCCAAGGCCTGCTGCTCCTCAGCCATCAGCGGGGCATAGAGTGATTTGATAATGATATTATAGATATCCATTTGCTTACACTTTTTTACCATTACTACGCAAAAAAGTAAGCAATTGGTTAAAGAAAGAACAATTTTTTAATGATTGAGCAATAATACCTGTAGTAGTAACAAAAGCTTGGGGTCGCTTAGTTTCCCACGCAAGGCCACCACGCCATGCTTCACATGACTGCGCACCGTCTCGTAGCTGATGCCAAGCCGTTGGGCTATCTCATGGTCATCGAGACCCTCCATCTTCATGCGCATCACCTCGGCGTTTTTTCGTGGCAGCGTGTCGATGGCCTCGCAAAGCCGCTGATAGAGTTCCATCTCCACCAGTGTCTGCTCGGGGCTCTCCTCCAAGAGCGCCTCCGTGAGCTTCGTGCGCTGCATCTTCCCTTCGCGACGAAACTGGTCCACGAGGTGATGGTGCAGCATGGTGAAGAGCAGACTCTTCGTGTCGCGCTGGGCGTCTATGCGGTCGTGGATACTCACCAAGTGCACAAAGACATCCTGCACGGCATCCTCGGCAGCGGCACGGCCATCGACGAAGCGTGTGGCATAGAGCACCATCGGCACATACCACGCACAAAAGAGGCCCGAGATATCTTCTGTTGCTTTCACTGCAACAAAGATACTGTTTTTTTAGGATATATCTTCGATTTGGCAGAAAAAGTAGCCAATTATACCCTCAATAGTTCTTCTTCGTCCATATCCAGTCGTAGAGTAGTTCGAAGAGGCCGATGCGCTCCTTGCCATTGAGTCCGCGCGTGGGGAAGTCCATGCGCAGGCCGAGGTAGACGCCCTGGGTGAAGTTGCCGTGATGGCCATGGTAGCGCTGGCCCACGCACG
>ERZ1032009.385-NODE-385-length-9990-cov-5.476699_pt1 | contig 9990 bp, 13 predicted proteins | sample MGYA00516700_ERZ1032009 | MGnify/ENA primary metagenome ERZ1032009 (study PRJEB33719, sample SAMN04261292) | wastewater metagenome | biome: rural village; feature: human; material: feces | host: Homo sapiens | place: El Salvador | collected 2013-01-14 ...
GATCGGTCTCGGCATTCCTGCTGAACCGCTCTTCCGATCTACTTTCGTAGCCATTATTCAGGCGTAATCTCTGAAAGCTTGAACTTGAGTTTGGCTTGAGGAAACTTAATTGTCAGATCATCCAGTTTCACACCAAGCAATTGAATGATATGACGGTGAGCTACTGCATGCTCACGCACCAGAGCTACAGCATCTTCAAAAGCATATCCTGTTGACGCGACTTTAGTTTCGCTGTGGTAAGCATCATAGACATTGAAAACCAAGCCCATTGCATCTTTGTACCGCACCAGGCAATCCAGAAGATACTTGCGGGTTTCCAGGGTTTCTTCTTCCCCTTCACTCAGTCTCATTATCAGAATCAGCATCATGTACGGCGCAATAGAACTCCGTACATTAGGAGAAATAAATTGGACTGTTTCGGTCTGAGCGATAGTTGAAGCAGCTCGCAACATGATCGCTGTGTTATGAGGGAAAAACTCTTCCTTCCCTGCCATTTCACTATTCAGAATAGAATGAAACACCTCCGCAGCTCCTATGGAGCCACGGCAGAGAATACGCTTAAATTCGTCAAGACATTCATCTAAGGTCAGCGTATTTTTCAATATACGGCGCATATTGTGAACGAATTTTTTATGCTGATTGATACCCATTGTTTTATTCTGGATATCTTCACGGCTCATATTTTTCTTTTGAAGCTGCTGCTCTACATCAAAATAAACATGAGAATGTAGGAAAATCAAGCTATAGAGCATGTTTGTCCATAAGCGTGATGAATTGCTATCAAGGTGATTGTCAGCCTTACAAGCAGCCTGGATAGTCTGGGTACTCCATTGCAAGTATTGAGTACAAACAATTCCTAATGGTGTATCAAAATTAGGTAAAAACTCTGCCAGTGAATCACACCATTTAATCGCTAGTGCCGGCAACGCTAAAATATTATCCAGTTCAGGTCGCTGTCTTGATTCTATAAACATATTGATCATGCGGTTAAGCATCTGGTTACTAGAACGAGTATTAAATACATCGGTCAGACGAGTATGTGATACAGCGTTCCAATCCATGACTGAGTGATCAATCCAGAATTTATGGAAAGTGACAGATAATTCCTTATGACGAGCTTTATCTATAATTATGTTCATAAGGCTAAGATTTCTAGCCAGGTGCATTAAACACATATACAGATTAATGAATATACCTACCTGTTCAATTGATGGCAGATTCCCTGACTTAATGATTTGACCAATGTAGTGCTCGTATTCTTCAAATACCTCCATAGAATGTTCACAGCTTTCATAGAATTTATCGCAAACTGACTTATCAATTTTATGTTTGATAAAGTCCATACGCTGCATATCGACACCATAGCGGTTCCAGTTTGCAGGGTTTAGCAAATAGCCTTGCAGATCAGGATTGATTAGGTCCTTAAATTCAAATGGAAAGGCATTAATACCTACACCTGGAATATCGTCAAATAAATAATAGGCTGATAAAGGGCATCCACATTCGGCAGCAATTAACCAGATCGCTGTTGATTCGGTGGCACGTTCCAGTAGTGCCATAGTATTTTTGACAAATGGAAACTCATTGGCGAAGTTATTAAGGTAATCAATCGCCTGTTGTCCGGTAAACTCTTCCACATCAAGAGAGCTGTCAGCTTCAAGCTTCTCTTCGACTTCATCCACCATTAATTCATGTTTAAAGTTGCGATAACGCACAACCATATCTGGGCGTGAGAAATCATAAGCATGTATTTTCTTGTTGATGTAAGTCACAGAGGTATCTTTGTTGATACCTGGAAACTCAAGTTTTCCTGAGAATACTGCGTTTAGATCGAAGCTAACACCAAATGAAAGTAGTGGCGCAGAAGTTTCCATCAACTCAGCTTCAAGAGCTACTGCCTTCGCTTTGCTTACAGCAGTATTCTTATTGCTCATGGAGTAACTAAGTGTTAGCCCTAGTTTTGCAGATAATGACCCTGCTTTAGCAGCAGTTTCATAAGTATTAAACAGGGTTTTATTAGCCTGAATGTGATTCACATTGAACCAGTGGAAATATTCTTTCAGGTTGGTCCGATGAATTGGATTGTCTACAGCTTTACCCAACTCATTAAAACAGTAAAGGATATGGCAGTATTTATTTTGCTCACCATATTCTGCTAGAACCATTGATTCCAGATGCTTTGCTATCTCGTAAAACACGATCTCGATGTGATCTAGGGTGGCATTGAGATAAATAACTTCTTGCATGATATTACGCAAGACCAGAGCCATTGCATCAATGTAGTGACGGCGCAAAGCTGTATATTGCATTTCAGCCAGAAACTTCGGCATCAACGACTGTATATACAGGAAGTTCTTATACAGATGGCAAGCATAGTGCTGAAAAATATGGAGAGCATTATCAATCCCTGTAATTGACTGACTAAGTTTAATTATGGTCAGGCTTTCCATGATTAGATTGTAATGGTGATCAAATAGATCACCCACATTTATGCTTGCATCATCTAAGGAAGCTTGCTCAAGGGTTTTGGTGTTCTGGGTATAAAACAGGTTGTAATCCAGTGAATCACTGATAAAACGCGACTGTGTATGTGCATTACGGTAATCAAGCACGATACGCATGTAGTTATAAATTGCGCCTTCCTTTGCCATACCTAACATATCAAGGTTATGGCAAAGAGGATTACCGAGTTCGGTGTAAATACCAGATTTGAAAAGACGAGAATTGATAGCAGATGCTTTTAAGTTCGCTACAAATTCGTGAATGATAATACTGAATAGTACGCGGTCCTGATAGTCGAGTTCATCCTGGAAGGTGGTAGATTCGACAGGAGTAATTTTGCCATTAATGAACGGAACTACTGATCCGCAAATATTGTATATACCCTTGAATACGCATTCATAAGACGTATCAAAATTTAGCTCATACAGGCCACGTAAATATAGAGCTAAACATTCGTTCAGCCCGGTATTACTTGATACTGGATAGGTAGAGATTAAATTTGTGTCGATAACTTCTTCGATTTTCTCACGTTGTTCCAGGGTGAGATATAAGGAACCGGTAATGAGCGGGAACAATTCTACGAGTTCATCATCAATACGTGTTTCCAGATAATCGAATGCTTCTTCTATTGAGCCAATATCAAACATTGCTTTGGCTTGTCCGAAGAGCGATTTGACCTCACTACTTACCTCGTTTTCAACACCGTACTGACGCTTTAGAAATTCACGAAAGCTGAATGGTTTTGGTTTAAGTGCTATGTGTTGGTTTTTAGGTTGTCCAAAATCCCAAATCGCCATTGAAGTCATTTTATATCCACAAATCTTATGTTTTTTAACTGCGTTATTTTTACCATATTTCCCCTATTTTTTGTTGTGCAAATAACCTCAAAATGGACTGTTTTTAATTATAAGAAAACGTGGTTTGGGCGACTTTTTAAATTAAGTTTTTATATAAGTCATATAGTCCTTTAACTGCCTAAAGTCGGGTTTATTTTTCACACAAAATATTATATAAAGTAGCTTATGGAGCCTTTAGCCCAATTTTGATAAAGATATAAGACGGTACGTTATGAAAACCCAATTTCCCCAGGTTTTCCAACATGGAAAGCCGATTAAGAATATCCTTGAAGAAATCCAAGACCACCGCACAACCAATGGCTTTGCCGAACTTAGTCCAGATTCTATAGCCTTGTTTGGTGAAGCAATTAGAGTGGTCTTTATCCAGGCGCGTGATCACCTAAAAAATACTCAACTCAGCCACGAAAATAGCCAAACACTTAATATGGCATTCAATGAGATTGCTAAATCTATTTCCGCTTTTGATGAAGCGTTTAGTACCAAATATCAAAATACCTTATCTGAGTTTGAAAAACGCAATTGCCCTTTCTTTCAAACTAGCAGCTTATACAAATTAATCTTTAGTCAATTTATTGAATACAACCAAAAATTAATCAGTGAAAAATGCACCAAGACATATTCAGAGCTGTATTTCTTAATCAGTCTTTGGGTTTTAGAAAATGCGCATATCGCTGATTTCTTCTACAAGCAATTAAGTTTCCGTTGCCTGGAAATGGTAGTTCGGACCCTCAAGGGAGGATATTAATGTTCATATTGGCGAACAAAGAACAATTGCGCCGATCTTTGATAGTTGGCGAGCGTGATTATGTTCGAGCCAGACGCGGGAGCTTCTTCACTGGTGGAGCCTTAGCCTTTGCTGCCATTGGTTCTGTTGTCATGTACTTATTCTTTACAGATCAGGCAAGCAAAACTCAGGATGTGCTTTACATGGTGATTGCTTTTAATGCTATTGCCTGGATTCTTATTTTAGATCACATCCTTGAAATCAAATTTTTAAAGCGTCTCCTAAAGGAGCAGTCGCCAGAAAATATATTTGATGATGAAGAGTGGCAGAAAATCCAGGAAGCTGCACAGCATCAACGTGTATCCGACAAAGAAATTAGCGAATCATTGAACGAGAAATAAGGGATTTCCCCTTTCAGCCCAGAAGTCATCGGGCATTTTAAATAAGTGTGTAAATATGAGTACCAACATCCCTAAACTGAATCCTAAATCTAAAGATGAATCGAAGGATAATAAACCGGATTCAAATTTCATTTATAAGTTAGTTTATAGTGCCTGTGGGGTCTTGCTTGCCACTGGTTTAGGCTTTTATGCCTACACCAATATGTTCGCTGATGAACGCGCATTAAAAATGATTAAAGCGCAGCATTTTGATAATGACGAAATGCGTGACGCAAAAACACTGGATGGCTTAGAAGTTATCGCAGCAATTAGCCCAAAAGAAAAATTAGCTATGCTTGATGGCTTAACTCAGGCTAAAGCCGGTGAGCTAGTCCTTAAACTTGGACAAAGTGATATTAATGCTGTAGCGATCTTTAAAACCCCACATCCATTCTTGCACCTGGCTTATGGAACCAACTGTGCCGGTCACTACAAATACACCTTTGTAACCCCTGCTCGTGTTGCTTCACCAGAGCTGCTGATGAAGCCGGCGGTCGTCGCCAACGTCAACCCGGAAGATCGTGCTGCCAACCCCTACATCGACAAGATGCCAATTATTTACACTGATGAACTTTACGAATCTCGTGTGAGTTTCCTGTTCCATGCAAAAGACAATATGTTCCCTATTCAGCAAGGGTCTGAGGAAGAAGTATTGGATATCTCATTATGCCTGGAAGGTGGTAAAGACGAGCTTTACTTTAACCCGATCAATGAAGATAAAGTGGCTGAGACAGAAGCACTGGTTAAAGCTGATCTTGAAAGCCAGAATACAGCCGAGTAAAGGATGGAACCAATGAATATGTCACCGGTTGCGACAATCAGAGTTAAAGGTTTGGATAGAGCACGAGCATATCTGAACGATAGAATTAAAGAAGGCTATATGCTGTATGAAGCTGATATTGAGTTGCAGCGTTTAATTCAAAGCCATGACCTGATCAACAAATTCAATGGACCAGAGAACTGCCAAGATTTGCTTGATTCAGTAGAAAACAATGAATCTCAATATGGTTCCCGCTTTGGTGTGGAATACAAGAAGTCGTCTAATCGCGCCGAGGATTTAGCTTTGATGTTGAATGATGATGGTGAGTGGTCTGAATCTTCCCATTACAACTACGAATTAGATGATTCTAGGTTCCTTAATATTGCACGGCTTCGACAGGCTTTGATTGATTATGCGAGTTGCCAGAGTGTTCCGCAGTAGTCATTAGTTTATATTGACCTATGCCATGTTTTAAAAATATAATCATGGCATAAATTAACTGCATAGAATGAACAAAATGGAAACTCAATTTCGTATTTATTGGAACCCTCAAGTCGGTTCAGATATCCCTTTCTTTCACCGCAATGTAGACAGCCCTAAAGCTGCTAAAGTTTTGTTGGATACCTTAGCTGACTACGACCTGTATCAGTTAAAAAACAAGATCAAGCCTGACTTTTCAAATATGGGTGGTCTTGAAGTGTTTGAAGATGGCGAATGGTCAGAATGGGTCAATGAAGATGGCTATACGATTGGTGAGCTTGAGTTAGATCAGCTTTAAAACAAGGAAATTAAGATGCAAATTCATAAGTGGATAAAGATTGTTGCCGGTGTTTCATTTGCCAGTGTTTACCTCAGTGTTGTCACTGAGAGCGGTGCTTTTGGAACGGTGAATTTGCAAGACGATAACTGCAAATTGGTCGAAGTGATTAAGAGCCAAAGCATCATTGATCAAGACCAATACAAATATCGTTGTGATAATAACATTGCCTTTACGGTGAACGTTGAACTCTAAGGGTTCCGCACGAGAATTAGAATGAATAATAAGCCCTACACGTTAAGACTGCTTGATCTGGATAAGAACTCACAGATTTTTTTGGTTGAATCAGATGATCTGGACGATGTGAAATCGCAATTTGAGTGGTTTAAGGACTACCAGGTTGAAATCGTAGACCATGACTACATTATTGAGATCATTAAGACGGTCAATGGTGATGACACTAGCCTAGAAAGAATTGGTGTTAAAAAGGATTGCTACAATGAGTGCTTAAAGAAATTTGTGTACTCACGCTAGTTAGATTAGCTTCTTGAAGGAGGTATCCGTATTGCGCGAATACCTCTTTTTTGTATTAAAAGAAAATGGGTTAAGCCCCTTCCAGTTCTGCCAGAGCTTTTCGTAGATCACTTAGATTTACGCATTCATCATAGAAGCTGCTGTTGTATGGCATGGTAGTACGAAAGTAATCTTCCCCGCCTTCGTCCAGTTGAATTAATGCACTTTGGATACCTCGATCAACGTACATTTTGGTTCGCAGATTAAACAGCGTATCGTTCTGGTCCAGAGCTTCACGGATGAACTTTGGTGCGCCTTTTAGGATAGATTCTGCCCCTTCTGCACCACCCACCAAGTCCAGTATGTTTTCAGTATTACTCATTGGTTGTTCCTTCTGATTTTAATCGTGGAGTACGAGGGATAGCTTTGTCAGCTATGAACTTATCCAGTGTCTCTTGAGCGGTATATTTGCTGAGTTGAGATTGTGCTTCTCTTAATTTTTTCTCTAACTCAAACACCTGGTTAGTCAGCTTGTTCTCAATAGCTATTTTCTCGCGTTGAAGATAGAGAATGTCCTCTACACCTTCCAGACGAGCTAAAGCCATAGTCATCAGGTTCATTTCATTCTGATGGTTCCGGTCGTCAAAACTCCATGCTGCAAAGGATTCTTGTACATCAAGCATACTTCTGAATTGACGTTCACGCCCTACATAGTCCTTCATTGTTCGCTTTTCAACTGCCAGTGCACCCGCAATAACCTTGACCTGACCACCTTTAGTAACCCAGATTAAACCGTACTTAGGCGGTAAATCTTCAACTTTGATTAGGTTCTCCGGGCAAATGTAATAACGCCAACGCCCCAAGCCCATTTCATCAGTTGCCTTATGCGATTTAGCCCTGTCTCTAAGAAAGTCAGGACGGCTTGTTTTAGCTTCCAGTACCACAGTACCTACATCGTAACCACAGACATACACTGTATCCCCGATCTTGCGTTCCGATATGGTTCCGTGGCGCACACCGAATACGTCTGGGTTCTCTCCATATACTGACGGTTCAATAATGGTAAAATGGCATCCATGACCATTTTTAGAAGCACTACGTTTTAAAAATTTCGCACCTATTTCGCATAGCTGTCGATGTAAGTTCTTACTCATTCTTCTATTTCCAATTACGACTAACAGTTCGTATAAAATAAAATTGCTTTAGATTGACTTATGCCACGATTCAACATTGTAATCTACAATATGCCAAATAGGAAGTCACCCTAATTCTGTGACATAAGAGGATGAACAAATGTCAAAAACTAAATCACAGTTAGCACTTTCACCAGAAAAATTAAGACGCGGTATGGGAGATCATGTCTGGAATCAGGTACGTGATGCAGTATGGCGTAAGTTTAGCATCTACAACGTGCCGAACTGCAATCCACTATTTGAAGGTCGTTCTATTAAGCATGATGGTAAGGAAATTTATATAAAACAACTACCTACTCTCAAAATACGTTAATATGTGCTGCTCTATTGGGATATTGCTCGCACCCCCATAGAGCCATTTTCAATAAATAAATAATCACAAATATATCCTTTCAGTTTTTTGACTTACATTGACTTATGCCATGTTTTAAGGTTAAAATTGACCTAGATAATATTTAGGTTGCCACCCTAATTCTGTGGCAGTGAGGATTAAATGAATAAATTACCAGTAGTAAATGCTTTTAAGTCAGGTGTTCTTCATGTTTGGGGTGAAGATGCAGTAAACGCGACCTTTAATGGTACGGACTTCATCAACGATGAAACAGGCGAAATTATTAAAGTAGACCCTAAAAATTTTCATAAGTTTGTCCAAGAACAAGGCGTACTTAAACATGAAGTTGTTTTATCTATTTTAACAAGCAATTCTAATAAAGATATGATCTTGATTTATCACGGCGGTTGCCCTGATGGTGTGGCTTCTGCTGTCGTTGCTATGGGTGCTTTAGGTCGTGATCTGACCATGATTGCCGGTCACTATGCCCGCCCATTGTCAGAAGAAAATATTGATCTGGAAGATAAAACAGTAGTGCTATGTGACTTTTCATATCCTTTAGAAGAAATGCAAAAGATTGTCAGCAAAGCATATCGTGTGATTTTCCTAGATCACCACAAAACACCTTTGGAATCCTTAGCACCTCTATTGTCTGAGCCAAATGTTTTTGCTTTTTCTAGCACACATTACAGTGGTGCAAGCCTTACATGGCAATTCTTCAATCCTAAAAAAGAAATGCCAATCTTTATTAAATATATTGAAGATGGTGATTTGTATAAATTTGCTTTGCCAGATTCACGAGATATCGTGAAAGGCTTTCATGCAATCTTAAAGAAAGAGCTTTCTGAGAATCTTTACTTACTACGTGATGGTATTGTTAAAGCAGAATTGCAGCAGATCAGACAAATTGGTGAAAAAATTAATGGTGAAGCCCAACGCCAAGCAAAAGGTATCATCAAGCAAGGACGAATGACCGCTACGGCTTATGGACATACTTTTCCAGTCATTAATGCCACACCAGATCACACAAATCTGGTTGGTGAGCTGATCTATACGACTGAGGATGTGCCTTTCGTTATGATCTATACCATTCTTGCAAACCGCGTGAAGATTTCATTACGGTCGAATGCTAATGCAGTTGATGTGGCTGAGTTAGCACAGCGCATCTTCCCTAAAGGTGGTGGTCATAGAAGTGCAGCAGCCGGTTTCATGCCATTCGATCAGTTCCATAAGGAAGTTCTTTCAAATGCAGTTGCTTACGTGGCTCCGGTCGCAGAAGAAAAGGCTACATGCACTTGTGAACATCATTGATTAATTACCCAGAAATGAAAATGCCACCTTTAAGGTGGCATTTATTTTGACGGTTACTCATTGGGTTGCATCCTCGCTGATCTCAGGCGACCCATTCTTTTTATCTAAAAAATAGTCGTTCATGTTGCAGATCATAATGACACTGAAAATAAGGGTAATCCCTAAAATAACCAGACTATTTTTTTGTATTTGAATGTGAGACGCATAGCCAAAGAATTCAAGGCATTTAAGAATTACGCCAACACATAAGAAACAGCCGGCAAAAATTACCACCGCCAAAATAAGGCGAAGGACAAGGTTTAACACCTGGTTCTGTAAAGATCGCTCAATAACAGACAATTGAGCACTATTAAGCTCGTTAGACATTTTAAAATCCAAATTTTTTCGTAGATTTGAGTGCAGATCAGGACTGCGGTGCGTGATAACTTCAACGCGGGGGAATTTGTGCAAATATTTTATCAGTTTTTCTGATCTAGTTCTTTTGCAATTTATAGTAAATATCATGTTTTTTACCAGGTGCGTTTTCGACTATTTACCGCCGACAGTTCTAGGCTGCTTGAGCTTAATTTTCCCGGATTTATTCAACAAAACACCCTGGTAAT
>ERZ1032009.386-NODE-386-length-9978-cov-4.223420_pt1 | contig 9978 bp, 10 predicted proteins | sample MGYA00516700_ERZ1032009 | MGnify/ENA primary metagenome ERZ1032009 (study PRJEB33719, sample SAMN04261292) | wastewater metagenome | biome: rural village; feature: human; material: feces | host: Homo sapiens | place: El Salvador | collected 2013-01-14 ...
ATTGAGAATCCGGACTGTGAATCGGACAAAGAGCTGATTGTCTTCCGGGACTCATTTGCAAGCAGCATTGCACCGCTTCTTGCAGAAGCGTATGCCAGAATTACGCTGGTCGATATCCGGTATCTGCGGGCGGATTTTCTGGACCGGTTTATCGGGTTCGAGGATCAGGACGTTTTGTTTCTCTACAGCACCTCGGTTCTCAACCACAGTGAAACAATGACATAAGGCGGCTATGGAGGAATGTCCTATGATAAAAATTGTTTTTTTTGACGTTGACGGTACCCTTCTTAAGTTTGGAAACAGGGAGCTGTCGGAGAAAACAAGAAAGGCCTTGCTGGCGCTTCAGAGAAATCATGTCCTGATCTGCATGGCAACGGGCAGGGGCAATCCGACGGTTCCTCATTTTCAGGGTGTTGAATTTGATGTTCTTCTGACCTTTAACGGCTCGTATGTGAGAGCGGGAGAAGAGGTCCTGTTTAAAAATCCGCTGGATGCGAAGGACAAGCAGCGCATCCTTCAGAATCTGAAGAACATGAACCGCGCGATTGCAATCAGCAATGAGGATTTCATTGTCACCAACGGCACGGATCCGGATCTGGAGCAGTATTTTGCATTCGGAAATGAAAAGATCCATATCGTCGACGATTTTGATGAGCGCTGTAAGGGCGATATTTATCAGATTATGTGCGCCTGCCGGAAACCGGAATACGATCAGGTGCTGGAGGGAACGGACAAGATCCGGATTACTGCATGGTGGGAGAAAGCCGTTGATATCATTCCGAAGAACGGCGGAAAGGGAAATGCGGTCCAGGCGGTGCTTCGGCACTATGGCTTTTCCCGAGAGGAAGCTCTTGCATTCGGCGATGGACAGAACGACATCGAAATGCTGGAAGCGGTTGGCACAGGGGTTGCCATGGGAAATGCCGGAGATGAAGTGAAGGAGAGAGCAGATGATATCTGCAGATCCGTGGAAGAGGACGGAGTTTATTACTATTGTCTGGAGCATCATTTGATTGAGGAGATGTAACATGAAACAGCATAACAGCAGAAGCTCTTTTTCAGGAAAAATCGGCTTTGTACTTGCGGCAGCAGGAGCTTCGGTGGGACTTGGAAATATCTGGAGATTTCCGTATCTTGCGGCAAAGTACGGCGGCGGCATTTTTCTCGTTGTTTATATTATTCTGGCACTGACCTTCGGCTATACGATGATTGTTGCGGAGACCTCACTGGGGCGTCTTACGAAAAAGAGCCCGGTGGGAGCCTATTCGTCCTTTGGCTCCTCAAGGCGGCTTTTGGCGGGCGGATGGATCAATGCCATCATTCCCATTCTCATTGTCCCTTATTATTCGGTCATCGGCGGCTGGGTCGTCAATTATCTTGTTGATTACCTTTCCGGCAAAACGCAGGAGGTTGCTGCTGACGGATATTTTTCCGCATTCATTTCAGACGGGCTTTCGGCGGAGCTTTGCTTCGTGGTCTTTTCCCTGATCGTGCTGGTGATTATCTACGCCGGCGTGCAGAACGGAATTGAACGCGTATCCAGGTTCATGATGCCGATTCTTGTTGTTTTATCGGTGATCATTGCCATCTATTCCATTACACGGCCCGGAGCGCTTGACGGGGTAAAATACTTCCTGATTCCGAACCCGGCCAATTTCTCCTGGATGACCGTTGTGACGGCGATGGGGCAGATGTTTTATTCGCTGTCGATTGCCATGGGCATTCTGATTACCTTCGGCTCCTATATGAAAAAGGATACGTCCATTGAGGAGTCTGCGGAGCAGGTAGAAATCTTTGATACCGCGATTGCGATTATGGCGGGACTGATGATCATCCCGGCCGTGTTCGCGTTTTCCGGCGGGGATGCCGAAGCGCTTCAGGCGGGGCCGGCTCTTATGTTTATTACGATTCCGAAGGTGTTTGCGAGCATGGGACTCGGTACGGTGACCGGCTGCATGTTCTTTCTGCTGGTTCTTTTTGCGGCGCTTACCAGCTCGATCGCCCTGACGGAGAGTGCAGTGTCAACGTTTGAGGATGAGTTCAAATGGAGCAGAAGGAAGGCAACCACGGTGATCGGTGTCATCACCATAGCGCTTGGAAGTTTGTCTGCCCTTGGGTACGGACCACTCGCCGATGTTACCGTCATCGGAATGCAGTTTCTGGATTTCTTCGATTTTCTTACCAATACGATTATGATGCCGATTGCGGCGATTGCGACCTGTCTTCTGATTTCGAGAGTGGTCGGAGTGCAGAGAATCGAAGAAGAGGTGATGCAGAACGGGGGAAAATTCCGCAGAAAAAAGATTTTCTGTTTTATGATCCGGTACCTGTGCCCTGTTTTCGCAGGAATCATTTTGTTAAGCTCCCTCGCTAATGCGTTTGGATGGATTTCCATGTAAGCTTTGACCGGAGGGCAGGATGAGATGAAGAATTATATTCTGGAGGTGTGCGCAGACAGCGTGGAATCCGCATTATCCGCAAAGGCCGGAGGTGCAACCAGACTGGAGCTGTGCGCGAATCTTGTCATCGGCGGAACAACGCCGGGATACGAGCTGTTTGAACAGGTGAAGAAGGAAACGGGGCTTCCGATTCGGGTTCTGATCCGTCCGAGATTCGGAGATTTTCTGTACTCGGAGTATGAATATCAGCAGATGCTCTGCGATGTCTGTCATTTCGCAGAGGCGGGAGCGGATGGTGTTGTCATTGGAAGTCTGAATGCGGATGGTACGCTGAATGAGGTGCAGATGCGTGGTCTGGCCAGGGCAGCAGGCGGCTCCGGGATCACGCTGCACCGTGCGTTTGATGTCTGCGAGGATCCCTTTGGTACGCTGCAGAGGGCGGCGGAGCTGGGAGTCGATACAATTCTGACCTCCGGGCAGGAGGCAGGCTGCATGCAGGGAAGAGAGCTGATCCGGCAGCTGGTATGTGCGACTCAAGACAGCAGGTCGGATGGCAGGGAGACGGCCGCGCTTCCGGGAGGAGTGACGATTCTGGTTGGCGCCGGTGTCGTTTCTTCCAATATAAAGGAAATCGCCATGACAACCGGTGCGCATGCCTTTCACATGTCCGGGAAAAAGCTTATGGACAGCGGGATGCGTTACCGGAATGAGCGTGTGCATATGGGAATCGAAGGACTGAGTGAATTCGAGCTTTATCGCACGGATGAGGAAGAGATCCGGCGGGCTTCCCGGATTCTGCAGGCGATCGGTGAGGAAGAGACGGAAGAATCGCTCGGTACCGGAAGGAAGGTGGGGAAGGAATGAAAATTCTGGTCAGCGCATGCCTGCTTGGAGAGAACTGCAAGTACAACGGCGGCAGCAATTATAGTAAGAAGGTCTGTGATTTTGTGAAGGGGTGCGAGGTGATCCCGGTCTGTCCGGAGGTTCTGGGCGGTCTGCCGACGCCGAGAATTCCGTCGGAGATTGCGGGCGGAGTTGTCCGGAACAGGGAAGGCGTCAGCGTCGACCGGGAGTTTCGGACAGGTGCGGAAAAGGCACTGGAAATCGCAAAACGCCATCACGCAGAGCTTGCGATTCTGCAGTCAAGAAGCCCCAGCTGCGGCGTGAAGGAAATCTATGACGGAACGTTTTCCGGGAAGAAAATTCCGGGGCAGGGCGTTTTTGCCGGGATGCTGATCCGGGAAGGAATCCGGGTGTTGGATGCGGAGGACGTGCCGGATGCAGGGGCAGCGCCGGAATCATCTGCGGACTCTTCGGAATCCGGGACTCAGGCTGAAAACGGAGGAAACGATTCATGAACATCACAGTATATCTCGGAGCAAGCGAAGGAAACGATCCCAATCTGAAAAAGGCGGTGCAGGAGCTTGGCACCTGGATCGGTGAGAGCGGGAATGCGCTGATTTACGGAGGATCGAAATCGGGCCTGATGGGGGCAATCGCGGACAGTGTTCTGCGTGCCGGGGGCAAGGTGACCGGCGTCGAGCCGCAGTTCTTTATCGAAAGCGAAGTGCAGCACGACGGACTGACCGAGCTGATCGTAACGAAGGATATGACGGAGCGGAAAAGGAAGATGATCGAGCTGGGGGATGCCTTCATCGCTTTTCCGGGAGGAACGGGGACACTGGAAGAAATCTCAGAGGTGATGTCCATGGTTTCCCTGAAGCACCTGCAGGCTCCGTGCATTCTCTATAATCTGAACGGCTACTACGACAGCCTGAAGGCACTTCTCAATCACATGATTGCCATGGGGCTGTCATCTAAAGAGCGACAGGAGGGAATTTATTTTGCCGGGAACCTGGAAGAGGTTACGGGAATTCTGAAATAGACGTAAAACGAAGCCTGACGCGCAGTCAGTATGCAGCCTGACGCGCGGAAGAATAATAACCAAGGAGTGAAAAGGAGGGCAAAACAAACATGAAACGGGGGATGAAACGCACAGCGGCTCTTGTGGGGAGAGTGCTGGGCATTGTGCTTGCAGGCTTTGTGGTGCTGCTTGTCGTGCTCACGGTGACGGAGCACACACCGGAGCCGGAGGAAGAGCTTGCCATTGCAAATGCGCAGGAAAAAGAGGTGGCACCGGGAAAGCCGTTTTCGGTGCTGACCTGGAACATCGGATACGGAGCACTCGGAGACAACGCGGATTTCTTCATGGACGGCGGGAAGATGGTCAGCTCTGCGAGTAAGGAGCGCGTACAGCAGAACATGGAGGGAATCGCCGGCGTTCTGAAGGAGCTGCAGCCGGAGGTTATTCTTCTGCAGGAGGTGGACCTGGATTCCAAACGATCCCATTCTATCAACGAGCAGAGCTTTCTGGAGCAGAAGCTGACCGGCTACTGCGATTCGTTTGCGGCAAATCATAAGGTTTTGTACGTTCCCTATCCCATTCCGCCGATTGGAAAGGTGGAGTGCGGACTTACTACCTTTTCACAGTATCGGGTGGTGGACGCAGTCAGAGTGGCGCTCCCGTGTCCGTTTCACTATCCGGTCTGCATTGCAAATCTGAAGAGATGCGTCATGGTAAACCGCATTCCGGTGGAGGGGAGCGACAAGTATCTCGTGCTTGTCAATCTTCACCTGGAAGCCTACGATGACGGAGAAGGCAAGCTGGCACAGACGAAAATGCTGAGTGATCTCCTGCAGAAGGAGGTTGAGAAGGGCAATTACGTCATTGCCGCCGGTGATTTCAATCAGAGCTTTTCGAACGTGGATACCAGTGCATATCCGATTCTGGATGAGGATCTGTGGGCACCGGGCAGTATTGATGTGGCGGAATTTGGAGATGATCTGACCTTCCATACAGACAACACAGAGCCGTCCTGCAGATCGCTGGACCGGCCCTATGCCGGAGCGGATCCTGAGAATTTCCAGTACTATCTGATCGACGGCTTCATTGTTTCCTCCAACATCCGTGTGGAATCGGTGGAGACGAAGAATTACGAATTTGCTTATTCCGATCACAATCCGGTCCGGATGACGGTTACGCTGGAATAAGGCCAGAACAGATGTTTTCGATGGAAAGAAAACACAAAAGCTTTACGAAATATGATTATTTCGGTGATGAGATTCAGAATATAATCATGAATATAAAAGAATCACAGCCAATATGAGACGCGACGGACGACGCGGCTCTGTCACCAAAAGGACAAGTGACAGGAGGGAGCGCCGATGAAGGAGAAAAAAGTTATTGATTATAAGAGGACGTATCGAAGCATCCGGACGGACTGGAAGAGATGCGCCCTGTACATTATTGTACTGATTCTTCTCGCGTTTCTGTTTCTGTGGGCATATACGGATGATCTGACGAAAGAAATCTGCAGGCTTTGTGCGAAGGTATTAAGCAGGCAGGTGCCCGGGATGCAGGTGTGGACCTTTTCCGAAACATATCCCTTATTCGGACGGGTGCATTATCTGGGCGCGAGAACGGTATTGCCGGGAGCACAGAAAAGCCTGATTCATGCAGGCGCTTCTCTTGCGGTGATCCTGATTCTGGCCGGATTCCGGAAAACAAACCGTCCGATTATCATCTATCTCATCCTGAACGGGGCCATTCATCTTGTCAACAGCCTCTGGTTTTTCTTCGGCGAAGCGTATTTCCCCTATTCCTTAACGGATTATTCCAGACTTTACATGCTTCAGGAGTTGGGAATCTGGACCATGTTTTTTGTGATGACGGTGATGGTCACCGGAGTGATGGGAAACAGGGGGCTTCCTTATAAGCTTCTTACCGTTCTTGCGGTGATGCTGTATTCCATCGTCTTCGGGACCGTCCGCTACATGGTGTTCTTGTATTTCCTGTACCGGTTTTCCATGATCTACATGGCGCTGTTTTATTTCATGATCGGGCCGATGTTTGATTTCTTATATCTGGTAATGATTTATGCCGTGTTTGTAAATCGCATGATCGGTGTCTATGACTCCCGAAAAGGAAAGGAGGCGTGGAAATGGTTATAGCGATAATGAAGGGCTACATCATTTTTGTGATTATTCTGATGCTGCTGTACACGGCGAGACATTTCTACTTCACGCTTGTGAGACTCCTGGGGAAGCAGCGCCTGTATTACAACGATATCCTGACCGGCAGAATGAAAACCGTTTCGGTGCTGATTCCCATGCACAATGAGGAACAGGTGCTGTCCAATGTCCTGAACGCGCTTCTGGAGTGCGATTACGACCGGGACAGGCTTGAAATCATTCCGATCAATGACAATTCGACCGACAAAACGAAGGAAATGCTGGAGGAGTATCACAGAAAATACGAATTCATCCGTCCTCTGCACAGGGACTGCAGAGAGAGGGGAAAGCCGGTCGGCCTGAACGATGCGATGAAGCTGGCCAAAGGGGAAATCATCATTGTTTTTGATGCGGATTACCGTCCTGCCAGGAACATGCTGAAGCAGATTGCCATCGCCTTTGAGGATCCTCAGGTCGGTGCGGTTATGGGCAGGGTGATTCCGTACAACACCAACAAGAAGATGCTGACAAGACTGATTAACCTGGAGCGGTCCGGAGGATATCAGGTCGATCAGCAGGCCCGCTATAACCTCAGGGCCATTCCTCAGTACGGGGGAACGGTGGGAGGCTTCCGGAAGGATTTCCTTCTGGAGACCGGAGGGTTCAATCCCAAGGTTCTTGCGGAAGATACCGAGCTTACCTATCGCCTGTTTACCAGCGGCTGGAAGGTGGTATATGCCAATTCTGCCGAATGCTATGAGGAATCTCCGGAGAGCTGGAAGGTGAGAGGACGGCAGATCCGCCGATGGTCCAGAGGACACAACGAGGTGCTGTTCCGATATCTGATTCCGACGATTGTGACTCCCCATCTGGGACTTTTTCAGAAGATTGACGGTCTGTTTCTTCTGTTCATCTATTCCGTGCCGGTTTTCCTGCTGATCGGATGAGTGGTATCCCTGGGACTTTTTTTCCTCGGAGAAATGCAGCTCTTCAGTGGCTGGTGGGTCATTCTGTTTCTTGGGGTCTACAATTCTCTCGGAAACTTTGCACCGTTTTTTGAAATCGGGACGTCTCTTGTTCTGGATGGCCTTATGGGAGAGGCTTTGCTTCTGCCGCTGATGATGTTCAACTTCTTTTTCTATATGTGGAACATCTCGTTGGGCTTTTGGGATGCCGTGGTGGACGTCGTTACCGGAAGAGGCGTGAAATGGGATAAGACCGTGCGGTTTGCCGTGCAGGGAAAGGAGGGGAGCCAATGAGCGTATGGATCCTGCTCTTTCTCTGTATGATGACGATGCCTCTTGCGGCTGCGGTGTTTCATTGCAGTCTGAAGAAGGGAAAGATTCTGGAAATCCGGCAGGATTATGTCCGGAATGCCAGGTATTTCGGAAAACGCTTTGCAGAGCTGATTGAGAAGGCACTGCCTGACATGAAGGATGGCGTGATTACACTTTCCCGCAAAGAAGAGGTGCAGGAGAGCCGGGAAGGTCAGACTTTTCCGGAGAAGGATGTGGAAAAGCTGATTATTGCCAGGGAAACGGTGTTTTGCCCGAAGGAAAGCGGACTTTCCTTTCACAAGGAAATCTACAGTGAGAAGGATGCGCTGTTTGTACAGGAGGATATGTACCTGCGCGCGGTTTACAGTAAGAAAAGGATTCTTTTCGGAAACGGGGTACGGCTCCTTCGCTGGGCAGACGCAGAAGAAGCGGTTGTCATCTATGACGGCTGCGAGCTGGGAAGAAGAGTATCCAGTGGAAATCAGCTTGTGATCGGGTTTGACAATACCTTTCAGAGCCTGTACGCGCCGGTGATCCGGATCGGGCAGCGCCCGGAGGATCCGGATGATTTTCTGAAAACGCGCGATTTCCGGATCTTCCGTCTGCCGGTCATCACCGATGTGGAATTCAACCGCCACTACATCCACGATGATATGATCTCAGAAAGCGGAACGGTTCCTTACACGATTATCTCGAGAGGTGACGTGAAGGTCATTGAGGACCTGATTCTTCAGGGAGACATTCACAGTGACGGCGCGGTGCGGATCATGGAGGGCGCTGTGGTTCTGGGAAATATCTTTGCGGAGAAGGATGTTCTGCTGGAGAGAAATACCAGTGTTCTGGGAAATGTTTTTACGCAGGGGAACGTCATCCTGGAAGAGGGAGCAAGCGTCGGACAGCCAGATAAAATCAGTTCGGTCATTGCGCGTGACAGGATCCGCTTCCAGGGCGGAAATTATGTGTTCGGCTATGTGGCTGCGGAGGGAGGCGGAAGCGTTCTGAAGGCGGACCGGGAGGCGGCGAAGGAATATATGTTCCCGAAGGAGCCGGTGCACAGGGAGATTCTGACCTTCCGTGATCTGGATGAGTATCTGGGAGTCGACATGCAGGGCTTCCGGCTGGATCTGCATCTTAAGGAGGCGGTCATTCCGGACGGAGCAGCTGCAATTCCCGCAAGTCAGTTCTTTGGCTGCCGAAATCTGGGACGCGTCCGGCTTCCGAAAACCATTTCGGTCGTTTCGGATTATGCCTTTGCGGACTGCATCGGATTGCGGCTTCAGGGTGACCCTGCAGAGCTTTTGCTGAAACGGATCGGGACGTCTGCGTTTGAAAACTGCAGGGAGCTTACGTTTTCCTCTCTTCCGGATTCACTGGAGGAAATCGGGGGAGCGGCCTTTGCCGGCTGCACCATGCTGCAGCAGCTGATTTTCCCGGATGATGCCATGCTGAAGCGGGTCGGAGATCATGCCTTCCGGGACTGCGCGAGGCTGGAGAAGGTTTCTCTTCCGGACGGCGTGGAATATGTGGGAGTCAGCGCCTTTTCAGGCTGCTGCTCTCTGGAGGAAATTTCCATGTCCGTGAAGATCAAGGATCAGCGGGGAATCGCGGAATTGAAGGAAATCTGCCCGAAGGCGAGGATCATCTTCCGGCCTGTGAAGAAGGATGACACTCCGGGAAGCATGCAGGATGTCAGGGACGAAGGCGGAAAGGAGTCCGAGAATGAAACTGGGTAAAACAGCAAAGCTGCTGCTCCTTTTCCTCCTTCTGCTGGGATTTGGGGGCTTCCTTGTGATCCTTCAGAACGGACTGGAGAGACTTCAGAGGCTTCCGGAGGAGAAGGTGTATTATCCGGAGACAAGAGATTTGTATAACGGCTTCGGTCTTCGGGGAAAACGGAGACTGTCCGGGCAGATTCTCGTGGAGAGCGAGGAGCAGGTGATTTATACCGATCGCATTCTGAAGCTCGGGAAGCTTCAAAAGGAGCAGATTCCGTATGCTGCAGAAATGGCAGGTGCGCTTGCTGAGAAAACGGGGTGCGAGATCTATGTGATGCCGGTTCCGGAGCGGGTGGTTCTGGAGAAAGGATATGAAGGCAGGAAGGCAGAGTATTCCGGGTGGGTCTCAGAGCTGCAGGAAGCACTTCCGGAGGGCATTACGCTTCTGGATCCTCTTCCGGAGCTTGAAAAGCACCCTGACGAGTATCTGTATTTCCGGACTGAGAACAACTGGACGATGCGGGGGGCATTTTATGGTGCGCAGGTGGTACTCCGGGCGCTTGGAATGGAGGAGGA